>Ga0335074_10005079_pt1 | contig 18199 bp, 18 predicted proteins | sample Lox_Sample_23_FD_206715 | JGI IMG/M metagenome (GOLD analysis project Ga0335074, IMG submission 206715) | Soil microbial communities from Loxahatchee National Wildlife Refuge, Florida, United States - Lox_Sample_2.3 | ecosystem: Environmental > Terrestrial > Soil > Wetlands | place: USA... | reverse complement strand
GATCTTTTCGAGCGTGGCGGCGACCAGGGCAAGCGTGGCGACGTAATTCGCGTGGCGGTCGCGCGAGATGACTTGGGACGCGATCGGGGCTGGGCGAAGTCCAAGACGCTGGCAGATGCGCTCTTCGGCTTGCGGGCCGATGTGTCCGAACGTTCCGACGGCGCCCGAGATCTTGCCTACGCGCATGCCCTCGGCGGCGGCCGAAAATCGCGTGAGGTTGCGCTGCACCTCGTCATACCAGAGTGCGAGCTTCAAGCCGAAGGTGATGGGCTCGGCATGCATGCCGTGGGTGCGGCCGATTTGAACCGTGTCTTTGAACTCGAAGGCGCGGGTCTTTAGCGCGGCCGCCAGATCGTGGATATCCCGGAGAATCAGCTCGGAAGCGCTGCGAATCATCAGCGCCTGGGCGGTGTCGACGATATCGTTGGAGGTAAGCCCGTAATGTAGCCAGCGGGAGATATTGGCCTGACCGGCCGCGGCGAGGCTTTCTGAAACGGCCGTGGTGAACGCGATGACGTCGTGTTTGACCTCGCGCTCGATTTCCTGAATGCGCTTCAGGTCGAAAGCGGCGTGTTTGCGGAGCAGGCGCGCGGCCTCGGGTGGCACATCGTTGGTTTGCGCGAGCGCTTCCGCGGTAGCGAGCTCCACTTCCAGCCACTGGCGGTACTTGTTCTCTTCGCTCCAGATGTGCGCCATCTCCGGGCGGGTGTAGCGTTCGATCATTTAATACGTAAAGACCTCGGTTTGTTGTTTGGGTTCCGCGACGACGAGCCGGGTGAAGAGCGCGCGGCCAGCTCCGTCGAGCGCACGAAGAGCCTGATTGCGGACGATTTCCGGATGATTGTTGTGTTCGCTCAGGTGGCCGAGCACCAGCGTGTTGATGGAAGAATCGAGATCCCGGCGGATAAAATCGCAAACCACGTCGTTCGACAAATGGCCTTTGCGGCCCATCACGCGTTGTTTGACGGACCAGGGATAGGGACCGACTTTGAGCATTTCGAGATCGTGATTCGATTCGAGTAGCAACAGATCGGCGCCCCGCAGATGGAATTTGATGGAATCGGTGACATAGCCCAGGTCGGTTACCAGCCCTACTTTTATGCCTTGCGAGCGGAAACAGAAACCCACGGGATCGATGGCGTCGTGCGGAATGGTGAAGCTGTCGACTTCGATGTCGCCGACGGAGAAGGTGGTGCCGGCCTGGAAGCAGTCGAGGCGCGGCGTGAACTCGCCCCAGGGAATCGCGGGTGCGGTCAGACGCGTGATGTAGATCGGGACCGCGAGTGCGCGCGCGAGAGCCACCAGGCCGCTGACGTGATCGGAATGTTCGTGCGTAATCAGGATGGCGTCGAGCTTCTCGGGGGCTTCTTCGATGGCGGCCAGGCGTGTGAGGATGTCGCGCTTGCTGAGTCCGGCGTCGACGAGAATGCGGGTGTTTTCGGTGCGGATGAAAGTGGAGTTACCCGAGCTGCTGGTGGCGAGAACGCAGATCTTTACGATAGCGTGCCTCCGTTACTCCAGGCTTTCCGGCTCACGCTGGATGTTGTGTTCACCGGCGGCCTTCTTCTCCCAGTATTTGCGCAGCCACGCTTCCCAGCTTTTGCCCGCGGCGGTGTCGCGTCCGGTGAAGGCGAGGGCCTGGATGTCCGAATAAGCGACGGTGATTTTCGAATCGAAGTTCTTGGGATATAGGCGAACACGCGAATCGGCGAGCGTTGGGCCAGTCTGGCGATCGAAGATGTAGCCTTCCACTTGCGCGCCGTTTTTGAGCGTGAGGGTGACGTCGCCGCGGTAATCGAAGGCTTTTTCGAGCGCGTCGCGAATCTCGTCGTCCGTGGCGAGAGCCGGGATCCAGCCTTCGAGCTGATCGTGCGAGAAGCCGGGGACAACTTCTAAGATTTCGGGATTCTCGAGATCGCTCATACCTGCTGCGATTCGCCGGCCGGTGTTTCCATCTGAATATTTACGAACGGATTGTGCGAGTGCACCGGATTGACCGGCTCCTGGAGCAGGCGCTCGGCGTCTTGATCGGGATAAGCGGTGAACAGATAGGAGCGCGCCATGGCCGCGAATCCGCGGACCGAGGAGAAGCCGTCGTGCACGGCGGATGGTTCAAAGCCGCAATGGACCATGCAATTGGCACACTTGGGATTGCCGGACTCGGTGCCGTATTGCTCCCAGGCGGTGCTTTCCATGAGCTCGGCGAAGGTGTCGGCGTAGCCATCCTGCAGCAGGTAGCAGGGCTTCTGCCAGCCGAACATGTTGTAGGTCGGCATGCCCCAGGGCGTGCAATTGTAATTGCGCTTGCCCATGAGGAATTCCAGATACAGCGGCGATTGGTTGAATCGCCAGTTGCGCTTGCGATTCGAAAGGATCGCTTTAAAAGTGCGGCGCGTGCGTGCGCGGCCGAGGAAGTGCTGCTGATCGGGCGCTTTGTCGTAGGAATAACCAGGGGCGACCATCATGCCTTCGACGCCCAGCTCCATCATTTCGTCAAAGAAAGCCCGGACGCTCGATGGATCCACGCCATCGAACAGCGTGCTGTTGGTGGTAACGCGGAAGCCGGCTTGGATCGCCTCGCGAACGGCATCGACCGCGATTTCATAGCCGCCTTCGCGGCAGACCGAGAAATCGTGATGCTCGCGCTGGCCATCGAGATGGACGGAGAACGTCAGGTACTTGCTGGGCTTGAAGAGCGAGAGCTTTTCTTTGAGCAGCAGCGCATTGGTGCAGAGATAAATGTATTTTTTGCGCGCGACCAGGCCTTCGACGATTTTGTCGATTTCCGGGTGCATCAGTGGTTCGCCGCCCGGGATGGAGACCATGGGGGCACCGCACTCGTCGACGGCTTTGAAACATTCTTCGGGCGAAAGGTTTTTCTTGAGGATGTGCGCCGGGTACTGGATCTTGCCGCAGCCCGCGCAGGCCAGGTTGCAGCGGAACAGCGGCTCCAGCATGAGGACCAGCGGATAACGCCGGCGGCGCTGTAGGCGCTGCTTCAGTACGTAAGTTGCTACGGTCCACATCTGCGAGACTGGAACGGGCATAAGTGACTGAACCCATTGTAGCGACTGGGGCGCGGGAAACGGTAGTGGAAGTTGCAGGATCTTGCGCCGGCCGCAGAGCGTATTGTTATTTGATGGCGCGGCGCTGGGTGTGGTGGAGCTTGGGCGGGGTTCTGGCAAGTTGCGTGGTGCTCATCGCGATCGCGGGCGGAGTGCTGTGCGAGGTTGCATTGCGGCCTCCGCGACGGCCGGTTCCGCCGAATTTCATTGCGCGGACCGTGCAGATTACAGCGCAGGATGGCGTTTCTTTGCGGGCCTGGCTATTTATCCCGGCAAGATCGAACGGTGACGCCGTTTTGATCCTGCATGGCATTGCTGACTCCCGGGCTAGCGAAGCTGGACTTGCCCGAATGTTCCTGGCGCGTGGCTACTCTGTGCTCACGCCTGATAATCGGGCGCAAGGCGAGAGTGGCGGGCCTTTCGTCACATACGGCCTGCGCGAAGCGGACGATGTGCATCGCTGGGTTTCCTGGCTGACTGTCGAGCGGCATCCGCGCTCGATCTTTGGGTTGGGTGAGTCGTTGGGTGGGGCAGTGCTGATCGAGTCGCTAGCGGTCGAGCCTCGATTCAGCGCGATTGCGGCCGAGTCCTCGTTCGCCAGCCTGTATGGAATTGCACGCGAGCGAGTTGCGGAGAGGCTGCCATTTCCACCAGAATTCAGCCGCGTGCTGGCCGTGCCGTTTGTCGCTTCGGCTTTCCTCTATGCGCGTCTGCGCTACGGGTTGAATTTCTGGAATGCCTCGCTCGAGGAGGCGATCGCGGGATCCACGACTCCTGTTTTATTGATCCACGGGTTGAACGATAAAAAAAAACTCCCCTTGGGGACTCGGAGATTCTGGAGGCTAGAGACCGGCGATATGCCACTCTGTGGCTGGTTCCAGGGGCGGGGCATACGGGAGCGTTCGGCACTGCACCGCAGGAGTTTCGAGAGCGGGTCCTCGGTTTCTTCCAGGCTCACGGTTACGCCAGCAATCGATAAGGAGCGATGTCAATTTTTCCTGGGTTGAAAGCCCCGCAAAGGTGATAGCGGGGGAAGAGACTGCTGTTCATCGAGTTACAGGATGGAATAGAAATTGCCTCATTCAAGTGGGGAGAAAACAAATGAAAAAACTAATGATAGGCCTCTTATTTTCGAGCGGATTGTTATTTGCGGTAACTCCCGCCATGCAGCCCATGCAGCAGCGTCACGTCGGTTATTTCCAGAAGATCGCGTTACGCACGCAGGCGCCGCCAGTGCATCTCCATCACGTGAAAGAGGGCGAGAAGAACGCGAACTACAAGGTTCTCCAGAACAAGAGGGTCATCGTGGCTCTCATACCTTACGGCAAGTAGGCGCGTCCTACCAGAACTTGCCGCCGGGCATCCAGGTGCGCGAGAAGTAATCGCCAAGGGTGAGCGCGAGTAGGATGGCCATCCAGAAGAACCCAGCGAAGACGAAGAGCTTGGTGAGCGGGTTGTCGGTCCGGACATGCATGAAGAACCAGATCACCAAGCTCATTTTGATGGCGGCGATGACGAGCGCAACCACAACGTTGAAAGGCCCGAGATCGATTTGCGCGACGTAAAACGTGGTGAACGTGAGGATGGTCAGGATCGCCCAGATGACGACGTAGGTACGGACGGGAGTGACAGGCTGTGTCGACATATTAGAAAAGTTGCTTGGTGTGTCCGATCAAATAGAGCAGAGGGAACAGGAAAATCCACACGATATCGACGAAGTGCCAATACAGCCCCGAAACCTCGACAGGCGTGTAGTAGCTCGGGCCGAATTTGCCGCGGCGCGCCATTACAAAAATCGTCGTCATGATTCCAAGGCCCACCACCATGTGCAGGGCATGGAAGCCGGTCATGAAGAAGTAGAAGATGAACAGGATTTGCGCCTGGTGAGCGTATTGCGGAGGCGCGAGCGGTCCATCCCAGGCCCAATGGCTGGCGAACAAGGGAACTTTCAATTGTTCCCAGTGCTCGTGATATTCGAAGCCCTTAATGACCAGGAACGCGGCGCCGAAGATCATGGTGAAGACGAGCATCATTTGCAGCACCTTCTGGTGGCCCAGGTGCGCGGCGCGCACGGCGAGCGCCATGGTCAAGCTGCTGACAATCAGGACCGCGGTGTTCGCGGCCCCGAAGGCCGGATTCATGAAATTGCTGGTGGCTGCAAAGGCCTCCGGATACATGGAGCGGTACACGGTATACGCGCCGAACATGCCGCCGAAGAACATGATTTCTGTCAGCAGGAAGACCCACATGCCAAATGTGGCGGAGTCAAACTGCTGGCCCATGTCATCGAAATGATGACGCAGATTCGGTGAATGCGCGTGTTCGGTGTCGACTACGTGTGCGTCAGCCAACGTGCGTCTCCTCGTGTTTTGCGTAGGCGTAGGCTTCTTCGGTCACGATCGGTGTCTCGTCAAAATTGAAAGTAGTAGGCGGGGATTGCGTGGTCCATTCGAGACCCTTCGCTCCCCAGGGATTGTTGCCGGCCTTCTTGCCGTATTTCAGCGACCAGAGGAAGTAGATTAGCGGAATCAGGAAGCCGAGGCCCAGCACGGATGCGCCCGCGCTCGACATCACATTGAGCACCTGGAACTCCGGCGCATAGGCGTGATAACGGCGCGGCTGGCCGAGGTAGCCCAGAATAAACTGCGGGAAAAACGTGAGGTTGAACCCGACGAACACCAGCAGGGCGGAGAACTTGCCCCAGCCCTCAGGATACATTCGGCCGGTGATCTTCGGCCACCAGAAATGCATGGCTCCGAGATAGGCTACGACCATTCCGCCAACCATCACGTAATGGAAGTGCGCAACCACGAAGTAGGTGTCGGTAAGGTGTACGTCCATGCCGAGGGTGCCGAGGAACAGGCCAGTCAAACCGCCGATGGTGAAGAGACCGATGAAGCCGAAGGCGTAGAGCATGGGCGTGTCGTAACTGATGGACCCGCGGAACATCGTCGCCGTCCAATTGAAAACCTTGATGGCGGAGGGGACCGCGACAAACATCGTCAAAAGTGAGAAGTACAGGCCGGCGTACATCGACATGCCTGTAACGAACATGTGATGGCCCCACACCAGGAAGCCGATGATCGCGATGCCGAGGCTCGATCCGGCGATGAACGAATATCCGAAGATGCCCTTGCGGGAGAAGCAGGTGACCAGTTCACTGATCACGCCCATGCCCGGAAGAATCATGATGTAGACGGCCGGATGGGAGTAGAACCAGAACATGTGCTGGAACAGGATAGGATCGCCGCCGATGGCCGGATCGAAGATGCCGATGTGGAAGGCGCGTTCCAGTCCGACTAGCGCGAGCGTGATGGCGACCACCGGGGTTCCGAGCACCTGGATCAAAGCGGTGGCATAGTTGGCCCAAACGAAGAGCGGCAGTCGCCCCCAGGTCATACCGGGCGCGCGCATCTTATGGATGGTGACGATGAAGTTCAGACCCGTCAGAATGGACGAGAACCCCGCTACGAAGACGCCTACCGCGGCGGTAATGACGAAGGTGTTCGAATAGGTGGTGCTGAAGGGCGTGTAAAAGGTCCAGCCGGTGTCCACGCCGCCCATCACGATGGCGGCCAACGCGAAGAGCGCGCCGGCGATGTAGATATACCAGCTCAGCAGGTTGATGCGCGGAAAGGCCAAGTCCTTCGCGCCAATCATCATCGGGACCAGGAAGTTTCCAAATGTCGCGGGAATGGATGGGATGAGGAAGAAGAAGATCATCACGATGCCGTGCATGGTGAAGATCTTGTTATAGGTGTCGGACGTGAACAGATCGCCCGGCGGCGTGAGCAGCTCCAGACGAATCAGCATGGCGAAGACGCCGCCCAGGGCGAACATCACGCTGATGGAGATGAGATAGAGTACGGCGATACGCTTGTGGTCCGTGGTGAACAGCCACGATTTCCAGCCGTACTCCGCGTTTAAGTAATTCGGAGTTTCTATCGTTTGAGGATCTTGTAACGCTGTGCTCATTGTGTACCGCCATCTCGCTGGTTGACACGCCGGAGGGCGCTGACTGTTTGCGCGACCGCCGGATGCAAGGCCACTCCCGGAATCAATGCAGCTCCTGGAGTCAAAGCCGCAGTCGGTGCGCCTGGCGCGTTCGGTGTCGCCAGCGATTTGATGTAGACGATCAACTGCAAAATTCCTTCTTCACTGATCTGGCCCTGATAGCTTGGCATGGAGTTCGCACGGTACCCGGCGACAATTTTAGCATTGGGATTCAGGATCGATTCCCGAATGTAGGCGTCGTCGGCCAGTACGGTTTGCCCGCCAGTTAATTGAACCCGCGATCCGTACAGACCGCGCAGGCTGGGGCTGGTACCTTGACGGTCCAAGAGATGGCACGTGGCGCAGCCGAGCTGCTCGAACACACGCTCACCCTGTTGGGACATGGTGCCGCCCGATGCCCCACCCGCCAGCCAGTTCGCGTAATCCGCCGGGGTCATGATGTCGACCCAGCCGATCATGCCGGAGTGCTCGGTTCCGCAATATTCGGCGCAGAACAGATGATAGTGGCCAGGCTTGTTGGCGGTGAACCACATGGTGTCGTAGTGGCCTGGAACAACATCATGCTTGATGCGCAGCGCGGGGATGAAGAAGCTGTGGATCACGTCTTCCGACGCCAGCGTAAGCCTCACCGGCTGGCCGACCGGAACGTGCAGCTCATTGATTTCCCGCTGGCCACCGGGATATTGGAGCTTCCACATCCATTGCTTGGCCACCACGTAAACATCCATGGCATTGGGCGGCGGAACGGCGTTCAGGAAGTAGATTTTTGCGCCCCACCAGAAGAAGGTGAGCATGATGAGGAACGGAATCACCGACCAGGTAATCTCCAGCCGCAAGGAACCATGGATGGGCTGTGGAATCTCATCCGGGGAGCGGCGGCGATACTTGATCGCAAAGACGAAAATCGTCCCGAAGATGAGCACCGACATCACGATGCTGACCACGCTCAAGTAGATGTAGAGGTGATCGACGTCGGTGGCGACCGCCGAAGCGGCTTCGGGCCAAAGTGGAAGCTGCATAGACTAAGCGGACCTCCCGGCGGGCGGATGCGAGCGCCGCTCTCGCCGAAGCATAACGAACACGAAGCCGAAGAGCATGAGAGCGGTCCCGGTGCCGAGCACACGGATGACGCGAGTAATGGCCAATCCGTATTTTCCAGTGGTTGGGTCGTACTGGCAGCAGAACAGCAGCACTTCGTCGGCGACCGTGCCGATCTTGTCGGACGATGCCTCGACCAGCCCCAGGCGAAAGTCGCGCGGCTTATAAGCGACTCCGTAGAAATACTTCGAGATCTTGCCCTCGGGCGTGAGAATCATGATGCCGCTGGCGTGTACGTATTGCTGACTGTCCTGATCGAATTTGTAATGAAAACCGACTGTATCGGCCAACGGTTTGATATCGGCCTGGTCGCCGGTCAGGAAATGCCATCCGGCTTGAGCGCCGGGCCGGGCAGCGGCTCCGAATTGTTCGATGTAGTTGGCCTTTTTCGCGTTAGCGAGCTGCCAGGTCTCTTTGGGATTGAAGCTGACCGCGACCACGTCATAATCGGTGCCGACTTTCAGCGAGATCTGACGCATGGCTTCCGAAATTCCGCCGAGGATGCGGTCGCAAAGGCCGGGGCACTGGTAATACACCAGCGCGAGCACCACTGGCCTGTCGCGAAAATACTGGCCGAGGCGCACGGTCTGGCCGGTGTCGTCCTTGAAGGTCAGCTCCAAGGGGACCTGAGCGTTGAGATTTTGATCGATACCGACGCCTTGCAGGATGAGCGGCGTAGTAGTAGCCGGAAGACCCAACTGCTGGGCGCTCGCGGCGGCCGAAAACGCGGCGGCGATCATACCAACGATCAAAAGCTTACTAGTTTGCATTGCTTATTTTCCTTGCTTGGTGGCCGGTTCCTTGGCCGGCGCGGTAGCCGCTGCCGCAACCGGCGGCTTGCGGCCCGCCAAAATATCGTCGAGATAGTTATGCGAGGGAAGGCCCTTTTCGGCCAGCAGGTCGATGGCGCGATCGATAGGGATTCGAACCGTACCCGCCTGCTTGTCAACCCACGCGTAGGTACTCAGGACATGGTTTTCATGTGCGCGCAACTGTTGAAATTGTTCATAGGGCGCCACTTCCAGGCGCGGCTCCGGAGGAATGACGGGTTGCGATAACCGCGTCGCCTCCGCTGTGTCGTAGTACGAATAGAAGTAGCGAAAAATCCCCACGACCAACACACAAATGAGGAAGGTGGCAACGGCGAGAAAGCCCAGCGACACCACAATAAACTTAACGCTGACCTCAGTCTGCTCGTGGCCGGCGCCGTTGGGGCTGTGCTGTAGGGTATGTTCCATGTCTAATGTCCGTGTTCTGCCTGCACGAGCAGAGAGTATGTGTCCCGCGGATCACCCGAGACCAGCAGCGGCCGCGACTTTAGATTGAAGATGTAATACGCCAGCCACAGGCCGCCCAAGCCAATCAGCGCCACCGGATCGGTCCAGGAAATTTCAAAGCCGCGCTGCCGAAAGGCCGGTTCTATGATCCAGAATACATCCAGCATGCGCATGAAGATGATCCACATCGCCAGAGTGCGCAGGAAACTCGGATTCTTCTTGATGAATCGCATCAACAACAGGAAGAACGGGACGAAGAAGTGGAAGATAGCGATGGTCCATCCCACATAACCCCAGCCACCGCTGAAGCGGCGAACGTACCACGGGATTTCGTCGGGCAGGTTCTCGGCCCAGATAATTAAGAACTGCGAGAACGACATGTAGGCCCAAAGCATGGTGAAAGCCAACATGAGATTGCCGAGATCGTGGTAATGCTGGCGCGTGAGGAAGCTGGCGAAAGGCTCGCGTTTGGAGAGCAGAACCAACACCGCAACCAGAAACGAAAACGTGAGCAGCACCTCGCCGACGGTGAACATCCAGCCGTATATGGTGGAGTACCAATCGGGCTCGAGCGACATGATCCAGTCAATGAAGGCGTAGGATGTGGTGAAGACGAAAATTAGCAGTGCGGGAGCGCTGCGTCTCTTGATCTTTTTGAACAACTCCGGATCGCCGGTCTGCTCATGTTTATTGGCCATTCGCAAGATGTAAAAGCCGCTCAGGAGCCAGATCGCGAAGTAGAGGGCGGTCCGGCCGATGAACATCGGGACGTTCATATATATTGCCTTGTGGCCGACGGCGAAATCATGGGCGCGAACGTCCGGATGGGTCCAGATGTAGAGCGTGTGCATCGCGAAGAAAATCGGAATGGCGAGCACGACGAACATCGGCAGGGTTTTAAACCCCGCCTCGACGAGCCGGCGAATTGCGACTCCCCAATTTCCACCCACCACGTTATGCAGGAAATAGATACCCAGGCAGCCGAGCGCGAGGCCGGACCAGAAGATAAAAGCGAACAAATACGATTGCCAGAAGTGGGCGGCGTTGCCGAAAATCCCGCCCAGTACGACAGCGATCAGCGCCACCAATCCGACGAACAAAGCGTTGCGCTGTGCGCGATCCATCTGCGTCCGGAGAGTATTGCTGGGCGTCACTGATTTCCCCCTTGCGCGGGTGCGGCCGGTCCGACGGTTCCAACTCCGCGCGGAGCAGGCTCGGCAGTCAGGCTTTGGCGCTGCGCGCCGGGTACGTCGGCGACGGTCGCGGACTCGCTCAACTGTAATGCCCGGATGTAGGCGACAATGCGCCACCGGTCATCCGTTTGGACCCGCGAAGCGTAGCTCGGCATGGCGCCGTATCCGTTGGTGATCACGTCGAAGAAATGGCCGACGGGAGCGTGCACTAACCGGTCGTCATAATAAGATGGCGGCTGCCGGAAGCCTCGCAGCACAACCATGCCGTTACCGTCGCCTAAGTGCCCGTGGCAGGGTGTGCAATAAATATTGAAGCGATTCTCGCCGCGCTCGATATCGGCCTTGGCGATTGGGATCGGAAACTGGTCCACCAGCTCGCCATCGATCTTGCCGGTGTAGCGGGCTTCATCGATCGTCATGTGGCCTCGGGCGACGGTGCCTTCCACCATGGGCCGCGCGGCGCGGTGATCGGAGAAGAAGTTGGTCTCGGCGAGCGGATCGTAGCGCGGTTGAATTTGCATGTCCTGGCGGCAGGCCGTGAGCGTGACGAACGCCAGCGCTCCGGCGCCGATGAGAATGGATCGGTTCAAGCGAGACCTTTTATTTCTCAACCTATTTCTCAACTTCGGCCACCTCTTCCGGATTGAGCTGTTCGAGGAAAGCCTTCACCTTGACCACGTCGAACTTGGGGTCGGTAGCCTCGATGCACAAAAAGAACCGGTCGATCGATGCGCGCTTGGCAAAGCTTTCGACGTTGAAAACGGGGTGGTAGGGCTGCGGCAGCTTGTTCAAGGCCAGCATCCCGATGACGGCGCTGAGCGCGGCTAGTAAAACGGTGCATTCGAATGTGATCGGAATATAAGCGGGCCAGCTATCGAACGGGCGGCCCGCGACATTGTGCGGATACGCGATCACCGTGATCCACCACAGCAGAGAGAATCCGCCTGCCGCGCCGCACAGGCCGAAGAACAGAACGATGGGTGAGACCCAGTTGCGGCGGAAACCGACCGCTTCCGCCAAGCCCTCAATCGGCAGCGGTGTGTACGCGTCCATATTGCGATAGCCCGCGGCCCAGGCGCGATTGGCCGCTTCGAGCAATTGCTCGGGGTCCTCAAACTGCGCCATCACGCCGTAAAGTCCGTGTCGATCCCAAAAAGTTTCGCTCATCGTTTTTCTCCGGGCTAGTCCCCGTGTACCGGCGCGGGCGCCGGACCATCGTCGGTGACATTGGGCGCCAGATGATGCAGCACTTCACGCACTTCGAAAATCGAGATCGAAGGAAGCACGCGAATGAACAGCGCCATCAGCACCAGGAAGAAACCAAGGGTTCCGATAAATACCGCCCAATCCCATTGGGTCGGATAATACATGCCCCACGAAGAGGGGACGAAGTCGCGCGCCAGGCTGGTAATAACGATGATGAAGCGCTCCAGCCACATGCCGATGTTGACGACGATCGAGACCGCAAACAACAGCGGAATGCTCTGCCGCACGTGCCGCGACCACAGCGATTGCGGGATCAGGATGTTGCACAGGATCAACATCCAGAAGAAGAATGCATATGGTCCAGTGGTGCGGTTGAGGTACATGAACATTTCATGTGGATTACCGCTATACCACGACATGAAGGCTTCCATCATGTAGCCGTAAGCCACGATCAAACCGGTGCCCAACATTAGCTTGCCCATGCAGTCCAAGTGGCGCATGGTGATGAGATCTTCGAGGTGAAACCACTTGCGGGCCGGGATGGCGAGCGTCACCACCATGGCGAATCCGGAATAGATCGCGCCCGCGACGAAGTACGGAGGGAAGATCGTGGTGTGCCAGCCGGGAAGCAAGCTGATTGCGAAGTCGAAGCTGACTACGGTGTGGACCGAAACGACCAGCGGCGTCGCCAGGCCGCCCAGCAGCAGGTAAGCCATCTGGTAACGCGCCCAATGCTTGGCCGATCCGCGCCAGCCCAGGCCGAGCATGCCAAACGTGACTTTCTGCCAGTGGTGCTTGGCGCGATCGCGCATGGTGGCGAGATCGGGCACCAAGCCGATAAACCAGAAGATCAACGAGACGGTCAGATACGTGGAAACCGCGAACACGTCCCAGATCAGAGGACTGCGCGGCTGCGGCCAAAGCCACATGGAATTGGCGTAGGGGATGAGCCAGTACGCCAGCCACGGACGCCCGAGGTGCAGGATCGGGAACATGCCGGCCTGTGCCACGGCGAACAACGTCATGGCTTCGGAAAATCGATTGATCGACGTGCGCCAGTCCTGTTTGAGCAACAGCAAAATGGCGGAGATCAGCGTTCCGGCGTGGCCGATACCGATCCACCAGACGAAGTTGACGATCGCGAAGCCCCAGGCCACGGGGATGACGATGCCCCACACGCCGACGCCCTTGTAAAACAACCAGAACGCGCCCGCCAACAGGCCTTGCATCGCGACGAACGCGAGAAACAGAGCGAGCCACCATTGTTTCGGCGTTCTTTCGATGGGCTTGAGAACGACTCCGGCGATTTTGTCGGTGACGGTTGCGAAGGTATATCCCGGACCAATGATTTTGTCCGGGCCGGGGTCGACTACCGTCGGCTCAAGTGGCTCTAGTTCGTCGCTCTTCAGGCTGCTAGGCATTGCCGATCTCCGGGTTGGGGTTGCGCAGACGGCCCAAATAGGTGGTCCGGGGCCGCACGTCTAAATCTTCGAGCAAGCTGTAATTCCGAGCCTGCGCTTTGAGCTGCGCTACGCGGCTCTTGGGATCGTTGATGTCGCCGAACACGATCGCCTTCGTCGGGCAAGCCTGCGCGCAGGCCGGTGTAATCTCGCCGTCAGCGATGCGCCGGTTCTCTTTTTCGGACTGGATTTTCGCCGCGCTGATGCGCTGGATGCAATACGTGCACTTTTCCATCACGCCGCGGCTGCGAACCGTGACGTTGGGGTTGCGCACGCCATACAGGCTTTGGGTATCCCAGTTTGAATAGAGCAGGAAATTGAAGCGCCGCACTTTATACGGGCAGTTGTTGGAGCAGTAGCGTGTGCCCACGCAGCGGTTGTACACCATCTGATTCAGGCCGTCGGCACTGTGGACGGTGGCGGCCACCGGACACACCAGCTCGCACGGCGCGTTCTCGCACTGCATGCACGGAACCGGCTGGAAGTAGAGTTCGGGATTGTCCCAGCTGCCGCGGAAGTAGCGATCCACGCGAATCCAGTTCATATGGCGTCCGCGCGCCACTTCCACTTTGCCGACCACCGCGATGTTGTTTTCCGACTGGCAGGCCATCATGCAGGATGCGCAGCCCACGCAGGCGTTGAGGTCGATATTCATGCCCCACTTGTAGCCTTGATAGCGGTAATCGGGATACAAGGTGAGCTTATCGGACAGCGCTTTCTGATCTTCTTTTTGATCTACGAACTGTGGTGTCTTCTTGTACTCGTCGAGCGTCCCGATGCGGATCGGCTCGTCCTCTTCCATGGTCTGCGTGTGTTGTGTGGCCGCGAACTCGTGGTAGCCGCCGACTTTGTTTAATTCGAGGCCCGAATCGCTCCAGGGAGCGCCCGAAGTGCGCAACAGATACACATTGAAGCCCACTTCGTTGCCGACATGTCCGGCATGGGTGCGGCCGAATCCCAGGTGCACCGTGACGCTGTCCTTGGCGTGGCCGGGCATGATCCAAACGGGGCCGGTGACCGTGCGGCCTTGGTACTTCAATTCGACGATGTCGCCGGTGTTGACATTTTTCTGCTGGGATAAGCTCGGGCTGATCCACACGGCGTTGTCCCAAGTCATCTTGCTTTGCGGCTTGGGCAACTCTTGAAGCCAGCCGTTGTTGGCCCAGGATCCATCCCAGATCGTTGGATCGGGCCGGAACATGATTTCGAGGCCTTGCGCGGGCTTCGCGGCCATGGCCGGTGGCATTTTTGCGGTTACGTTGATCGCGGGTAGCGCGGTATTCGGAACCACACCGTCGTTCAGCGCTTTTTGCCAGAAGATATCGAAGTTCGGAACCTTGACCTGGCTCTGCCAGTAGGCCTGCACCAGATCATGATCGGACTGTTCGGGATGGCCGCTCAATGTCGCAATCACTTCTAATGCTGTCCTGCCGCCGTAAAGCGGGGCAATCAAAGGCTGGACGAAACTGACCGTGCCGTCGAAGGCGCGAACATCCCCCCAGGATTCCAGGTAGTGCGCTTCCGGCACATGCCAGACGCATTGGGTCGCGGTCTCGTCGGGAAACAGTCCGAGGTAGGCCTTCCAGCTCACCTTCTTTAGAGCTCCCGCGAAATCTAAATCCATGGGGGCGTTGTAGACCGGATTGCCGCCGAAGATCAGCAGCGTGTCCACCTGGCCCGCGTTCATCTCACCAACCAGTTCCTTGAGCGACGCAATCTGATCGGTGGGGTTCGCTTCCACCGGATCGGTGAAGGTCACGGTCTTGCCGAAGTTGCCCAGCGCCTGATTCATGGCGTGGGCGAGCGCGTGGACTTCAGGCGGCTGATAATCGCCCGCAATGACGAGAGACGTGCCCTTGTTGGCCTGCAAATCTTTGGCGATCGCGGCAATCTCTTTGTATCTGCCGCTGGAAGCACCGCCCAACCCTAGGGCAGCCCCAAGATCCTGGGCCCAGGTTGCGATCTCGCTCGCCTGCATTGTGAAGACATGGTCCGCGATTCCGGCCGTGGGCGATGGAGTGGGGTGCACGACGTACAACCGGTTCAGTGTCGTCTCGCTAGGTGGCTTGCCTTCGGCCTGCACCTGCGGCGGCAGAACGACAGGGCCGCGGTTGTTGGTCATGTACTGCGACGCTTGGCTTGTGCGCTCCGGGATCGATCCTTCCTGGTAGCCCTCCTGCCAATCCTCTTTCGGTTGAGGCGTGTGCGTCACGTTCGACATCACGCGGCGCTTGTCGGCGAACTCGCGCGCGAGCCGCAAATTGCCGGGGCCGCACGCCAGGAAATCGGCATCGATCGATACGATAACGTCGGCCTGGTCCAAATGGTAAATGGTGTTGACCGGCTTGCCGAATGCCATCGTCGCGCCGGTGTAAGCATTGTGCCGCCCCAGGACTTCAAACTGATGCCACTTGGCGCCCGGCATTTCCTTGAGAATCGCGTTGATGCCCGCGGCCAAGGTCGGGGATGTGACGGTTTCCGTCAGAATTCGCAATCCAGCGCCTTTAGTGATGAGCGCCTTCTCGCGCTGCAGAGCCATCTCAGCCTGGAACTCGATCCAATTGCTGATCTGTTCGTTGTGGAAGACCGCCTGAGAGCGGTCCGGGTCGTACATCGTCAGGATGGATGCCTGCTCAAAATAACCCGCCGAGCCCAGGCTGCCGGGGTGGTCGGGATTTCCTTCCACCTTCGTCGGCCGCCCGAGATGACTCGTCACTACCAACCCGGTGCCCACGCCTCCCATCTGCATCGCAGTCGCGTAGTACAGAGGGATGCCGGGAACAAATTCTTCCGGTTGGCGAACGTAGGGAACGATGGTTTCCTTCGGGAGTTTGGTGCAAGCCGTAATGCCGGCCAGCCCCATGGATGCGGCAGCGAGTTTCAGGAAATTGCGGCGATTGGCTGGATCCAGCCAATTGGGAGTCCGGTCGACGAATTCGTCGTCCAGGTAGGCTTGAAACTCCTTCGTCTCCGCCAGTTCTTCGAGGCTCTTCCAGTACTGTGGTCCCTGGGCTGATTCCAGCCGAGCCCGAATCTTGTCTAAATCAAGAACGGGTTTGTCCATCATTGGTGGCAAGTCATTATCGGTGGCAAGTGTAGCAATCCGTCAAACTTTGAATGTGGTACTCCTGGACGAGCTTGCGGCCTAGCTCTTCCTGATTGGCTGGCGCCTCATAAGCCATGTTGAACACCTGATCTCGCGGGCGCACATATCGCTCCGGGTGCCGGTGGCAGTTGATGCACCAATTCATATACAACGTGTTCTCCTTATACATCAGCGGCATCTGGTCCACGCGCCCATGGCAGGTGGCGCATCCGACGCCTTTGTAAATGTGGATACTGTGGTTGAAGTATACAAAATCCGGCAGGGCGTTTACTCGCGTCCACTGGAGCGACTCGCCGGTTCGATAACTTGCGCGCACCGGCTCAAGGATCTCCGCATTAGTCCAGAGCTGCGAGTGGCAGCTCATGCAGATTTCGGTGGCCGGAATACCGGCGAATGAGGACGTTTCTACCGACGTATGACAGTAGCGGCAGTCGATGCCGTCGTCCGTCACATGGTGTTTATGACTAAACGGAACGGGCTGTTCTTTGACTACGTGGACGTCCGTGATATAGCGTCCACGGTCCATCGTGTAGGCAAAGGTAATGAGAGCGCCGACGCCGATCACAATACCGGCGAGGCTGATCTTCGAAATGCTATTTGCACTGCGGTGGAAGAGCTGGGCCATCCAGTTTTCGAGTCCTGTTGACCCACTATGCTAACTCAAATTGCGCTAGGATTGCAAAAAATATTATGGGGCGAGTTTTATTGTAATGTGCACTACAGTTTTGCGGCCAGGAGAGAACTTTGCTCCCTAGGCTGCGAATCGTTTTCCGACGGCGCGGCGCGCACGCAGCAAGCGAATGCGAACGGCGGTCTCGGTCCAGCCGTGTGCCCGCGCAATTTCCTGCACTTTGTAGCCTTCCAGATAATGGCGTTGCAGCACCATGCGATCGTTCTTCTTGCAAGTCTTCAGAATTCGCCGGACATCGATCGCGGCCAGGTTCACTTTCGGCGGCGTCGAGATCTCGGGCAGCGTTTGCAAGAATGGCTCGCGGCGCATGCAACTGCGATGGATGTTGAGAGCGATGCTGTTCATCCAAGTGAGCACCATGTTGGAATCCCGCAACTGGCCGAGCCGCTCCCAGCCCTTGACCCACGCGGCCTGCGCTGTCTCTTGCGCGCCATCGTAGGAAAGACCGCGTGATACTAGAAAGCGGACCGTCAAATTGTAGCCTTTTTTGTAAGCGTTGCCGTATTCTTCACAAGTCATCTGAGGATGAGCTCCTTGGAACGATTTAGCCTTGTCGGCTTTCGTTTCACAAGAATTGCAGTTGGAGTGCCACGCCGCGCGTTGAAGAGTAACTTGATGATAATTCGTGGGTTACCTACTAACTACTTACCCGAAGCGGGCCGCACTCTACCGCGCAAGAATTTCTGGACGGGCAAAATTTGCCGACAGGTTTATCTTCACCCCAGCAATTTCATGGGGATGCGGTACAACATATAATCCTCATCCACGGCTGCGTCCCCGATCTTGAGCGCCGCAGGCTCGTGGCCGAAGACCGTAAACCCGAGCGACGCATACAGCTTCTTGGCCGCAGTTTGGTAATCGCCAACGGTGAGGACGATCTGCTCCAGGCCGGCGAGGGATTCCGCGCGCTGTAATACATCGCTCATCAGGCGGCGAGCGATTCCGTGCCCGCGCTGTTCATTCCGTACGAACACTCCCCAGATTCGAGCTTTGTGCCGCTGCTTATTCCGCGTGTTGCGCCCGAATCCCACGGTTCCCACCAGTTCGCCTCGTGCAAACGCGCCCAGGACGTAATTATCGTCGCTGGCG
>Ga0335074_10005076_pt1 | contig 18201 bp, 18 predicted proteins | sample Lox_Sample_23_FD_206715 | JGI IMG/M metagenome (GOLD analysis project Ga0335074, IMG submission 206715) | Soil microbial communities from Loxahatchee National Wildlife Refuge, Florida, United States - Lox_Sample_2.3 | ecosystem: Environmental > Terrestrial > Soil > Wetlands | place: USA... | reverse complement strand
GAGAATGACTATGATAAGAGTGAAGAGGAAGAGGTAGAGGTAGAAGAATAGGCGGTTTATAATGGCGGAAGAACAAGCACATTTGACGGCGTAATTATTGGATTGAAGACTTGCAAGGCAATGGACCGATCGGGATTAATAATGGAAAATAGCTTAGTATATAACTTAATTAAGATCTGTAAGACCGACTGGGTGCGTCTATAGTAGAATGAAGAATATGCTGTGTATCGAAAACATCAAGTTTTAGAGTTGCTTAAAGAGACTTGTAAGGGCGTTACATGATTTTAGTTAGAGTCTGACTGCACCTGTATGTACGAAGTAGCAAAGAACTGTCATGCCTTCGCTCGTAGGCAGAAGCCTTTAGTCCATCTCTTGAATCATGGAGTCCATAAAATGAGTAAAAATCATGTCTCTCATGATGATCCATCTATTCAGCGCAACCGCACAGTTGGTGAAAGTCATGGAACGTTACTGCTTCAAGATTGCTTTAGAGCTCTCGGCTACTTCCTTTCCTCCGGCTTTGGGGCAATGAGTTCTGTATTTCACTGTGTTAGCCAGATATTGACATTTGCTTTAGATATACTATTTACCAGAAAGCTCCCCTGTTAAGTTGACGAAGAATACAATGACTGTAAAAGAAGAATACAGTAATGGCCGGCGGTGATCAAGAGATCCATAATGCCCTATGTCATCTTGCTATTATATCTGCATGTTATGTGTGGAGAGACCAGTTGCATTTCTAGCATTGATCTCTCCAAGTCAGCTTTGTAGGAGTTCTTCTTGCTCACCCACCTAGTGGTGTGTGTCGTACATAGCATGAACATCAACCTGTTACATCATGGGTGAGATGGGATGAACAAAGCGAGGTGAAGCAATGTAGTGTATAATGTATGATATTACAAAGGACTTTGCAATTGAGTAAAGAATCCCTGGTACCCGCGAAAGCTCAAGGCAGTGAGAGGTGCGATTATCACGCCTGTATTTACCTCACGGTCAACATACCTAAGGAGCGTACTGGATCTGAGATTCAGTTGTAAGATCTCTGGAGGAGATGCTTGGACGCTCCGAAAGGGGAAGCAGAGATGATGATTTTGGAGAACTTAATGGTGACATTTGGCTGGCTGTGTACGATGTCATTGTTACTGCCGTCGCAACTTGATTTTCGTAGAGCCTAGATGCTGCATCAAACCATTGCTTTTCTATTATATATCGCTGACGCTTATGAAGCAGCCATGTTCTAAGAAGGCTTATGAAGGAGCTAGGACAATGGCAATCTTTGAAGCTCATCATAATCTATGGGGTAGCCGCACGCCGAGTAATGTTGATCCTTACTCGTATTAAGCCCATTACCATATGGCATGCCATAAACTGACCTCTACAGCTTCGAATCTAACTCTTCGAACTCGCTCAAGTCCTTCACCGGCTGAGGACCAGCGCTCACGACCAGGCGAGATCGGAAGTCCCTGATATTCTCAATCAAGTATGGCTTGGGTCCCGCTGCTTTTATTGCGCTTCCGTTAGGCGTATAACCATTTGTGAGCTCCTCCGATTTGGAGCCAATCTTCAGCCTGTCGATGCCTTTCTCGACAGTACCGTTGACTTCAGTGACACTCACTTCACTAGGCACTTTTTCGATTGGCGTGGAAACTTCTGAGACACCTCGAGCGTGCAGATGAATTGCAAGTTTCGCCCTGGCGGGAGAATTTGGAGCAATATAATGCAAGAAGAACTCAAGCATGTCCTGCTTCGTTAACTTTTGGATATGTTCAGCATCATGATATGCTGTGTAGGAGTTAGCAATGAAAATAAACGTTTCATTCCATGAACCTACCAAGCTCAAAGTCAAAGTATTCGCTGTCGATATGACTCCAAAGGCGGTTAGATTCTTGAGTCAAGTTCTTCAGCTTCTCCAGGCGCTTTGTAATTAAGCTTCTCTTATGGCCCTCAAACTCTGATTCAGACATATCTTGTATTGTTTGTTCGTAACTTTCCAGGAATGCGTCGATCCGATATTCTAGGTATTCAGGCGTTTTCTCGCTCTGAATGATAATGCGGTAAGCTATTGTGGTCTCTGCCACACGAATGCCACTCCAGACCACATAACCAAGCTGCTCCTTCGTGCGGAGTTGATCGAACGCCCGCTCATGAGTCATTTGATCCATCAGAAGTGTCTTGTTACGGAGAAGTCGGTTTGCCCTGTCGCCAACATATAGGGAATACTCAATGCAGTGGTTGACGTTCTTAGGGTCTTTCAAAGTTCTACGGTAGAGGTAGTTCGTACCTGGTGGGAATATGAGATTTCTGCGAACAGGCAAGTGAGCCCGTGATAGGGGATGTGGTTTCAATGTGTTCTCTACCAAATTTGTTAGACGCAAGGCGTCCTCCTTATAGAGATTGCCATGAACAAGGGTATCGATGTGCATCTGTCGCAACAAATGAGGATAGAAAGTCTGAACATCCTCGGCAGTAAGCCGTTCTAGCTCCCTTAGTAGTTCATCATTGATGAAACCCTTTTCGACATTCAACCATCTCATAAAATCGCTGATCTGACTATATGGGGATTGATAGTCCCAGTTGCGCATGCCTCGTAAAAGGCGTTCCTTGACTATTTCGAAACGTTCTAGCCTGACTACAAGATCGCGCATTGTGGTGAGTACTTTCTCAAGGAGAACCGGAAGCTTGTCGTTGTACCCGTAAACTTGAATCTCAATACCCATCGCGTGACCTAAAATCTGATAGTCCAGACCTGCTAGCTCGGCATCATAAACATACTCCTCAAGCGCATCTCTGACCATCTCCGTATAGACTTGTGCTTTAAGGGCGTTCTCAGCGGTGGCACTTGGTAGAGGATTTTTACAGCTGATGAAGAGATTCGCCTTGGGCACCCAGAACGTATCATCTTTCTTATACCAGGTACGAATAAGATCGTCGCTTCTGATCAGCTTTGGTGCAATTGCAGATTGGTTTACATCCTTCTTCTCTACCTCTAGTTTACTTGGTATAAACTGATTCTTATGCGGAAGGTGAAGTTCGGGAAAGCGTTCGCCAGCATTGCTGGCAGCAGCTTTTCTGATCTCTGCCAGGAAATCTTCAGGGATCTTCTCGTTCTTGTATTCTGTTCCATACCATTTCTCCTTCTTGTTCCAGTCCCCGGGGAACTTTTGACTTACAACTGCTATCCTGAAGTTATCAGGGCGCAGATATGACAGCGCCTCTTGTATCGCAGCTGGATCGAACTTCCGAAGTTTGCTGTGGCCACTGAGCAGGAACTCCCTTGGCAAAGGTTTCTGCATGACAGCGCTAATTTTGCTGGTAAACTTGCTTGCTGGCGTCTTTTGTTTGAACTTGAACTCAACCTCCGCTATACCCTTTTGCTCCTCAAAGATCCATTCTTGTGGAGGAGTCTCACGAAGTAGTGAAATGTATTGGAAGATGGTTTTAATGATATCTTGATAGTGGTTCATTCCATCTTCCGTAAGCCGCACGTGAACATTGAAAAGTCCTGGTGTCCCCGGACAAATAGGATATGCTCCTGCACTGAGCGCGTTCGCCCAGCCCTTCGACTTGATATATGCCATGATACTTCCTGGACCTTCGTGACCAATCAAATGGCTAATGTAACGGCTTGGTTGGGTATCATAAAGATCCTCCTCATCCATGAATGGGAAGTAGAGTTCGACGGTGCGAGTCTCCATGACAGGCTTAGCAAAATATTGTGTTAGAAGCTCATCCTTTCCCAGGGGCTGCTCTGTTTCCCATCGATTTTCTGGTAAATTCTTGTTTTTGACACCAGCAAACAAATCGGCAACCCATTCTTGCAGAGTATCAAGGGACTCTCTTCCTAATACTACAAGTTTCATTCGATTTGCTGAATAATACTTCTCATGAAATTGCATAAACGCTTGTCGAACATCAATTCCCTTCGCCTCGGGTAAAATTTTGAGGGTTTCGAGATTGCCTGTCGAGAAGTGACAGTACGGATGCTTAGGATTGGACAAAGATTTGTCAAGCTGGTGCAGACGCCATTGGTCGTTTTGTAGGTTTTTTTTGTTCTCCGAATCCACAGCGCGGAGCTCCCTATCTAGTGTTGATGACAAGAATAGCGGCTCGATAAAGAACTGGGAAAAGCGATCCAAAGCACCATATAAGGGCGAGCGTTCCGCTTCCGAGCTGCCCACATCTTCTAACGGCCTAGCTGCTACCTCGAAGTAGTAATTTGTGGATGTAGTCGCGGTGTAAGCATTAGAATAGCCGGAATGCGCAGAGAGGTATTGAGCATATGCATTTTCCACCGGGTACTGCTGGCTGTTAGCTAGAAGGATTGGCATATTTCTACAGCAGTTCTCTCACCTTTTTGGTTCCCATAAACAGCATGTGCTCGATGATGTGACACATCCCAGGGAGTTCGGGGGGGTCATTGAAATTCCCAACGTTAACGTCCATCGCGGCACTGGCTTTGTCTGTACTTGCATCGTGCACGAGAAGTACCTCGAGCTGATTTGGGAGCAAAATCACCCTGTACAGCCGGTCGTCAGTGACTGGGAGTTCAAGGCTTTCTGTGATGAGTTCCGCCCCCGCCAAGCGTTGGTCTGCCGGCGCCATACTATTTGCTTCTCGCGGAGGATTCGAGGGGAAGGTAAAGGTAATGGGGCTTTGTGAAAGAATAAGTGTTCAACAATGTCCCTGCTAGTGCCAGGTCGGAATATTTAAGTTTCAGCCCACGCTTACGTAAAATACCTCGCCAGGTAGCGTTCCGGCAGGACTCGGGTTCGCGGATAAGGAGGGCCTCAGCTTTCGATGGCATGCCTTACGGATAAGATTGCAACCTTTTCCATTAAATCCCTCATTATTAGGTAGATTCCAAGATCGGTAATAATCATCCAGATGGCTGGTCAGACTCCTTTACCGACTCCCCAAGCTCTGGGAATCGACGGCCTCGATTTGTAAGACGGCCCTTTAGGAATGCTAAACGCTGCCATGAAGGAAAACTACATCATTTTGACGAACCTTAGGAAAGCCTAGGGTACACAAGGAGTGATATAGCTTGTATTAATATGCCAGTGTGATGCTATCTTGCGGGGCTTAAAGATGCAAATAATGGTTCTAGTCTCTCTCTCTCTCTCCCTCCCTATGAGAGCAACGAGCAGCAATTATACACTATAGTTCCGATACCTTCAATACAGTCTGTAATATGCTCCATCGGAGTCCCCATTCTTCCAGCTAGGTTTGAACAGCAATGGCGCAGAAGGAAATCGAGGCCGTCGATTTCTATCGATAAGTGTGACCACAATTTTTTTGGGGCAATTTAGTAATACTGGGCCCGATCATCATCTTCCACAAGGTCATGTACCCTCTTAAGATGCTGAACATAACCACCTAGCGATTTAAACACGCGCTTCCTCTTCGAGTCGCAGCTAGGAACATGGCATGCTGTGGGTGTGTATGCAGAATGGACGGCTTCGGTGTGATGTTTCAGTTCTTTCTGGGTCTCAAAGGCCATACTTGGGTCGCAACCTCGCCTCTTGCACATTATTGGTTGTGTCTCTTCATCTGCCAGAGTCGGCGATTGTTGCCTATCCCTCTTTCTCTTCTGCTTCGGCTTCCTCTCTTCCGTCTTGGGCATGGGAATCCTGTGAATCTTTTGAAGATGTTCCTTCAGCTCGATCTTGCTCAGCAACGCATCGCAACGACACATTTCCGGATAGGCCGGACATCGAAGCGCATCGTCATCCCCGATCCGTCTTAGATGCACGGCAATGTGCTGAGTGTAGCCCACATGAGCAATTGGATAGATTCGTTCACGCAACGTGAGGGTATGATCGTGGTAGCAAAAGACACACAAATCCGGTCGTAGTGATCTTCCCGCGGTGAACCCGACGTAACCGGTCGCTTTGATCAAATCGAGGGCGTCGATCGCGTGCAACTCCAGGTGTGCCTTTGGATCCTCGGACCCGCTCAGCCAAGTTTCGCAATATTGGCAAAACTCCACCTCCGCCGTTAGGGTCCGCTTGTACCAAATCCCGTGCACCTGCAGGAGATGCGCCTTCAGCTCCCCTATGGACTGAGGAAGAGACGGTGAGTGGTCGCCCGCACAGTGCTGAAAGGAGCAGTGATAGCCCTTTTGATGAGAGCCCGCAACAGCCGTCTCCATGTGTAGCATGTGGTTTTGGAGATGATTATACGCACCCTGCACACTTGTGGCCACATTCCCGCAGCTACGAGAGGCTCTAGTCGAGTTTTCGTCTGCAATATATTGATAGGAGCAGGGCCTTTTGTAATCAACCCTTTGTTCGAGGTCGCTCTGGGCCCATGCCAACGCTGCGGCCTTGGCGCATGCATGAACGTGCCGGTGTACGTGTGAACTAGGGTGATCCTCGTCTGCTGCTGCGGGGCTTTTTGTTCTAGTCAAGGAGATGTTGCAAAATCGACAGCAATAGGTTCCCGGAAACGGCTCCTCCCCTGGATAGAAGGCATCGATCGCATGCGTCGTAAGGAAGCATTCGATCAAGCGCGACGCTAGCTCGGCTTCATCCTGACCACTATTGAAGAGCCCATTCATGTTCATGCAGACACCTGAGCCAAAATGATACCTAGAGCCTCTTGTATTGTATACGTAGAAGCCGGGCTTGCCTGGCAGACCATGTAGACGAGTGGTGCTGTTAGGCTGAACATCGAGCCCCTCGATGGCCGTGGAGGCGCCTTCTCCTCCTCCTTCTTCACCGCTCGGTCGCTCCTCTTCTGCGCCAAGAGTCTTTTCTTCCTCCATTTCCCCTTCCTCTTCCCCTTCCATCTGTAATCTCATCTCTTCAATCGACGCCTCGAAAGAACTCGTCGGCTCCCCCTCTGCCAATAGTGCAGGGTCGATCTGGATCTCATCCTCATCCGCATCCAGACAAGCCGTAGGAATCGACGGCCTCGATTCGGAGGCTGGCAATGAAGATAGGGACCGGGGCGAGGAGGCTGAGGACGTCGCCAAGTCTCGTTGCGGAACAACGAAGAGGGATTGAGAAGAATCACCCTCCTCCTCATGTTCCCGCAGCCCCTTCATCGCAATGGACGGCGGTGGCGGTGCTACAAGGCAGGTGGTCGTCTTGAAGAAGGCATCATATTCTTCCCCAAACCTCTTTCGGATCAGGGTTGCCTTGAGACTGTACTGTTTGTACGTGAGCCGGCGGAAGTCATCGAACCTTGGATCCGCGGCCCTCGAAGAAGCCACCAGGGAGCCATACTCTTGGCATAGAGCCTCGTGAAGGGCCATGACCTCTGCAACCAGGGCTTGGTAGCCCGAATCCATCAAAGCTGCTTCATGCTCGGCGGTGGAGATTTTTTTGGGAGCATCCTGCCTCTTATTCAGGGAAATGCACATCATAGGCTGCAGGTTTTGCTGCTCCAGGTTTCGAAAGATGCCCTGTAGGTCAACTGGCGAGGTCTTGGACATGTACGCCGAGTAGATTTCGCTATTCGACTTGTGTCCCATTAGGTACCGGCGCGCGCCTGCAGATGTTTGAGCGTCCAAGAGATATGCAACCCCTCGACGCCATGCATAGCCCGACATGCGCGATTGGAAGCCACAGGCGACTCCAAGCCTTCGGATCTCTTTCTGCACCTGGTCGAGGGTCTCGGGGACGTCCGAGACGAGATTATTGCTCAGCGACACCTTCCGCAACACAGGTACCTCGAGCATCGAGGGCCTCAATTGAATCAGCTCTCCGGTTTCAGATGGCCGTAATCGCATCAGATCTTCCCATGTTGTTATCCCATTCGCAAAGACTCCGTCCATCAAGGCAAGAAGTAAGAGGAGGCGCAAACTATCCTCAGCGGCATGTTTCGTTGACAGCATTGAGACGACGACTTCCTTATACTTGGACTCATCCAGCTTCATACCCTTGAGGTAGCAGAATCTAAGCTTCGCCTTGATATCGACGCCGTCGGCCATCCCAAACGCGTAGAATTCCACATGCTTCCAGGCGAATTCGACATGGCCGTTGCTTGCTGTGCCCTTGATTTCAATAAAAAAAGTTTCTTTCGAAAGAAGAAGAAGAGAAAAAAAAGAAGAAAAAAACCATACCTCGAGTATGTAATATATCACCTCCACGACCAGCACTGTCAATCATCAAGTTGATATACAGGGTAATATTTAGCACATTCCTCATGTGCGAGAAGGTAGCAAGGTATGCTGGCGAGTACAAGACAGACATTATATAAGTGGTATCCTCAGAAAGACATATCGGCTTAGGCTTCATGAGCGTGGTGAGGCCTTCTTGCTTCACCAAATCATGCCGAATATAGTTATATATGTCTGTGCGATCAGCTTTGACAAAGTCACGGCGGCGGTGTCGTTCAAATTGGGTCAAGAGTTGTTTTATCATATGTAGAATCGACGGCGCCGATATCTTGTCATTGATGCGTCCCACACGGGATTGTGACAAATATACAGCATAGCGTTTGATTAGCCCGGGCGTTGGTAATGGACCTTCTTTCTCAAAATAGTTCGGATCAAAGTCGTTGGGTGAGGTCAGTTGTACAAATTCTAAAAACCAGGCCTTGCTCAATCGATGCTGATAAGCAGTAGAGAATGCGTAGGTCTTCTGGGAGCGCTCTTCAAGGTCCGCCCTGTTTTCGAGGCGCTCGATTTGTGGCAGTGAGGCTTGTTTAGCTGCGAATCGAGCCTCTCGTTGGGCGCGTTTCTGCGCTGCACTGGAAGGCATCTTTTTTTTTGGAGGGGGGGGTAACGACCGTGAGAGTGAAAGAGTGAGTGAGAGAGTGAGAGAGTGAGAGTGAGAGAGTGTGTGAGAGAGACAGAGAGTGAGAGTGAGAGTGAGAGTGAGAAGGAAGGAAGGAAAGAATATACTTCTGCTCAGCGTTAACGGAAACGAAGCTTTCTCTTGAAGCTTTCCTTCCTGTTCTTGTTCTTGTATACCAAAAAGCACCCTAACCCTCTTCCTACTTAGTTAGGTAACTAAGTTAGCGAGCAGCCGGGCACATGCCCTGTGCCTACTTAGTTGCGTAACTAAGTTAGCGAGCAGCCGGGGGGGGCACATTGGCACGAAAAAAGAGACGTGCTCCACGCAGTGAGCCAGGCCCGGAATGTCTGGTGGATCACTGAAATTCCCCACGTTGACATCCATCGCTGCACTCGCCTTATCTGTATCTGCATCTTGGACCAGCAGCACCTCAAGTTCATTCTCTAACTTAATGACTCTGTATTGCCGATCATCGAGTGAAGGAGTCTCGAGCTGGTCTGTGACGGTCTTAACAAGGCTATGTCGGTGTTCTCGGAGAGGACTTTCAGTCGTAGCAGGTGTGTGAGGCTGGGAAAGTGTCGACATTTTATGGTAGGTGGTTCGGCCTGCTGAGGGTGTAAGCCGAAGATGTCGGAAGATGTGGTGATGCAGGGTTGCAGAAAATCGGGGTGAGACTTCTGCTTTTCTTGGACACTTCGGTCGCCTATCGGTTACGCGTAGGTGGCGTTGTTGGAGGTGCGATGGCCGCAGTCGACTTGGAGAATTAAGCGTCTGAGCAATGATCTGTGGCGTATTTGTAAGCTTTGTTGTTTGGATAGTTGACAGTGGGCATGCGGAATGGAGTTGAGAAGCTTCAGGGGAGAACGACGACGATGGAGAAGGAAGAACCGTCAAAGTAGAAGCAGCTAGTACTCCCAATTGAGAAGCAGTGACTTGAGGGGTGGTCTTGTTGATCCTCGAATGAATTTGTGCTAAGCGCTTGCTGTATGATGGGACCATTAATCACCTCCCCAATTCCCTCATATGCGGAACAGAGAGGGTCTTGGCTGGTTCACCTGCAGCATGTGCATTTGGGTGGGAAAAGTAAGCTTTCGGAAAGTTGAGGATTGGGCTGTTCAAAAGAATGTCGGAAGCAGGGAGTTCTATATTGCCCGATGGCGGTGAAAGGCTTGTGCAGTGACCGCAACCCGGCTGGTATCCCAGTCAACATGAGAAGCAATTGGTTCGTTCAACGACCTAAGCATATATACGTATGTCAATGCCATAACCCGGACTATGACAACATTGTTTGCTTCTAAAAAAGCAAAGTTAGAAGACTAATGTACCATGCATTTCTCCTCCTAATCTTTTGTGCGGGATGCTTCATTGCAAATTCAAAGATCCGAGATCTGTGTCTGTGCTTATCTGATCAATTCTTGACCTCTCAGTTTAAAAAGGCGCATGAGAGGTGTAGATCGATACTTCCAAGTCATTTATTCTCACATACTTTTCATGGTGCCTGCGCATTTCTTCTCATTTAGCCGTTTGTTCTTATTTGATAGGGCTTAAATTTGACTCTATAACGCATGCGTTAATTGGCATGGGACATCTTTTAGGAAAGTCGGCCTAGTGCTTTATTGGGGCAATGTTTTTTCAGTGCTGTTATAGCGAGGGATTAGAATCCGGGGAAACGGGGCTCTGGCCGCATAGCATGCAAGCCGTGTGGTATTCTGCATCCACGTCTATTCTCTTGGCTCGAAATGGCCAGTATCACACGCTTCAAATTGGAATTTATTAAAACCTTCGAATCTGTGGATTCCGGTACTTAGGTACATTACAGGCCCTGTAATAGGAATAGCTACCTCACATGTCGTCTCATCACATGTCCTCACAGCGCCGGAAATTCGTGTTATTTGAATGCACCGGTTCCGGTTAAAGTAACGTGGACTTCGTGACCCTCCATCATCGAAATGCCGCAGAATGAATGTTCAGCAGCCATTGATGCCTGAGTTGTAAAAGACAATGAGCCATTGTAACCAGCTTTCCCTGTTAATCGGTCTTCCTTGATCTATTTGAACCCAGTATATCACGAGCCTTAGGAATATGATCGCTGCTGGCCTCTTCAGGACAGTCTGCTATTAGATGACCGGGGTGCCCACAGCGATAACAACGACTTTTGAATTCACCTGCTTTTTGCTTTGAGCCTTTACTCATAAGTGGGCCTTTAAGTGCGTTTGTGCCTGATATGGTCTTCAACTGGTTAAGCTTTATGTCCTTCTTTCTCTTCTCAGCTAACCGAAGCATTTCAGCTTTTTCAGCTTTTCGCTTCTCCTTGCGCTCCGCCTTCAATTTCGTCGCATTTGTTTCTTGTGCCGCTTTAATTAGAGCATTAGTACCGTTAGGATCGTCATCTCCGCCATCTTCCGATTCATCTCCAGACTTTTCCTCTTCGTCCTCGTCCGTATCGGAATCGGACGAATCCACTTTCGAAGGATCTTGTAATTTCTGTGTAATGAAACTTAGAAATTCTTTCCGTAACTTGCGTTATAGACTGGAATTACCTCTATGGTACGATTGAACCTGCCAAAGCTTCTCCTTCCGATAATTAATGGACGATCTGAGTTCACACCTTCATCGTCTGTAGAGGCGATTTGAGCCGGTAGAGCATGATCAATGGCTGCAAATCCAGTCTCGACTACCATTATTGCGGCTTTGCCCTGGATGTGAGGCGTTTTCAGTTCTGGCTTGAATGTTAATACCCAACGAGTATCTCCAGCATCCGCGGCTTGTCTTTCGAGCGCAATTTGCCTCTTGGCTTCTTCCGCAGCTAAGGCTGCCTGTACAGCACGCTGATTCGCAAGAGAATCGACGTCTAAGATCGCTGGTGATGTGTCCCCGATTCTTTGACGTTTTGGTGAAGGTTGATCTGGAGTAGAAGGTGTAGAGATAGTTGATGAAGCGGCGGCTCGCTGCATAAATTTCATAGTAAGGAGCTTGGAAGACATTGTTTTAGAGGCCTTCGTAGGCGAGCTTGTTGTACCTGACATCTTGAATGGATACTAGTGCTGAGAGGTTAGTGTGATAGCTGTCTTGTATTGAAATAAACATCAATTCTGCTAAATATTTTGTCTCAAATTCGGCACTTTCATGCGGCCCTGAAATCGCTTAGTCAGCCGCCAAGACCTCCAATTCACGAACGTCAACTCCCTCGAATTGCCTTACAAAGAAGCTATCGAGCTATCCACGATGCTGTCCAACGCAAGGTCAAGGGCAGTAATTCTGCTCAGCCGTTATGCTCAGGTCTCTGCAAGAAGGACATATGCGTTCTCAGCGAATGACAAACAAGAAGTCAACGATCCCAATCCTCCAAAGGAAGTCCGTAGCGTTTCTAAGACAAATGAGCTTCCAATTGAAACGCCACACCGAGATGCGCCGCTACAGGAGTACGCCGAGGATGCTGAGAATCTACAGGTTATGCAGGCACCAAATCGCGCTGGTATTTGGTCACGAAGCCAGAACCCGCGAGCCAAGGCAATGACGGGGCCAAGATTTGAGCAGACCATTATGGAATTGCAGGTGCGTGAAAACTTAAAGCTACCAAACTTCCTAAGCATTATTATAATGACGCGTTGCTGGAGTATTGGTCTATCTAGAAGATAAAGAAGAACTCAAACTAACGTACTTGCACAGCCTGCACCGTTATCTGCGATCGAGTTCATTCACAAGCAACCAGTTCGATGGATACGCAAACGAATTGTTGAATGTGATGGAGGTGGTGGGCCATTGGGTCATCCTAGAATCTTCATCAATCTCGACAAGCCCGAAATCTGCGCGTGCACTTATTGTGGTCTACCATACGTAAGTTTCCCTCTACCTTCAGTCATATGCTTTGCCTGTCGATGTCTTCTGCCACCTTTGAAGTATGCTCACTCATCCATAAAGGCCTACGAACACCACAGGAAGCATCTCGAATCCCTACCATCAACCTCATATCCGCTTGTCGGTCAAGGTGATGCTGCAGAAGTCCCCATATCACAAAGAATTACAGACGAAGCATTGGGGCAGCGATAACTAAGCATGCCATAAACCATGGATACATGGTGGAATATGTACATAATTTAGAATACAGACGTTACCAATCCTCTTTGATTTCCAGAGACGTGCCAGCAGGCTTCCTGGGCCAATCTCAAAGTAGGTGAAGGTTATATCACTTGAAAAGCTTTTTTGTACAGAAAGCCATCATCTCTACGGTGGCTGTCATCACCTTAATATCAGACAAGGGAGCCGTGACGATTTTGGCACTTGGGATTTTGTCATTTCTGAGGTGCTGAAGGAAACGAATGACAATCATATGCCCCACCCTTTTTTCAGAGCAGTTGCTCAATTACTCTTACAAGCTGATAAGCATTTACCATTCCATCAGCTGTATCCTCCTCTGTAAGCCAACTAATTGCGCACCGTCGCCGGACTACTACCCTGAAAATCCCAGAACCTTCTATATACAGTTATAAGTAGTAGCACCAACTTCCTTTCCTCAAGCCTTCTCCCCCTGTATCGTCGCCACTACCTTCCTCTGATGCTTACTAGTCCTAAACTCCAAATACCATATCCCCTGCCACGTTCCCGTCGCTAACTGTCCATCCCGAATCGGAATCGTAACGCTAGCACCAATCAACGCGCTCTTGATATGTGCCTACCACCAACAATTAGCCTCACCCCCTTACAATCCATCAAGCCACAACTCCTCTAGCCCCCCTCCAGACACAGAGTCTAAACTCAAGTAACCAAGGCAACACTCACAGGCATATCATCCTTCCCCTCCGCACTATGCCTATATAGCCCCGCGCCCTTCCTGTCCTCCGGCGCCAACCTGTCCAGCGCGTCACTCATATCAGCCCTGACATCCTCATCCCAGTTCTCATTCAAGCTCAGCGCGCAGCTCGTATGCTGCACGAAGAGATTCAGCAGGCCGACTTTGTAGGAGGACAGTTCGGGGAGTTGCGAGACGACGTGCTCGGTTACGAGGTAGGAGCCGCGCGAGGATGGGGGCAGGGTGAAGGTTTTTTGGAACCAGGACATGCTGCTGCTGCTGCTGGTTGAGGGAGTGGGAGGTACTGCTGCTTGTGTGGAGAGCTGGGTTGTGCGTGAGGACTGGATGCAGGTCGTGGGGGACGGGAAGATGGGGGACAGGAGGGAGAGTGGGGTGTGCCAGATGTAGTGGAAGAGGTTGGGGAAGAAGGCTAGGATGAGGACTGCGAGGAGGAGGAAAGTCGTTGAGATTGATTGCGTTGTGCTGGTTCTGACTGTAGTTGGTGGCATTTATGGTTAAATGTTAGTTAAGTTGAAGGCGAGGACGTCATAGGAGATTGAAATAAATTGGGCCTGCGAATATCAATTATGAAGGGCTAATATTTCAAATTTCAAATTTAGATTTGAATGAGTGACTAGCTGATTAGTTTTTGGATAATTGGCTACGGAGTTGTATTTAAGAGTAGGGAGGTGTAGCTAGCAGCTACTCTTGCAGAAAGAATAGGGCAAATAATGATCGTCTTTCTCTATATATCAGCACTTCAGAAGCGCTGAGGTTTCGAATATTACGGTTTTCGTAATTTATGCCCTAGTTAATACACAAAACATTTACATTACATTCTCATGTCCTCTACATAGTACAAATGCGCTGCCGTCTATGGTATCTCCAATTTTGACGGTACTTTTCAAGCCACATCCTGACGCCCGCCAGCCAAACTCCATGCCATGCAGTTCAACAATCTTTCAGTATCCATTCTCTTGCAGCTCTTCTTCTTTCGCTTCATCTCCGCCAGCTAACACCTTTGCTTTTGGCATGTAACTCTCGTCAGGCCCTCCTCCTGGCGTCACAGCTACTACCTGACCCTTCTCATCGACAAACTCGAAATTGTAGCGAGAAAGGAGATGCGGAATTGCCGATAATTGCGGGCCATATCTGGGAGTGTTATCGTACAGTTCGAAAAGTGGAACAGCTAGGAGCTTCATGTTCTTAGGGACACTGAGGACCTCTGTTTTCGTTAGTGACAGCCTAGGAACATGATCGATGTACATACTTTGTTGCGGAAGTTGAATATAGTAGAGCTTCTTGCATTCTTTTGGTCGTGTCACATGCGCTGGGATGAACGGGTACATAAACGTTTCGAAATTCGGTCTCCACCATTGCGCCAGAGTGTCACCGATCTCCCACTCCTCATTGACGCCTTCGCCGGTGAATTGCGAGCCGACTGGTGCCAACCTCTCGTTCAGGCGCGCCTTAAAGCCCTCGATCTCATCATCCTCGGGTTTCAGATAGTCACCGGGGAGTTTGAAGAACGCGTTCGCGATCTGAAGCATGAGGATGTGAGGGTGGTTGTGCTCATGGCAGACTAGGATACCTTCGCAAGTTCTTCGCATTCCGTATTGCTCATAGTGCTCTTCTAGGCGCTTCAGGCGTGCGAGGACGGAGGGGTCTTCTTCCGGCTGGTTCTCCTTGGTGCCAAAGGTATAGTTCGAAAGGGGGTACAGGCGGATGGTTTTGGGTTGATTGGCATTGAAGGAGAGTGGAAGGATGGGAGGATATGAGCTTTGGATAGCTGTAGCAGTAATTGTAGACATCGTGAAGCTTCACCGTTGGTGAAAGATGAACTTTCAATACGCTCAGTCTCAGACGATTTCGCAAGTTTGTGACATTGGTCAAACTAAATGCGGCTAAGCAGAATGTGGGGAAGCTCGCTTCCATCCGTCGAAACCTCCAATGTCATCCGCAATGTTGCGATACACGTTTCCACCTCCAATCTTTGCGCTGGTATCTCGGGCAATGTTTCAAGGGCCAAAATGTTCTCTACTGAGTGGATGGAAGATGACGCCGCAGTAAGCTTAATTCTGATTGAAATTTCGGCTTCTAAGTTTTCCGTCATACTACATCTTTCCCGAAAATCATTACCCTGTCGAGTCAGGTGTCAGGAACTACCCCGCATGCCCGAAATCAGTTATGATGCCATACTTGAATGCTATTTTCCTGTCTGCTTCTTTTTCTCTATTCAAACTTTCAAGAATATAATTGCTTGAAAGACTCCTCTTTAAATCTCTCAAAATGGCTCATGCAAAGACTATGAAAGCAGTGATTTATCAAGGTATATTCCTCTGGAACATTAGGAAATTCTAGTATTCTGAGTGACTGTATGCAGAGCCTTTCAAGGTGACGGTCGAAGAGCGGCCATTGCCGACCCTCAAACATCCGGATGATGCCTTGATCAAAGTTACAACCGCTGCGATATGTGGATCTGATCTTCACATGTATCAGGGACGTACCGCAGCCCAGGGAGGTCTATGTTTTGGTATGAACCCGCTTCACTAGCTGTAGAGCGCCTCTAACAATTCTAAGGCCACGAGAATATGGGGATCGTTATAGAAACGGGCTCCGGAGTTTCCCTACTCAAGAAAGGCGACCGAGTTGTGATGCCTTTCAATGTGGCAGATGGCCGTTGCCGTAATTGCGAGGAAGGCAAAACGGCTTTCTGCACCGGAGTTAATCCTGGATTCGCTGGCGGCGCCTATGGATACGTGGCAATGGGGCCTTACGAGGGCGGACAGGCCCAGTATCTCCGAGTTCCCTATGCTGACTTCAACTGCCTGAAATTGCCTCCTGGTACAGAGCATGAGGCCGACTTTGCACTTCTGGCGGATATATTCCCTACAGGGTGGCACGGCCTAGTCCTATCGGGGTTTCAGCCAGGTGAATCTGTTGCTGTGTTTGGCGCTGGACCCGTAGGGCTCATGGCTGCCTATTCTGCTACGTTGCGTGGTGCCTCCAATATCTATGTCGTGGATCAAGTCCCAGAACGCCTTGTTGCAGCGAAGAAAATTGGTTGCATACCAATTGACTTTAGCAAAGGCGATGCCGTAGAGCAGATCATCAAACGTAATGGCGATATGGTTGACAGGGCTGTGGATGCAGTAGGGTACCAAGCTAGTGACTCAGGCGGCAAGAAAGAAGCGCCGAGTGCTGTCCTCGAGGCTTGCATCAAAGTCACGCGACCCACCGGTGGTTTAGGAATACCTGGCTTGTATGTACCAAGTGATCCAGGCGCTCCGGATGAGAACAGTGGGAAAGGAATGTTGTTGATGTCTTTTGGGAAGTTATTTGAAAAGGTACGCAAGCTCGCCGAGATACAAGCAGCACTAACATCAGTAGGGACTGAAACTTGGCACTGGCCAATGTAACGTGAAGGCCTACAATCGCTATCTTCGCGACATGATTATAGCTGGCAAGGCAAAGCCCAGCTTTGTGGTGTCGCACGAGATTGATATTGATCAGGCCCCTGAAGCGTATGTCAAGTTTGATAAAAGGGTCGACGGTTATACAAAGGTTCTTATTCATCCAAATGGGCCGATTGACAAAATGCAGTATTGAAGTTTGGCCTAAATTTTCCTGCTGCATTAGTCGTTGTGTATTTTAAAAGCGTACAATTTGTCCAAATTCGTGGTTCGATGAAGCAGAAGTATGTTTCTGATCCTGAAGCAATGTTGAACATCTGCCTTTTCTCCACCAACTTTTTTGCTATCACATCCAACATATCACAACTTCCAGTCCCGAATAGTTAAGCTTCCTGGCCTAAGATTGGTGTTGGCTGGACATTATAAGGAAAAATTCGTCGCAACAAATAGAAAGCCTCCAATGAGGAGAGCAATACGAACGGACCAATCAGATCTATTGGTTCACTTATCACTAGAACCAATTGATGGAATTGATGATGTCTATTCAACTATGATGCATTTGCCGAGTCCCCTATAAACTGAGAATCCTGCATGCAAGCTAACCTATTCTAGAAGTCACCCATAAGATCAGGATAATCCGCAAGCAACCACTAATTGTAGCCGCATGTCTGCATTGACCACTTTCCTCTTCAACTTTCCATCCTATTTCGATATCTTCACGATTCCTAATCCTCCGCTGTTACACAGCATGCACAATAGGCTCCAATTGCCGTATTTCTGGTTATTCCAAGTGGGACGGAAAACTTGAGGCGTTATGAAGCGTACAGTCGCCCACAGGAGAGAGACGCCCAAGTCTCGCAATGGATGCGTCACATGCAACCAAGTCTCACCTGTCCAGCTCTTCTAGTTTAGTCTGTTTTTGTGTTACTGAATATCTTACAATTGCAGGATTGGGCATAATAAATGTAATGAAACTCGCCCGGCCTGTCTACGATGTTCCAGCACCGGCTGCAGATGTAATGGATACGCCGCTGCAAACCGAGATGCCCAATCCGGGGACCTGAAGCTACCGGATCCTGGTGCAATGGTCAGAAGGACCAATGACATTCCTAGTAGCAGGCTCTAAGCAGTTTCGATTTCTTCTGTAGTCGGACCGTAGTCGATATTATCAGCCACTTTGACTGTCCGCTGTGGAGCAAACTAGTCTTGCAAGCCAGCCACGTAGAACCAGCAGTGCGACACGCTGCTACTGCTC
>Ga0335074_10005073_pt1 | contig 18205 bp, 14 predicted proteins | sample Lox_Sample_23_FD_206715 | JGI IMG/M metagenome (GOLD analysis project Ga0335074, IMG submission 206715) | Soil microbial communities from Loxahatchee National Wildlife Refuge, Florida, United States - Lox_Sample_2.3 | ecosystem: Environmental > Terrestrial > Soil > Wetlands | place: USA... | reverse complement strand
CGATCGTAGTCGCCGTGTTGGGCTGCGATGGTGAACAGGCGCATCGCGATCGAGTGGTAGAAGACAGGCGCCAGCACGAAGATCCAAAACCAATAACCGCGCAGGAAGCTCAGGATCGGGAGGCGGTCCAGGTTCACCAGCAGCACCAGCGCCACGGCGCCCGCCATGGCCTGCCAGGACTTGGCCCAATCGTAGCTCGATGGCGCGCCTGGGCCAATCGGGTCTGAGGCCTTAGGTTTTCGTTTGACCAGGGATTGCTGGAAGATCATGAGCAGGTGAATGGCGAGAGCGATGACCGCAATCGTCCAATAGGGCGCGTGATGCCAAACTCTGCGCAGCAGCGCGTAGCCGACAAACGTTCCGATCCATAGGATGGCGATACCGATGCCGGAGGTCGACTTTAGATTGCGTGCACCGGCTTCGAGCTCGGCGGGAACGTCACCGGTAGCATGCTCGACCGCCTGGGTGACAAGCCGATGCTGGTCGATCCGACGGCGGCGGAAGCGAAGGATGGCCCAGATACCGACGATCAAAATGGCGACGGGCGTCAGGATCAGGAAAAAGGCGACGTACTGGAATGCGCGGAGGTAGCGCGAGGTTTTCGTGCCGACGATCCAGAGGGAGCCATCTGGACCAGCGGCCATAGTGGCAGCGACGACGCGGTCATCCTCCGGTACAGGAATCTTGGTCCAATGCGAGCCGTCGAACTCGATCGTGTATCGGCTGGTGTCGAAGTATGTATTCGGCCCCGCGGGCGCAGCAATCAGGATCTGGCTATAAGGTTCGATCCCAATCTGCGCTTTGGTATACAAGGTGGACTGTTTCCCGTCCATTGAAATAGACCGCAGGCCGGTGGGCTCGGAAAGCCAGACGCGACCTCCGGCTGCGCCGATCAGTTGGGAGTTTTCCGGGACATCGGCAGCGGCACGCGTCCAATTGGCGCCGTCGAATCGGAAGAGCCGTTGCCTCTGGAGCCAAAGTGCGCCGTCACTGGCCCGCAAGAGTTTGGGCCGGTACTTAAAGCTGCTTTCGGTCCAATCCACACCGGGCAGCGAGAGCGTCCGGCTGTCCCAGCGGCCATTCGAGAAATGCGAGAATTTGCCCGCGGTGTCGATCACCCAGACTTCACCGTTCCCGGCCACGATGGACGGGCCCAGCCCGGTGGTCACACTCGGCTCAAGGCGCCAGTTTGCACCGTCCCAATGCAGCATCCCACCGCGCGACGGCGCCCAGACCTGTTCGCCATCGAGCGCGAAAACCTGCCGCAGATAGCCAATATGGCGCGTGTAATCGGGCGAATACTGCCACGCGGTCCCGTCCCAGTGGATGAGCCCGGAGTCCATGCTGAGCAGCCAGACGGTACCGTTCCCCGAAACGCGCATCGAATCCGGGAAGCCTTGTGGCGCGGGCAAGGTCCGCCAGCCATTCGCGGTTCGATGGAGCAGCAGCATGTTGGAGTTCAGGACGAAGCGCGTGAAGCCGATCTCGATAAACAGGGCGGCGAATAGCAGCGCCAGTATTGTTAGAGGAAGGCGCATGCGGCGCTGCGCAGGTTTGGGAGCGGGCGAAGGGAGCGGCGAACCGTTGGGCAGCATGGAAAGTGCTCCTTGGGGAGGAATTTCGCCGCCCGAGCACCGTCCCCGCCGAGCCAAAGCGGCTAGTCACGGCCTTATCGACGAGCGTTTGGCTGAAATTGAGACTATTTTGCGCGCCGCCAAGAGAGGGAGGAACCCTAGACATTTAGATCATGAGCAAAGCCGCGCCGGTGCTCTTCAACAGGCGAACAGCTTGATCTAAGGCTGCATCGCTGGCGCCAAGAAAGCGAAAGTATGCCTCAGCCGAAGCCCAACTCCGGAATACGCCTGCCGGTACGCTCTGGCCGGTGAAGCCCTTGGCGTCTTTGATGGTGGCTTCGGGTTTATGGGGGATCTCGCCACCCACCACGGTTCCGAAGCCCGCCCGAATCCCCAGAGCGCCGCTGTGAGGCGAAATTTCATAGGAGCCGGTGGTTTCGGCCTGCCAAATGCCTTGCCAATCAGGCTGGCGGCCCGGGGTGCGCGGGGTGTGATCCGTCTGCGCAGTGACTGTCACAGCCATGATTGTGACCATGAAACCGGCTCGTAACCCGTTGAACATCGCAGGCAATCCGTGTTCTCCTAGGAGGAGGAGCGACCCCTCGTGAAAATCCAGTTTCTACTTCTCAGCGCCGCCTTGGCGCTACCGGGATTCGGCCAGGCATTATTAGCCCAAACCTTGACGTCCAGCCCGCTCGCGAATCCGGCCGGTCCGGGCAGCCTGCAACCGAACTGGTCCGTGGCGCCGGATGGAGCGGCAGTCTTCAGTTGGATTGAGCCTTCTCAGGGCGGGTTTGCGTTGAAATACGCCGTGCGGCATGGGGCGAACTGGTCGCCGACGGTGACCATTGCGACCGGCCGGCATTTTTTCCATCACCCGGCTGAGATGCCGGAGGTGCTCGCGCTCGCAGGCGGGCATTGGTTCGCGCACTGGGTGGAAGCGCCGGGCGGGGACAGCGATGCCGAGTACGTGTACGTCTCTTCATCCACCGACGGCAAGCATTGGACGACGCCGCTTCAGGCGCACCACGATCACAGCCCGGTGCAGCACGGGTTGGCTTCGATGATCGCCAATCCGGATGGCGGTGGGTCGATCTTTTGGCTGGAAGCGCTGAAGGGCGAAGATAATCCGGTGTCGTTGAAGCGGACGATCGTGGACGCAACGGGCAAGGAAGTCCGCGAGGAAGTGCTGCAGGGCGATGTGTGCGGCTGCTGCCCCACGGCGGTGACGAAGACGTCGAAGGGGCTGCTGGTGGCGTTCCGCGCGCATACCAAAGACAATATTCGCGACATCGCGGTGACGCGGCTGGAGAACGGCAAATGGTCCACGCCGAAACTGGTGAGCGCGGACAATTGGGAGATCGACGCGTGCCCGACTAATGCCGCGTCGGTAAAGGCGAATGGCGATCACGTGGCCGTGGCATGGTTCACGGGCGCGGGCGATAAACCGCGGGATCTGGTGGCGTTTTCTAACGATGACGGCGCCACGTTCACCAAGCCGGTGATGCTGAGTACAGGTCACGCGTTCGGATATACGTCGCTCGTGCTGGATAATGACGGCGGGGCCGTCGTGTCGTGGCTGGAGCAAAGTCCGGAAGGCGCGAAAGTGATGGTGCGGCGGGTGAGCGCGGCGGGAGTCACGGGGCCGGCGATCGAAGTTGCCAAGGGCGGCCGGATGGCCCTGGGGTATCCAAAGCTATTTCACAACGGGAACGAGACCCTTATCGCGTGGGGCAGCACGAAGAAGGTGGAGACGGCGGCCCTCCGATAGAATTCAGGATTCAGAAGCCAGAATTTTAGAAGACGCTGGCATGGAACCTCGACTATACCAGGACCGCGGCGCCCGGCCGGCGGGCGTTGTAGCGAATCAGGATGGATAACGCGAGTCCGGCGGCGAAAGTGAGCGAGCCGTTGGTGACATGCAGGACGCTGGTGATCACGACCGAGAGGTCGCTTTCGTTAGGGATAATGATCAGCATCATGAGGGTGGTGAATCCGAGCAGGACCTGGATGCCGGTGATGACGGCGAGGGCGACGGCAGCGGGTTTTAGCGTAGGGTGTGTAGGGAATTGCCGGATGAGGAACACGGCCACGATCAAGATGAGCAGCAGGACGATCATGGCGTTCAGGATGTGCCAGAGAACGCCGAGGGCGTGATAGCGGTAGGCGGCGCCGAGAGTGGTTTGCAGCAGGATAACCGCCGGGACGGCGATCGAGAGCGAGCGCAGGGAGGGTTTCCAGGTGTCGTCGATGGGGACGGGTCCGCGCTGCCAGGTCGCGGATGTCTGGACGGCAAGTAGGATGATGCTTCCGAAAAAGACCTGCGCGATAAGCGCGTGGAGGATGCTTTCGGAGGGGCTGGGCGAGAGACCCGCCGAGGCGGCGATAATCCCACAGGCGAGAGCGCTCCATGCTTGTCGAGTGCGAATTAAAAATGCGAGCGGGAGCATCAGCACGACAGAGACGCCGCCGGCGATCCGGTGCCAGAATTCGAACGCTAATGCGGCGGCTGGGATTTGCGCGGAGGGCGCAGTGGCGATGGGGCGCTCCAGGCTCGTAACCACCGCGCCGAGAACGATGGCGGCGAGCGCGATCAGCGCAATGAAAAGTGCGAACCAGTGCAACCAGACGACCTTATTTTTCATGACGGACATCCTTCCACCAGCGCGCCGTTCCGATGCCGATCACTACAATGCCGAGCGCCGAGACGATCCATGTGGAGACCGCGCCCCATAACGTGAGCATTACGCCGGCGGCGAGTACAACGGGCGCGTAACTCAAGGGGCGGGTCATGCGGATCTCTCCCTCATGGCCAGACCGCCATCAGGAAAATCGCCAGCCAGACGGCGGTGAAGAAATACCAATACAGGCTCATGGCCCGGAGCGCGCGGGAGGGAACGAGCGCGAGCGCAACCATGCCGACAAGAATATGCAGAGCGTGAATCGCGGTGAGAACGGAAAGGCTGGTCCAGAAAATCCCGGTCAGGAAGACCGCGCCCCATGCGATCGTAAGCCAGCGCCAGGCGCGCCACAGGCTCAAGCTGGCGGCGAGCAGCGAAATGGTCACGATCCATCCGGGAGCCGAGCTCAAGTTGGGCAATGCCCGGAAATATGAGAAGGCCAGAATCAATAGAAAAAAGAATACGGTTTCCGAGATCAGGAACATGGCCATGCCGAGTTGGACGCGCTTGGTCACGCGCTCATCCAATCCGGCGCCTCGGGGTGCTTCAAGTCCCATAAGGGGCGGCGGCTGCGCACTTCGGGAACCTCGGCGAAATTCTGCAACAAGGGCGGCGAAGGCACGGACCATTCGAGTGTCCAGGCGTTCCAGGGATCCTGGCTGGCTTGGGTTCCGAAGATTAGGCTCATTCCGAGATTGCAGCAGAACAGGAAGATGCCGAACACGAGAATGCCCGCGCCGAAGGTGGAGATCAGGTTGAGCGCGCCGAACCAGGGAAGAGCGGGATAGGTGTAGACGCGGCGCGGCATCCCCAGGAGGCCCAGGAAATGCTGCACAAAAAACGCGGCGTTGAAACCGAGCACGATCAGCCAAAAACTCCAGCGTCCGAGTTTCTCATCCAGCATGCGCCCGCTGATCTTAGGGAACCAGTAGTGAAATGCCGCAAGCACCGCGAATACGGTGCCGCCGAACAACACGTAGTGGATGTGCGCGACGACGAAGTAGGTATCGGTGAGCTGCCAATCCACCGGCACGGCGGCGAAAGCCACGCCGCTCAGCCCGCCGATCGTGAATTCCAGCAGGAAGGCGACGGCGAACAGCATGGCCGTAGTGAAGCGAATGGAGCCGCCCCACATGGTGGCCATCCAACTGAAGATTTTCATGCCGGTGGGGACCGCGATCAACATGCTGGCCGCGGCGAATACCGCGAGAATATTGCGGCCCAGGGCGACCGCGAACATATGGTGCACCCAAACGCCGTAGCTCAAGAATGCGATGGCGATGGTGGACGTGGCGACGAAGGAGTATCCAAAGATCGGTTTGCGCGAAAACACCGGAATGATTTCGGAGATCATGCCGAAGGCGGGCAGGACCACGATATAGACTTCGGGGTGTCCGAAAATCCAGAAGTAATGCTGCCAGAGCAGCGGCGCGCCGCCTTGTGAGGGGTCGAAGAAGTGGGCGTGCAACATGCGGTCGGCCAGCAGCATGACGAGCGACGCGGCCAGCGCGGGAAGCGCGAAGACGATCATGACGGCGGCGATGAGCGTGGTCCAGACAAACAGGGGCACCAGGCGCATGGCCATGCCGGGAGCGCGTTCGGTGGCGATGGTGACGATAAGATTGATGGCCGCGCCGATGGAGCCCGCCGTGACCATCAGCAGCGCCATCGCCCAATAATTAACTCCCGGGCCTGGCGAAAAAGGCTGCTCGCTGAGCGGCGCGTAACTGAACCATCCGGCGGCGGGAGCGGCCCCGGACGCGAAACTGAAGTAGAGCAGCAGGCCGCCGAAGAATTGCATCCAGAAGCTGAGCGCGCCCAGGCGAGGCAGGGCGGTTTCGTTGGCTCCGATCATGAGCGGAATCAGGTAGACGCCAAAGCCGGTGAGGATAGGCATGGCAACCAGGAAGATCATGGTGGTGCCGTGCATGGTGAACATCTGGTTGTAGGTTTCCGGCGCGATGAGTTTCAAGCGCGGCGCGGCCAGTTGCGCGCGCATCACCATGGCTTCCATACCGCCGGCCAGGAAGAACAGCAGCGCCGAGAGCATATAGAGGATGCCGACGCGCTTATGGTCGATGGCGCAGAGCCAGGCCGTCATGTGAGGCTCTCCAGATAAGCCAGAAGCGCGCGGCGCTCATCATCGGACAGCGGCGTCGCGGGCATGCGATTGCCGGGCTTGGCGGCCTGCGGATCGGTAAGCCAGACAGTCAGGTTCGCGGGAGTGTTGGTCGAAATGCCCCCTCCGAGCGTTTCATGGCTGGCCAAATGCGCGAGGCTGGGGCCTTTACGGGAGCTGGGCGCGATGCCGGCAACCGCATGGCAATCGGCGCATCTTTTGGATTGGAACAAGCGCGCGCCTTGGGCGGCGATTCCGGTGGGCGCGGGCGAAGGCTGCGCTTGACGCGCGAGCCAGGCATCGAAATCGGGCTGGCTGTCGGCGATGACCCGAAAGCGCATCCAGGCGTGATCCGCGCCGCAGAATTCCGAGCATTCGCCGGAGTAGACGCCGGGCGAATCGGCTTCGAGCCAGATGTAGCCCCAACGACCCGGAACGGCGTCCATCTTGCGCGCCAGCTCGGGCGCCCAGAAGTCATGAATCACGTCCCCCGATTCAATCCGGGCGCGCAGCCGTCGCGAGACGGGGATGTGGATGTCCCACGTAGCCAGGACGCCATTGGGATAACGAGCTTCCCACCACCACTGGTGCCCGACTATGGCCAGGTCAGGCGACCGCTCGGTATCCTGGGGCGCATCAATGAAAACCATGGCGCGCACCGTGACGACGAAAAGCGCGGTCACCACGGCGATAGGGACGACGGTCCAGAGAATTTCGAGCTTGGGCGAACCGAAGATCTGCCGGGGCTCGTTTTCGGCGCCGCGCGAGCGGTATCGCAGGATGCAGTAGAACACACCGGCGGCCACGATGAGGAAAACCACGGCGGCAATGATCAGCACCAATGAAAAAACCGAGGCGATGGACGCGGTCTGAGGCGAATGAGGACTGAAGGGAGGCGGCACCGTCTTCGCTTCTTGAAAAACGTCTCCTAGCGATGCCAGTCTACCCGCCGCACCTACTTAGGGTCAAGCGATGGAGTGATGGCGCGTGTCACAGACCGGTCACTGACTTCGAGATCGAAACTTTCGCAAATTTAAGGAATCCGTCTAGTACTTTGAGATGATGCGTGGTACTCTGTCGGTACGGACCTTGCGGTTAGTGCCTTACGGTGGGTTAGGGCGATTTTGGTTACAAACCCCTCATAATCCTTCACGTTTCGGTCGCCGATAAGAAAGTATATGTTGGACAGGCGTGTAGAGCCTCGGATGTTATGCGCGGATATGGTGGACGTCCACTGGAAGGACAAGTCCGGGCGCCTACGCAAGGGAGTGGCCAACCTGGAGGACATCTCGCTTTCGGGAGCATGCCTTCAATTCGACCAGCCGGTGCCTTTGCACACGGACCTGCGCATCAGCTATCCCAAGGGCGAGTTGCTAGGGAAAGTACGGTATTGCGTATACCGCGAGATCGGATATTTCCTGGGCGTAGAATTTGAGCCGGGCTGCAAATGGTCCGCGCGGCACTTCAAACCGCAGCACCTGCTGGATCCGCGCCGGCTGGTAGTTCGCAGCGTGAATCGGGCGTCGAAGCTGGCGAACTGATTAGCGCCGAGCGGCCTGCTTCGACCGGCTATCTGGCCATTGAAGCTTAGGGCGGCGTTTCCGCGCGGCACAGTCTCTCAGGAACAGGTTGATCAGGTTTTGATATGGCATGCCCAGGTCCGCCGCCATTTGCTTGAAGTACGCCACAACCGTCGTGTCCAGGCGAATGGTAACCGGACGTTTCAGCTGCTTAGCATAGGGATTCTTGCTGGACTTGGAAAAATCGTACTCTTTTCTCATTTGAGGCTCCAATACACTTTTTCTTCTTGCGCCGGCGCGCGTCTGGCCGAGATCAGCCGAATCAACGAGTCGGATTCCCGGTTAGCAGTGACTGACAACGAGACAACGCGCCCGCGTCGTCGTCCACGAACAGGTGAAACCCCTTGGGTAGTGTCGCAGATTTCAGGGGAGCGGGCCTTGGCTCAAACTCTACTCCTCGCATTCCCAAGACCCCTGGCCCAAAAGGCGTCTGGCTATCCTCTGAACAAATATTCCAAACTGGTAAACTACTAAGCGTCTCCAGGCGTTCGGTCATGGCGGTTTCCGGCATCAAAGATTCGCTGAAAGAAAAAGGCGTGCGGCTCACCAGGCAGCGCAAGATCCTGCTCGATCTGATCGATGAATCCGGCCAGCACCTGGATGCGGAACGCCTGTTCACGCTGGCGCGCGAGAAAGATCCCAAGCTGAATCGCGTGACGGTGTATCGCACACTCAAGCTGCTGAAAGAGGGCGGCCTGGTGGACGAGCTGGACCTGATGCACCATTCCGGCGACCAGCATTATTACGAGACGCGGCTGAAACAGGAGCACGCCCACGTGATTTGCCTGCGCTGCGGCAAAATCGAGGAATTCTTCGGTGACCTGCTGCAAAAGATGCGCGAACAGATCGAGACGCATTTCGGTTTTGAGATCGTCCTCTCGCGGACCGAGGTGGGCGGATATTGTTCGCACTGCCAGGTGCTGCGCGCCAAGGAGTTAAACCAGGCCGCGGAGCCGGAAACCGCCGGGACGGTCCGCCGTCCGCCGCACGCGCGGAGCCGGTGATGCCGCCGGGCGAGGAGACCTTCAGCGCTGGCCGGGCGCCCGCGCTGGCAGTTACCAATCCATCGGGGAACCGCAGCCGTGTGACCATTGAGACGGTGCCGTTTCTGATCGGGCGCCAAGGGGAGAATAATCTGGTGCTGCGGGATAACCGGATCTCGCGCAGCCACGCCCGCATTTCGACCGAGAACGGCGACTACGTCATCGAGGATCTGGACAGCCGGCACGGCGTTTTCGTCAACGGCCAGCGCGTAAAGCGCCAGAAGCTGAAGGAAGGCGACCGCATCGATTTCGGATTCCCGGATTCGTACCGGCTGGGATTTACGCTTCAAGAGGACGAGCTGAACCGGTTCCTGGGACAGATGGCGGGTACGGCCGGAACCGGCCCCAACAATCTCGCCAAACTCCGCTCTCTGGTGGAAGTGGCGCGCGCGCTCCAAAGCTCCTTGTCGACCGCCGACGTGCTGGCGGCGGTGGTGGACGCGGCGCTATCGGTGACGGGCGCCGAGCGGGGTTTTCTGCTGCTGGGCAAGGACGATCAGCTCGAAGTGAGCGTGGCGCGCGACCGGCGTGGCGCTCCGCTCGACAAGTCGGATTTGGGCGTGCCGCGATCCTTGATCAACCGCGCGCTGCGCACCCGGCGCGATCTGCTTTCGATGACCTTTGATCCGCTGGGGGCTGATGGGATCCGGCCGGAGATGTCGGTAGCCGACTTGGAACTGCGCAGCGTGGTATGCGTGCCGCTCATTCAGGTGCGCACCGGATCGATGCAGGAGACTGTAGCCACTTCCCTCAACAACACCGTGGGCGTGCTGTACATGGATTCGCGTGTAGCGGCGGCGGACCTTTCGGCCGGGAATCGGGAGATTTTGCAGACGCTGGCGCTGGAGGCGTCCACGATTTTAGAAAACGCCCGCTTGCTGGAGGAAGAACGCGCCAAACAGCGGATGGAAGAAGAGCTGAATATCGCACGCAGTATCCAGACCGGTTTGCTGCCGAGGGAACTGCCGACCGAGGGCTGGTTTCGCGCGGTGGGATCGAGCATCGCCTCGCGCGAGGTAGGGGGCGACTATTTCGACGTGCGCCAGGTGAATCCGGACCGGTACATGTGCCTGATCGCGGACGTGTCGGGAAAAGGCGTGAGCGCCGCGTTGCTGGCGGCGTTGCTCGAAGGAGCTTTCGTTTTCGCCTCCGAAGGCGACTTGCCCATTGATGTTGTGATGTCGCGCGTAAATCGCTTCCTGATCGAGCGCGCGCGCGGAGAGAAGTACGCCACGGTAGTCTACTGCACCATCGACCGCGGCGGGGAGTTGCGCTGGTCCAACGCCGGCCATCCCCAGCCGGTGCTGGTGCGCGCCAGCGGTGAGCTGGAACGGCTGGAAAGCACCGGGATGCCGATCGGCATGCTGGATATCGCGATGTATGAGGTGAAAACGATACAGCTTCAGCCCGGCGACAAAGTGGTGCTGTTCAGCGACGGCCTTTCGGAAACCGCGAATTCGGACGGGGAGTTTTTCGAAAAGAAGGCACTGCAGGAGTTTCTGTGCACGCATGCGGGGATCGGATGCACCGAACTGCACGCGCAGCTGGTGGATGCGGTAGAAGACTTCAGCGAAGCCGCCGAGCAGGAAGACGACATCACCATGCTGGTGGTGGAGTATCAGCCGGAGATTTCGTAGACGGCGCGAACGCCTCCGCCGTCGGGAAGCTCCTGCATGCGAAACCCGAGTTCGCGGCAGACGCGCTGCATGTGAACATTGTCGGGAAGAATTTCAGCGATGACGCGCGACATTTTCTCCGCGCGCGCAATATCCACTAAGCGGCGCGACAGCTCGGTTCCCAGGCCGCGGCCCTGGTATTCGTCGGTGATGAGCACGGCCAGTTCGGAGTCGCTCGAATCGATCTTACGCAGCCGGCCCACCGCGAGAATTTCGCGCTCGCCGGACTCGCGGTTCTGGTGCTCGGCCACCAGCGCGATGTCGCGATCGTAATCGCTGAAGCAGACGCGGATTAAACGGTCGTGAGAGACGCGGCGGTCCAGATCGATCAAGTGGAAATAGCGCAGGTAGACGCTGCGCTCGGATAAACGAGTGTGGAAGCGGGCGATCAGCGGTTCGTCTTCGGGCCGAATGGGACGGATGATCACTTGCATGCCATCCGGAAATTTCCAGGCCTGGACATATTGCACCGGATACGGCCGGATCGCGCAGCGGGGCGGCGCGCTCACATCCGCCGGGTGCAGCACGACGCGGGCGTCCAGCGCGAGCAATCCCTCCGGAGAAGCCAGCAGCGGATTGATGTCGATCTCGCGGATCCAGGCTTGTTCGGTAACCAGGTAGCTGAAGTCGACAATCAGACGTTCGAGCGCGGCCAGGTCTACCGGTTTTCTGCCCCGCACTCCTTTCAACGCCGTCAGGATTTTGGTGCGCTCCATCATGCGGCGCGCGAGCGTGGTGGTGAGCGGCGGAAGTCCGACCGCCCGGTCCTTATATACTTCGACCAGCTGGCCACCGCCTCCGAATAGAATGACGGGGCCGAATTGGGAATCGATGCTCGATCCTAGGATCAACTCATAGCCTTCGGCGCGCACCATGCGCTGGACGGTGACGCCGAGAAAATCCGAGCCATGCGCGATTTTCGCGACTGATTCGGCGATGGCGTCATAAGCAGCGCGGACCGAGGCTTCATCGCCCAGGTTCAGGCGAACACCGCCGACGTCGGTTTTATGGGTGATGGTTTCCGAATGCAGCTTCAGGACGACCGGATAACCCAAGCGCGCAGCGGCTTCCACGGCTTGATCGGCACTGGCGGCAATCTCCGTCGCGGTGACCGGGATGCCGTACGCCGCGAGCAGCTCTTTCGATTCGGCTTCGGTGAGGAGCGTCCGGCCGCGGGCGCGCGCTTTTTCAATGAGCGAAGCGGCATGCGCCCGCGCGACGCCGGATACATCCATCTCCCATGCCGCCGGCGTCTCATAAAGCGCTTGCAAATTCGCATTGAAGCGCCACATCAATTCGAACACGCGCGCCGCGGAATCCGGGTACGGATAGGCGGGAATTCCGGCCTGGTTCAGGATCGCGACGCCCGGGGCGACGTCCACGCCGCCCATCCAACTGGCGATCAGCGGCTTGGTTGCGGATTTTGCAGAGCCTTGGGACAGCACGGCCAACTGGCTGGCGACCGCGGACGGATCGGTCATAGCCTGAGGCGCCAGGATCACAAGCGTGCCGTCAGCGGCGGGATCTTTCGTAACGATATCGACGGCCTGCGCATATTTTTCGGCGCTGGCATCGCCCAAAATATCCACGGGATTCTGATGGCTCCAATGCGGAGGCAGGAAGGAATTGAGTTGATCGACGGTTTGAGGCGCCAGTTCCGCAAGTTCGCCGCCGTGGGTTAATAGCGCGTCGGTGGCGAGCACGGCGGGCCCTCCGGCATTGGTCACGATGGCCAGGTGCGGGCCCTGGGGGCGCGGCTGCTTGTCGAGCGCTTCGGCGAGGTAGAAGAGCTCGGCGATGGTATCCACCCGAAGAACGCCGCATCTTCGAAAAGCGGCATCAAGAACGTCGTCTTGTCCGGTTAATGCGCCGGTGTGCGAAGCTGCGGCCTTGGCGGCAGCTTTGGTGCGGCCAGGCTTGATCACGATGATGGGCTTGGAGAGCGCCACTTCGCGCGCCGCCGACAAAAAGTTGCGCGCATCGCCGACCGATTCCATGTAAAGCACGATGCTGCGCGTCTTCGGGTCGTCGCCTAAGTATTGGATCAGATCGCCCCAGCCGACATCCAGCATGGAGCCGACGGAAACAAACGCACTGAAGCCGACCATTTCGCGACGGCTCCAATCCAGGATCGCGGTGCACAGCGCTCCGCTCTGGCTGATGAATCCGAGATGGCCGGGACGCGCCATGGTGCTGGCGAAGGTGGCGTTGAGCTGGCTGTGAGGGCTCATCAATCCGAGGCAATTGGGGCCGACGATGCGCATGCCGCCGGCGCGCGCGATTTCCAGAATTTCGCGTTCCAGCTGGACGCCGTGCTCACCGACTTCCTTGAATCCGGCCGAGATCACGATGGCGGCCGGAACGCCTGCATCGGCGCACTCACGAACAACGCCCGGCACGGTGGCGGCGGGAGTGGCGATGACGGCCAGATCAACGGGATCGGGAACGTCCCCGATGGCGTGGTAACAGGGCAGGCTGAGCAGAGTGTCGCGCTTGGGATTCACCGGATAGATGACGCCGGGGAACGAAGCATCCTTGAGATTGGCAAGAATGGAGCGACCCACGCTGTGAGGCGCTTCGGTGGCGCCGATGACCGCAACACTTCGGGGATGAAAGAAAACATCGAGCGTGCGGCGACGCGCGGAATTCCGGCCCTTCCCGATGGGCTTGGGAAGTCCGGAATCAGTCTGGAGCATGCCCCATTATCACATCGGGATTTTTCCGCGGCGCTACAGATCCAGCTTTGGGGTGGTAACGTCGACGGCCGCGCTGGCGCCGAGTTTCTTGAGCAGCTCCGCGGTGTCTTTGTGAACGTCGATGCGCTGGCCGCCGCGGCTGTTGCCGCCGGCGCGGCCCATGGCGGAATCGACGGGCGTTTTGTCGCGCAAGTCGATCGCGTTAATGTTCGCGCCATGTTCTACCAGGAACTGCACCACCTGGTTCCATCCCCAGAAGGCTGCCCCGTGCAGCGGCGTCTGGCCGCGATTATCGGCCGCATTGATCGCACCGCCTGAGGCCAGCAGCAGCTTGAGCGATGCGAGCGAGCGCTCCTGAACATCGGGAGTGGTGAATACGCCGCGCGTATCGGCGTCCACGGAACCAAGTCCCGCGGCGGCCATGGTGGGGGTGGCGCCGCGAATGTTCGGAAGATTCACCAGCGCGCCGTGTTCGAGCAGCAGTTTGATGGCCGGGGCATCCAGCGCTTTGGCCGCGCGCAGCAGCGGCGTTGCGCCGATAGTCAGCATTTGATCCACACCACGGTCGGCGCCCACGGAGCGGAAAGGCGGCAACAGCTTCAACTGCAGATTCGGATTCGCGCCTTTGTCCAAGAGCAATGCGATGATTTCGAGCGGCGTGGTTTCATCGAGCGAGGGACCATCCGCGCGGCCGCCGTGCGGGATGGTGTTCATGTCGACGGCCAAATACAGCGGACTGCGTCCCCACCAATCCCATTTATTGATCTTCGCGCCTTGGTCGATCAGATATTTTGCCGTATCGAAGTGCGCGTTGGCGATGGCTTCGATCAACGGAGTGACGCCCTCCGGATCGGGCAGATCGAGCTTGGCGCCCGCTTCCACCAGACTCTGGACACAAGCTAAGCAGCCTTCGCGCGTCGCAAACAGCAGCGGTGTCAAACCGCCATAGGATTGATGCTGGGCGCGGGGCTCCGAGCTGACCTGGGCCAGATCCTCGTCGATCAACGAGTGGGCGTTCACATCGGCGCCGTGTGCGATCAGGACACGGACCATGGCGGGTTGGCTTTCCGCGGCGGCCCACATGAGCGCGGTTTGGTCTTTCTGTTTTTCGCGCGTATCGACGTGCGCGCCGTGGGAGAGCAACAGCTCCGCGGCAGCCGTGTTATCGGTTCGGGCCACCAGCATCAGCGCGGTCTGGCCGTCGGCGCCCGGCGAGTCGGGATCGGCGCCGGCTTTGAGCAGCATCTCGATAATGACCGCGTTTCCGTTTAACGCGGCTTCGGACAGAGGAGTGGCGCCGAATTGATTCCTCGCGTTGGCATTCGCGCCGGATTTGAGCAGGCGGTCCACCTGGGCGGCGTCGCTATTGTGGGCAGCCCAGAGCAGGTCTGTGGCGGGGTCGGACGATGCCGCGAACAGGGGAACGAGCGGCGCGAGCAACAAAAGGGCCGAGCGCATCCTAGACCTCCGCGAACTTGCCGGAGCTGTCGCCCAGGTGATCCATGGGAACGCCCGCGCGATCCAGCACTGTGAGCAGCATGTTGGCGAGCGGCGTCTGATCGGGATATTTCAAATGCTGGCCACCCTTCACACTTTTCCATCCGCCCACCAGCGAAGTGGGCAGCGGATAGTGATTATGCAGATTGCTGTTACTCATATTGCTGCCATAGAGGATCAGCGAATGATCCAGCATGGTGCCGTCGCCATCCGGCATTTTCGAGAGCTTGTCCAGGAATTTCGCGAAAAGATGGCTGTGATAGGTCTGGATTTTCACCAGCCGGTCCATCTTCGCCTGCTCGTTGTTGTGGTGCGACAAAGGATGAAAGGCATCCGGCACGCCGATCTGATTATAAGTGAGATTGCTCACTTCGGCCGCCATCATCATGCTGAAGATGCGCGTCATATTGGCCTGATACGCGAGCGCCACCAGATCGAACATCAGGTTGATGTGCGGCTCGAATTGGGACGGCGTTCCGGCGGGTGCGTTGGGAATATCGACGTGCGATAAATCGTGCGCTTCCATCTTCTGGATGCGGCGCTCGATTTCGCGAACGGTATCGAGATAATCGCTCAGCATGGCGCGATCGGCGGGGCCGAGGGTGCGCTGGAGGTCGTTCGCTTCCGTGGAGACCAAATCCAGAATGCTGACGTATTGTTTGCCTAAAATCTTACGCTCGGCTGCTGTATCCCCCTGGCCGAACAGGCTCTGGAAGACTTTGCGCGGCTCGGTTTCCATGGGGAGCGGCGTGGTGGGAGTGCGGAAGGCGATGGTGCCCGAATAGCTGCAGCCAAAATCGCGATCGCAGGAACCACCGCCGCCGCGGCCTTCGACGGCCACTTCAAGCGACGGCAGCGGCGTATCTTGCCCAATATGCGCGGCCGCGATCTGATCGATGGTGGGACCGCAAAACGGATCCTGGCTGGCGCGCGGATGAACGCAATTCAGCCATGTTCCGGGCGTAATGGCGTGAACAGCCGGGCTGATGGCGGGCTTATTTTCGAGGCCGCTCACAACCGTCAAGTGCTTCTGGAACGCCTCCAACGGCTTCAATATTGTGGGCAGCTCAAAATTGGTTCCTTCCGCCTTCGGCGTCCAGTGCTCCATGATGGCGCCGTGCGGGAAGTAGATGAAGCCCAGGTGCGGCGTGGGATTGGCCGCCGTCGCGCCAAGCGCGGTGCGAGCGGGAATCATGGCGTCGAGCAACGGCAGCGCCACAGCCGCGCCCATGCCGCGCAAAAACGTGCGGCGCTCAAGATGTTTTTTGGTGATGAACATGAGCGGATCTCCTCTAGTGAGCCTCGGTCTAGTGAGCTTGAGCCACCTGGACCGGCTTGGGCGCCTCCACAGGCGTTCTCTCCATCTGGAACGGAATGCTCTCGGCGATTCCCATCACGATGGACGAGAACCGGTAATTATCGCGCGACGCATCGCGAACGATTTTGCGCACGGCGGGCATATCGTGGGCCGAGAGCGGGCGGCCCAGCGCGTACATCAGAAATTTTTCAGTCATGGTTCCGACGAACTGGCTGGACCGAGCGAGCAACGCCTTCCGCAGATCGTCGGGACCGTCCACCATGGCGCCATCGGTCAACTTGCCGGAGGCATCGATCGCGGTGCGAGTGAAACGGTCCTTATCGCGCCACGCACCGACGGTATCGAAATTTTCGAGCGCAAATCCCAGCGGATCGATGATGCCATGGCATCCGTTGCAAACCGGATTGGCGCGGTGCATCTCCATGGTCTCGCGCACGGTGTGCGGTTTTTCGCCTTCCTTGTTTTCCTTGAACGCCGGGACGTTGGGCGGCGGGGGCGAAGGCGGCGTGCCCAGGATGTTTTCAAGAATATAGTTGCCGCGCAGCACCACCGAGGTGCGGTTGGCGTAGGACGTCACCATCAACACCGCGCCTTTACCGAGCAAGCCGTAACGGCGGGAATCCGGAAGGATCACGCGACGGAACTCATCGCCGCGCACGTTCGGGATTCCATAATGCAGCGCCAGGCGCTCGTTCACGAAAGTGTAGTTGGCGTTGAGCAGATCCAGCACGCTGCGATCCTCGCGCTGGATGCTGTCGACAAAGAGCTCCAGCTCGCGGCGGAACGCGGTGCGAAGAGCGGCATCGAAGTCGGGATAGATGAACGGATCGGGATCGATGGTGTCGATGTCACGCAAGCGCAGCCACTCGGAAGCGAAGTTGGTCACCAGCGACCGTGACTTTTCGCTGGCCAGCATGCGCCGCACCTGCTCTTCATAAACTTTGGGATCTTTCAGCTTGCCCTGCTCGGCGACATGCAGCAGTTCATCGTCGGGAACGGTGCTCCATAGAAAGAACGCGAGACGTGAGGCGAGTTCGAGATCGCTCAAACGGTAGTTCGTTCCGGGCGCAAGACCCACGGGCGGCGGCTCGGCGCGGTATAGAAACTTTGGACTGGCCAGGATCGCGATGATGCCGTTTTGGATGCCGCCTTCGAAGGTTCCCGAATCCTCGCGGCCTTGTTTGAAGAACGCCATGGGCGCGGCAAGATCTTTGGACGTCACCGGACGGCGGAACGCGCGGTGCGCAATTTCGGCGAGAATCCGGGAGGCGCAGGAATGTTCTTCGCTTTCGCTGGGCGGCCGGCAGACAAGAATGCGCGTCCGGCTTTCGGTTTGAACCGGTTTGCCACTGGGACGATAAGGGCCGATGATCTGGATGGCGGGGCCAGAGGGCGCTCTGCGTCCGCCGGGTCCCCTGCCGCCGGGAGCGAAACCATAGCCGGGGTAGGCGTGGCCGGGAATAAACGACTGCAGCATCCCCTCGGGTTCGGCGAAACTGTGGGCCTTGGCGGTGAGACCCAATTCATGCACGCCGGCCGTCACGTGCACGAAGCCGCCGGCGAGCGAGACGGGCACTCCATCCACGGTGAAAATCGGATCCGGCCCGGAGGTGGTGATCAGATAATCGCCATCGAAGGGGAACAAATGCTTCGCGACAATGCCGCCTTGGGTGCCGAGCGGCAAGTCCGCGGGATCGGCGGGTTCGCCGTGCAGTGTGACCTCCACCGGTTCGGTGGGCGGAGGATTTGCGACCGCCAGACGGCTGACCTCGCGCGCCGCGGCGATGTACTGATCGAGAAACGCGGGCGACACCTTGAGCACGCTCGCGATATTGTCGAAGCCGTCGCTAATGTCGTCGCGGGGAAGCAGCGCGGCGGCGTCCACGTTTACGCCCAATACATCTTGAATCGCGTTCTGATATTCGGCGCGATTCAGGCGATGCAGCGAGACGGTTCCGGGATCGGGCGCATCGAGCGCGGCCTGATCGAGCGAAGTTTCAAGATAGGCAACGAACGAATTG
>Ga0335074_10005072_pt1 | contig 18205 bp, 13 predicted proteins | sample Lox_Sample_23_FD_206715 | JGI IMG/M metagenome (GOLD analysis project Ga0335074, IMG submission 206715) | Soil microbial communities from Loxahatchee National Wildlife Refuge, Florida, United States - Lox_Sample_2.3 | ecosystem: Environmental > Terrestrial > Soil > Wetlands | place: USA... | reverse complement strand
GACCCGCGGTCTCGACATCACCGTGGACGTTCACGGCGGCGGCATCGTGGGCCAGGCCTCGGCCGCCCGCACCGCGGTCGCCCGGGGCCTGCTCGACTGGCTCGACGACGACCGGCTCCGCGAGACGTTCAAGCACTACGACCGCAGCCTGCTCGTGAACGACCCCCGGCGCAAGCTGCCGAAGCGGCCCGGCGGCCGCGGCGCCCGCGCGCGACGCCAGAAGTCGTACCGCTGACGGAGGACCGGGACGGATGACGATGATGGTGCCGGTCCGCTGCTTCACCTGCGGGGCCGTCATCGGCCAGCACTGGGACGAGTACCGCGAGCGCACGGCCCGCGGCGAGCCCGCCGGATCGGTGCTCGACGCCCTCGGGCTGCACCGGTACTGCTGCCGGCGCATGCTGCTGACGCACGTCGACCTGCTCGACGAGGTCGGCCCCTACGGGTGAGCCGACCGCGCCCGGCGGCTGAGCGCCGGGCGGAGGGAACGAGTTCGCTCGGGGGCTCTCGCGCCCCTACTTGTCGTCGTCGTCCTCGTCGTCGTCCGACGACTTCTTGGCGCGCTCGAGGCCGCCGCGGCCCGTCGTGGACCGCGTGGCCCCGCCGCGCGAGCGCCGGCGGTACAGGATCACGATCAGCGCGATCACGACGATCACCGCCGCGGCGATCGCGGCGTACTCCAGCAGCTGGGTCGTCGGGTTCGGGTTGACGGTGATCGACTGCGAGACCGTCTGCGGCCCGGAGTTGTAGTTGGCGGCGTACTCGTTCGAGGCCGTCGCGTTCGCGTACAGCACGTAGTTGCCCGACTTGCTCGGGCTCCAGGAGATCTCGGCCCGCACCGTCACGTTGTAGCCGAGGCTCGGGACCACGCCGGTCCACGAGGGCGTCGAATTGACGACCCCGCCGGTCCAGGTGTAGAACTGGACGGTGTTCGGCGATCCGCCGATGTAGATCCGCGTACCGGTGCCGCTGGGCGGCAGGAGATAGAAGCTGACCGTCACGTTCCGCGCGACCGCCTTCGCCCCGCCGCCGACCGTCACGTTCACGTAGATCGTGCTCGACGAACCGGCCGTGTACGAGCCCGGCGCCGTGAGGTTGGTCGACGACAGGATCGGGCGGGTCGTCGCGTTCACCGACACGGTGAGCGTCTGGGTCGTGTACGCCTTGTTGCCGGCGCGGTCGAGGACGGTGAGGTTGATCGTGTACGGGGTCTGCTGCGGCGACAGCCAGAACGCGGGGAACGGCCGGACCGACGTCACGTTCGCGGTCAGGTTGACGAAGCTCGAGTTGGCGGTGTTCGAGATCTTCCAGTTGTAGTTCACGATCGACCCGTTGTTGGGGTCGGTCGCGTTGGAGGCGTTCAGGAGGATCTTCGCCGTGAAGTTCGCCCCTTCCACGACCCCCGAGCCCGTCACGGGCTTCCCCGTCGCGCCGCTGACGATCTGGAACGCCGGCACCGGCTTTTGCGTGTCGTTCACGAGGACCACCACGGTGGTCGTCGCCGACTGGCCCGTCCCGTCCCAGACCGTGAGGGTGATGTTGTACTGCCAGCCGAGGAACGGGATGCGGTTGCCGGCGACGTTCCCGCTCGACAGGTACGCTCCGGCCCCGAGGAACTGGTAGGTGATGTTCTGGAGCGGGTTCGCGTTCAGGCTGCGCGAGAGGTTCGTGATCGTCGTCGACTTGAACCCCTGGCCCGCCACGGAGAAGACCGCGACCGAGATCACGTTCTTCACCGGCGAGGTCGGCGAGATGTCGGCCGTGCTGTACGTCGCGTTCAACCGCAGGACCGTCGACCAATTGACCTGGTAGTACGTCGTGCTCGCGACGACCCGGGTCTGCCGCGCCGTCGCGTTCGTCGCGAGCACCGCGGTCGCCGGCCCCTGGCCGACCCAGACGTAGAACGTGGTCGAGTTCTGAAGACCGCCCGAGCTCGTCACGGTCACCGAACCGGAGTAGTTGGTCGCGCCGGTCGCGGTCGCGTACGTATGCCAGGTGGTCGGCGAGGTCGTGGTGACCAGGGGGCTCGAGTCCCCGAAGTTCCAGACGAACTTGGTCCCGTTGGTGCCGGTGGGGTACGTCGAGTTGAGCGCGCTGAACGTGACGTTCTGCCCCACGCCGACGATCACGGTGTAGTTGCCGTGGGTCTGGTTGAGGACGTTCGCCCGCGAGAACGCGAAGTTGCGTTCCGAGATGTTCACGTTCGCCGTCATCGACGTGAAGTTCACGATCGACAGTTGGGCGGTCGTCAGCGCGGTGGCGGACGGGAGCGACGTCAGCGTGAACGTCGTCCAGGTGTGGTCCGGCCCGTTCGCGGTGAGCTTCGCACCGGTCGGCGGCTGCGTGTCGGCGGCGAGCGCGTAGCCGGTCGGCAGCACGAACGTGTAGTTGTAGACGTCATTCGAGCTCGACGGGTGGGGGAAGGCGAACGAGATCGTGTAGGTCGAGCTGTTCCTCCCGACCGAGGCGTTCAGCGGATACGTCCCGCTCCAGCCGAGCGTGATGTTCGCGTCGCTGTTGAGCCCGCACGAGCCCGTGCACGTCGAGGCGAACGAGGTGAGCTTCTCCGCGCTCTTCGGCGAGATGTACGGCGTCCCGTTCAGCGAGAGCCCCGCCTGCTGGACCGGCAGGAACGGCCCCGTCGAGTTGGCCCAGGCGTAGACTTGGGAGAGGTCCGTCGCGGGGAACGAGGTCGAGTGGGCGAGGTCGAGCCCGAGCTGGCCCCACAACTGGCCCACCGTTGCGTTCGCGAGCGTCGGCACGACCGAGTCGTTGCCGAGCCGGGCCGTGGTCGACACCGAGACGGTCCCGTTGCCGACCGCCCGGTTGAACGCCGAGAAGTTGAGGATCGTCGTGAAGTTCCCCGAGTTCGCGGGCGCGAGCGTCGGCACGAGCACGTTCCGCTGGTAGGTCACGTTCGCCGTCGCCGAGACGTTGAGCGCGTACCAGCTGGTCTGGTAGCCGATCGACGAGAGGATCACGTCGAACGGCTGGGTGCCCGAGACGAAGTTCGCGGGGTAGGTGCCGACCCCGTAGTAGCCGCCGGGCGACGTCGCCGCCGAGTAGATGTAGCCGTTGGCGGGATCGTAGAGCGTCACGTTCCCCCCGGTCGGTACGTGGGTCCCCGGGTTCGAGGCGAGGTTGCTGTACCCCGAGACGAGGTAGCTCGAGATGTTCGTCCAGAGCGTGAGCGCCTGGTTGCGCGCGAGCGTCACCGAGGTGTAGTTGAACGCGGGGGTCGGGCCGGGCAGCTCGGTCTCGAGCACCCAGGTGCCCGCGGGCGCGCCCTGGAGCACGAAGCTCCCCGACGTCGTCGTGTTGTTCTGGGCGAGCACGAGGCCGTTGAACTTGGGGTCGAGGAGCTTGACCTGGGCGCCCTTCTGGGCGACGCCCGCGTCCAGGACCTTCCCCGAGACCGTCGCCGTGTACGGGAGGACCGTGACGTTCGTCACGTACGACGGGTAGAGGGTCGTCGTCAGGGCCGTGCCGTTCTCGTAGGCGTACTGCGGGCTCTGGTCGGCCGGCAGGACCGCGCACTCGGGGCAGCCCGAGAGCGACACGTTCCCCTCGGCGGGCACGTACACACCCCAGTACCCGGGCATCAGCGTACCGCCGGTCCCCGAAGCGGTGAAGACGAACTGGCCGCCGGTCCCGGTCACCGTCGTGGTGTAGACGGCTCCGGACGCGCGGGACACCAGGTCGACCTGTACCCCGGCGGGCACGGGCGGCGGGGAGACCGTCCCCGGCTGCTCCGCGTATCCGGTCAGGGTATAGCCAGCCGAGGCGGCCCGCGCACCAGAGATCGTCGCCAGCGTTGCCACCAGCAGAACGACCACTAGCGCCCACAGGGCGGGGCGATAGAGGTCCCGAACCAACTGCTTCACGTCTCCCGTACGGTCGCCCCCCTAGGGGAGGCGGGGCGGCGAACTTGGCTCCGCTACATATAGCTTGCCCGGCACGGAAATCGGCGACCGCCCGGGTCGGCTCCGGCTATCGGTAAATCCCCTCGGCCGGCTCGGCGCCGCGGCGTCCGGCGCGCTCGCGCAGGATGTGCCGTTCGAACTCCTCGTAGAACTTGAGGTTCTCCGGGTCGACGGAGGCGTGGACCTGCTTCAGCGCCGCGTCGAAGTGCGCGCGCGTGACGCGCGACGCTTTGAGGTTCTCCCGGATCGCGGTGAGGCCGGCCTCGCGGCAGAGGGCGGCGAGGTCGCTCCCGACGTACCCCTCGGTCCGCGCGGCGAGGTCGTCGAGGCTGACGTCGTCGGCGAGCGGCATCCGGCGCGTGTGGACCTTGAGGATCTCCTTCCGGCCCGCCGCGGTCGGGGGCTCCACGTACAGGAGCCGGTCGAACCGCCCCGTGCGCAGCAGCGCCTCGTCGATGATGTCCGGCCGGTTGGTCGCCGCGATCACGAGCACGCGCTCGAGCGTCTCGAGCCCGTCGATCGAGGTCAGCAGCTGGTTCACGATCCGCTCGGTCACGCCGCTCGAGGTCTGGAGGCCCCGGCGCGGCGCGATCGAGTCGATCTCGTCGATGAAGACGATCGACGGGGACGCCTGCCGCGCCTTCTTGAAGATCATCCGGATCGCCTTTTCGCTCTCCCCGACCCACTTGCTCATCACCTCGGGGCCCTTTACCGAGATGAAGTTCGCCTGGCTCTCGGTCGCCGCGGCCTTGGCGAGCAGGGTCTTCCCGACGCCCGGCGGGCCGTAGAGCAGGATCCCGCGGGGCGGCTCGATCCCGATGTGCCGGTAGACCTGGGGGTTCTTGAACGGAAGCTCCACGGACTCCTCGAGGATCCGGCGCACCCGCTCCACGCCGCCGACCTCCTCCCACCGGGTCGACGGCACCTCGACCGCCACGTCGCGCAGGCTCGACGGCTCGATCTGCTTGAGCGCCCCCCGGAAGTCCTGCTCGGTGACCTTCATCCGCTCGAGCAGCGAGATCGGGATCGGCTGGTCGAAGTCGATCTCGGGGAGGTACCGTCGCAGCGCGCTCATCGCGGCCTCGCGCGCGAGCGACGAGAGGTCGGCGCCGACGAACCCGTGGCTCTGGGCCGCGAGCTCCTTCAGGATCCGTTCGCGGTCCCGCTCGCTGCCCTCGATCGGCATGCCGCGCGTGTGGATCTGAAGGATCTCGAGCCGGCCCTCCATCGTGGGGACGCCGATCTCGATCTCGCGGTCGAAGCGCCCGGGCCGGCGCAGGGCGGGATCGATCGCCTCCTCGCGGTTCGTCGCCGCGATGACGATGACGTTCCCGCGCCCGGAGAGGCCGTCCATGAGGGTGAGCAGCTGGGCCACGACGCGCCGCTCGACCTCGCCGACGACCTCGTCGCGCCGGGGCGCGATCGAGTCGAGCTCGTCGATGAAGATGACGCTCGGGGCGTTCTTCTCGGCCTCCTCGAACTTCTCCCGCAGCTCCTTTTCGCTCTCGCCGTAGTACTTCGAGATGATCTCGGGCCCCTGGATGCCGATGAAGTGGGCGCCGGCCTCGTTCGCCACGGCCTTCGCGATCAGGGTCTTGCCGGTGCCCGGCGGGCCGTAGAGGAGGACTCCCTTCGGCGGGGTGATCGCGAGGCGGTCGAACAGCTCGGGGTGCTTCAGCGGCAGCTCGATCATCTCGCGCACGCGCCCCAGCTTCTCGGTGAGGCCTCCGATGTCCTCGTAGGAGACGCGCGGCGCCGCGACCTCGGTCTCGCTGACCGTCTCTTCCTTGATCGTGATGAGCGTCGACGGGGCGACCTGCACGATCCCCTTCGGCTGGGTCGAGACGACCATGAACGGCAGCGAACCGCCCATCAGGAACACCCCGGGGATCACGAACACGTCGCCCCGGACGAACGGGCGGCGGGCGAGCGCCTTCGCCACGAAGCTCTCGAGCCCCGGCCCGAGGTCCATCCGCGCCGAGCCCGCGTAGATCGGGGCGATGGTGATCGCGTCGGCGTTCGGGCAGTCGACGCGCTGCACCGAGATCCGGTCCCCGATGCTCACGCCGGCGTTGCGGCGCACGACGGCCTCGATCCGGACGAGCGACTTGCCCTCGTCGTCGGGCTGGGCGCGGCTGACGATCGCGGGGGTCGGCTTGCGGCCCCGGATCTCGACGATGTCCCCGAGCCCGACCTTGAGCCGCTGCCGGGTCTGCACATCGAGACGGGCGGTGCCGAGCCCGATGTCCTGCTGGAACGCCTCGGCCACCCGGAGCGTGACCGCCTCTGCCATCGGCGACCGGTCGGACCCGAATCGACCTAAAAACCCTTCGCGCGGACGGCGGCCCTAGCCGGTGTCGAGCGTTCGCTGCCCTTGCGCGCGCGCCGCGAGCGTGAGATCCGGCACCGGCGCTCCGAGCACGGCGGCGAGCTCGGCCGTCGACCCGGGGCCGAACCCCATGAAGTGGTTGTTCGAGTACGCGAAGATCGTGGTGATCTCCCGGCCCGCCCCGTCGAAGCGGGCGCGCATCGCCTCCATCGCCGTCCGGCCCGGGCGCTGCACGCCGCCGAACTCGGTCAGCGCCCGGTCGCCGACGAACCGGGCGTACAGGAACTCCCCCGTCACCCAGTCCGGCGGCGACGCCGCGGGCAGCACCGACCAGACCAGCGCGGCCCGTCGGGCGGCGAGCGCCTGCCGCGTGGCGTCGACCCACCACGATCGGTGGCGCAGCTCCACCGCGAGCGCGTAGGTCGGGGGGACCCGGGCGAGCAGCCGTTCGAGCCGGCCGGCGCCGGGGTCGCGGCGGAACGACGGCGGGAACTGGAGCACGACGGGACCGAGCTTCCCGGCCGCCCGCAGCGGTTCGAGGCTCGCGACGAACCGCTCGAGCACCTCGCCCGCGTCGGGGGTCGCTTCGTGCGTGACCTCCCGGGGGACCTTGAGCGCGAAGCGGAACCCGTCGGGGGTCCGGTCCGCCCACCGGCGGACCAGGGACGGGCCGGGGGCGCGGTAGAACGTCGAGTCGACCTCCACGGTCCGGAACACCCGGGCGTATCGCTCGAGAAACTCCCCGGGCGGCGTGCCGGGCGGATAGAACGGGCCGACCCAGTCGTCGTACGCCCAGCCGGAGCACCCGAGCCAGTAGCGCGACACGCCGACCTCCGCCCCCGCCCCCCGGCCCGCCGCGGCCGACCTCACGAGCGGAACCGAGATAACGAGGCGGTCGCGTCGTCCTCGGCGTGGCGCCCGTGCACCGCCCGGCCTCCGTCCTCGGCGCCCTCCTCGAGGCAGCCGGCTACCGGCTGGAGCGCCGGCCCGAGGGACTGCTCGCATCGCGGGCGCGGGACGGGCGCGCGGTGCTCCTCGTCGCGGCGCCCCGTTCCCCGGCGGAGCTCGAGCCGATCTTCCCCGTCGGCGCCGTCCATCGAACGGTCGTCTACGACGACGAACCGGGGGCGGCGGCGCGCGCGCTCGCGGCCGATCGGGGCCTCGAGCTGCTGGACCCGTCCACCCTCGGCCCCGCGCTCGGGGAGCTCCTGCTGCCCGGGCCCGCCCCGCCCGAACCGGGCCCGGGCGCGGGCGAGCCGCTCGAGGCCCCGTACGCGCTCGCCCCCGAAGGGGAGCGGACGGTGCGCCCCCGGATCGGGCGGGCGGAGGCGGAGCTCCTGGCGGGCATCGACGCGCCGCGCGTCACCCTCCGTCTCGTGCCGTTCTACGTGGCGGCCTACCGGGTCCGGCCCGCGGCCCCGCACGGCGAGAGCGGCCCGGTCGTCCGACGACTGGTCGCCGTGAACGCGCTGACCCGGGCGACGGAGATCTGGGAGGACGGCGAGCGGGAGCTCGTGCGGGGGGTCGCCGAGCCGCACCAGCGCCTCGACCCCCAGCTCGGACCGTCCGAGGCCGTGGGGGTCGCCGTGGAGGCGATCCGCCGCCATCACACGGTGCACGTCGACCACACGGAGCAGCACGGCGGCGCCCTCGTGATCGAGACCCGCCGGGTCCCGCCGTCGCCCGGGGACCTCCGGCTCGGACCCCTCGCCCTCGTGTTCGTCCCGCACTGGTACGCGGAGAGCGCCGACGGTCGGGTCGTGCTCGATGCCGTCACCGGCCGGCGCAGCGTGCCGACGACACCGACCGGCGAGTGATTCCGGGCAGGGTCAAATAGCGACCCCCCGTGGGACCGCCGTGATCCTCGACCAGTTCCGGGTCGGCCCGTACCTCAACTTCACCTACCTCGTCCTCGATGACGAGGGGGGTAACGGGGTCGTGATCGACCCGTCGTTCGGCATCGACCCCGTGCTCGCCGCCATCGACCGGCGCCGCGCGAAGGTCCGCTACATCCTCAACACCCACAGCCACCCCGACCACGTCGCCGGCAACCGGGACGTGCGCGAGCGCACGGGCGCGAAGGTCGTCGCGCACCGGGTCGCCCCGCTCGATCCGGACCTCCCGGTCGACGACGGCGACGCGTTCACCGCCGGCCGGCTCAGGTTCGAGGTCGTGCACACCCCGGGGCACACCCCGGACTCGGTGCTGTACCTGTTCGAGGGTCAGGTCGCGACCGGCGACACGCTGTTCGTGGGCGAGTGCGGCCGGACCGACCTCCCCGGCGGCGACCCGTCCGAGATGTACGACAGCCTCCACCGCCGGATCCGCGCGCTGGACGACGCCCTCGTGGTCCTGCCCGGGCACGACTACGGTCCGACCCCGACCTCGACGATCGGCCGGGAGAAGCGGGAGAACTACACGCTCGCCCCCCGGACCCGCGCGGAGTTCCTCCGCTTCCTCACGGAGTGAGCCGTGCCCCCGCTGCCCCCGCCCGAGGAACGACCGCTCCGCGCCGCGGGGGCCCGTCGTCCGGCGACCGGGCAGCCGACGACCGCCGCGCTCGTCGCGACGCTGCGGACGATCGCCCAGGAGACCCCGAACCTCGTGGCCGTCTTCGATGCCCGCGCGATCGCCGGCGAGCGACACCTCCTCTCCGCGTGGGCGCACCTCGGGCGGTCGCGTGCGCGGGGCGAGCGCCGCCTGCGCGATCGGAGCGCGGAGCTCGCGCTCTACGTCGCGGGCGACGACCAGCTGCCGCGGGCGCTCAAGAAGGTCGGCGTGACGGACGACACGGAGGCGATCGTCGTCGTCGCCGAGCGGCCGCTCGACCCGGCGGAGCTGGTGCCGCGCTTCGGCCTCGTCCCGGACCCCGCTGCCTATCCGCGTCCCGTCGACGCGGACCTGCTCGAACGGCTCGGGATCGGCGCCACGGAGCGGGGAGCGGTCCCGACGGCGGCGTGGGAAGGCCTCGTGCTCGAACGGGTGGCGCTCGTCGACCTCACCGCGCCGGCGGTCCGCGCGGCCCCCGAAAGGAATTAGACCCCACCCTCCGTCGCCGCCGTGCTCGCGGGCGGTCGTGCAGGTGTAATCTAGTGGTAGGATGTCAGCCCTCCAAGCTGACCACCCGGGTTCGAATCGAACGGCCCCGACCGGACCGTCGCGGATCTCCCGGCACCTGCATCGCCCGCGGGCCCGTCGGAGGGTTTAATCCCGTCGCGCTCGGTGCCCGTCCCGCGCTGAGGTAGCCTAGTCCGGTAAGGCGCCAGCCTTGAAAGCTGGTGGCGGTCTCGCCACGGGAGTTCGAATCTCCCCCTCAGCGTCCGCCCGGCGCCCGGGCGACGATCAGCGCCCGGGGCCCCGGTCCCACGCCGCGCGGCGCGAGCCCGGCGGCGCGGAGGCGTTCGAACAGCTCGGGGCGCGGCGTGAGCCGCAGCACCTCGGTCTCGCGGAACCGCTCGATCCCGCGCCCTTCGATGCCCACCAGGTAGTCGAGGTCGAGGTACGACCGCGATCCCCGGCGCCGGAGCACCCCCATCCGCACGACGCGCAGACGGTCGTCGCGGTAGACGTTCATCCCGATGTGCTTCGGGCCGCGCAGCTCGTCCGGGGCGAGCCACGGCTCGATGAGGGCGACGCCCCCGGGCCGCAGGTGGCGGGCAAAGTTCCGGAACGCGGCCGTCAGATCGGCCCCGGTCCGCAGGTAGCCGATGGCGCTGAACAGGCAGCTGACGACGTCGAACCGGGCGCCGAGGTCGAAGGTGCGCAGGTCCGCGCGGACGAGCCGGACCCCGGGCAGCCGGCGGCGGGCGATCCGAAGCATCCGGTCGCTCGCGTCGACCCCGACCACGTGGAACCGGTCCCGCAGCTCGGCGAGGTGACGTCCGGTCCCGCACGCGACGTCGAGCCAGTCGCGCGGGCGGCGGCGGCCGTACCGGCGCGCGACCGCGACCAGTCGGCGGGCCTCGGCGGCGTACGGCTTCTCGGCGTAGATCGCGTCGTAGAGGGACGCGAGCCGCGCGTACATCGCCGACGGCCGGGCGGACGTCGCGGCGCCGGCCATCCGACCCCCTCCGTTCCGGCACCTTCGCACCGGATTATAAGCCGCCCCTCGCTCGCCGGCGGGACGATGTCCGAGGCCGCGCCGTCCACGCCGCTCCTCGACCAGTACGCGGGGGTCAAGGCCCGGTACCCGGGCCACCTCGTGCTGTTCCGCGTGGGGGACTTCTTCGAGACGTTCGGCGACGACGCCCGCCTTCTCTCCCGGGAGCTGGACGTCGTCCTCACCGCGCGCGGCCCCGACGCCCGCGGCGACCGGGTCCCGATGGCCGGGGTGCCGCACCACGCCGTCGAGACGTACCTCGCCCGGCTCGTCGGGAAGGGCTACAAGGTCGCCCTGTGCGACCAGGTCGAGGACGCGCGGTTCGCGAAGGGCCTCGTGCGGCGCGAGGTGACGCGCGTCGTGACGCCGGGCACGGTCGTCGAGGACCGGATCCTCGGCGGTCCGGACCACAGCTTCCTGGCGTGCGTGGTCGCCGACGGCGACGGCGCCGGTGCCTTCGCGGCGGTCGACATCACCACGGGCGACTGGTTCCACGGTCCGGCGGACGGCCCCGATGTCGACGGCCTCCTGAGCGCGCTCGCCCCGCTCCAGCCCCGCGAGATCCTCTGGCACGACGTCCGGACGGACGGCGCCGCCCTCGCGGGCGGCCTGCGGCGCGAGCATCCGTCCGCCCGCCTGGAGACGGCTCCCCCGCCGCTCGCCGAGGCCGAGCTGCCCGCGGCGTTCCCGGCGGAGACGGGCGCGGGCCCCCTCGTCGTCGAGGCGGACCGGCGCCTCGCGGCCTACCTGCGCGCGACGCAGCCGCGGCTCCTCCCGCACCTCGCGCTCGTCGCCCGCGGCCCGGGGGGACGCCGCCTCGTGCTCGACGCGAAGACGTTGCGCCACCTCGAGATCGTCCGGCCGATGAACCCGGACGATCCGCGCGGCCCGACCCTACTCGACCGCCTCGACGAGACGGTGACGCCGCCCGGCCGCCGGACGCTCGCCTTCTGGCTCACGAACCCGCTGGCCGACCTCCGCGCCATCGGCGAGCGGCAGGACGCCGTCGAGCACCTTCGGGCGCGCGGGGCCGGTCTCGAGACGCTCCGCCGTGCGCTGAGCGAGGTCCCGGACGTCGCGCGCACCGCCTCCCGCATCGCGGGGCGACGGAGCCGGCCCGGCGAGCTTTCGGCGCTGCGAGCCGGGCTCGCGGCCGCCGCGCGGTTGGTCCCGCGGCTGGCCGACCCCGGTGCGCCGCCCGTGCTCGAGCGGATCGCCCGCTCGCTTGCCGCGCCGCCCGCGCTCGTGGAGCTGCTGCGCGCGGCGCTCCCCGACGCCGCGCTGGAGCCGGGCGACGACGGTCCACGCTTTCGGGCGGGGTACGCGCCCGAGGTCGACGGGTGGCGGTCCCGGGAGTCGGCGGCCCTCGCCGCGCTCGCCGCCCTGGAGCGGACGGAGGCCGAGCGGACCGGGATCCGGACGCTCAAGATCGGGTACAACCAGGTGTTCGGGTACTACCTCGAGGTGACCCGGCCGCACCTCGCCCGCGTGCCGGCCGACTGGCGCCGACGCCAGACCGTGGCCCAGGCCGAGCGGTACACGACGGACCGGCTCGAGGCCCTCGAACGGGAGGTCCGCGAGGCGCGCGAGGGCGCGGAGGAGGCGGAGGGGGCGGCGTGGGAGCAGTTCCTGACCGAGGTCGACCGGCACGTCGCCGCCGTCCACGCCGTCGCCCGCGCGGTCGGGGAGCTCGACGCGCTGGCGGCGTTCGCGCGCCTCGCGCAGACCCGCGGGTACGTCCGCCCGACGGTCGACGCGTCCCGCGGGCTCGTGATCCGCGACGGGCGGCACCCGGTCCTCGAGCAGGACCTCGGGGCCGCCTTCGTCCCGAACGACACGGAGCTGGACGGCGCGGGGGAGCGGCTGCTGGTCCTCACCGGCCCCAACATGTCCGGAAAGTCGACGTACATGCGCCAGGTCGGGCTGCTCGTGCTGCTCGCGCAGTCCGGGTCGTTCGTGCCGGCGCGGTTCGCCCGGGTGGGACTCGTCACGAAGCTGTTCACCCGGATGGGGTTCACGGACGCGATCGGCCGCGGGAAGTCGAGCTTCCTGGTCGAGATGAGCGAGGTCGCGGAGATCCTGCGCGACGCGGACGACCGGTCGCTCGTCCTGCTCGACGAGGTCGGCCGGGGGACGAGCACGTTCGACGGCTTGGCGCTCGCCTGGGCGATCCTCCGGCACCTGCACGACGTGACGCGCGCGCGCAGTGTCCTCGCGACCCACTACCACCAGCTGACCGAGCTGATCGCCGCGCTGCCGGGCGCCCGGAACGCCCACCTGGCCGTGCGCGAAGAGCCGGGCGGCCTCGTGTTCCTCCACCGCCTCGTGCCGGGGAGCACGGACCGCAGCCTCGGAGTGCACGTCGCCCGGCTCGCCGGGATCCCCGACGACGTGCTCGACGAGGCCGACCGGCTGCTCCGACGCCTCGAGGCCGACGGGGTCCGGCTGCCGTCCGCCCGAGGGAAGCGGGCCGCCCGATACACCCAGGCCGTCCTCCTCGCCGACCCCGCGGATTCCGAGGCGCCGCTGCGCGCCGAGCTCGACCGGCTCGACCCCGAACGGCTCGCCCCGGAGGAGCTCCGGGCGGCGCTCCGGGCGCTCCAGGCACGCGCCCGCTCCAGCCGGCCCCCGGGAGGCGACGCTCCCTGACCGAGCCCGCGCCCCGATCGCCGATCCGCCGACTGGACCCGTCGGTCGTCGACCGGATCGCGGCGGGCGAGGTCGTCGAGCGCCCCGCGTCGGTCGTGAAGGAGCTCGTGGAGAACGCGCTCGATGCGGGAGCGCGGTCGGTCGCGGTGCGGATCGAGCGGGGCGGCATCGACCGGATCGAGGTGAGCGACGACGGGAGCGGCATCCCGCCGGAGGAGCTCGCTCTCGCCGTGACGCCGCACGCGACGAGCAAGCTCGCGCCCGAGGGGCCGATCGAGCGGATCGTGTCGCTCGGGTTCCGCGGCGAAGCCCTCGCCGCGATCGCGACGGCGGCGCGGCTGCGGATCGTCTCCCGACCACCGGAGCGGGAGGAGGCCCGGGGCCTCGAGGCCGACGCCCGCGGCCCGGGGCCGGCCTTCTCCGCGGGCCGCGCGATCGGGACGACCGTCGAGATCCGGGACCTGTTCGCCACGACGCCGGCCCGTCGCAAGTTCCTGAAGAGCCCGGCCGCCGAGCAGGTCGAGGTCGTCCGCACGGTCGAGCGGTTGTACCTCGCCCACCCGTCGGTCGGGATCCGGGTCGGGGCCGAGGCCGGGGAGATCGCGGCGTACCCGCCCGAGGCGCGCCTCGCCGACGCCGCCGCCCGCGTGCTCGGCCCCGAGCTGCTCGGAGCGCGGATCGACGTCGCCGCGACGGTCCCGGGCGGGACCGTCCGCGGCGCGCTCGGCCGTCCGACGCTCTCGGCGGCCACGTCCCGGCGGCTGTTCCTCTCGGTCAACGGGCGACCGATCGAGAGCCGGTCCCTGGCGGCCGCCGTCCGGGCGGCGTACGGGGACTATCTGCCGCGGGCCCGGTACCCGGTCGGCGTCCTCCGGCTCGAGGTGGCACCCGAACGGCTCGACGTGAACGTCCATCCCGGGAAGCGCGAGGTCCGCTTCGCGGACGAGCGGGCGATCGCGGAGGCGCTCCGCCGCCGGGTGCGCGAGGCGCTCCTGGACGCGCCGCAGGTCGCGGAGGCACGGCCGGCCGCGCCGGGCGCCCCGGCGGCGGGTCCCGATCGCGCGGCGGTCCGGCCGTCGGCCGGTCCGGCGGCCCCGGCGGTCCAGCGGACCCTCGGGACCCCGGCGGAGGCGCGCGTCCCGCGCGCGGTGGCGGCGGCCCGCGGCCACCCGGCGCTCACGCTCCTCGGCTGCCTCGATGCCCTCTACTGGGTCGCGGCGGCGGACGACGGGCTCCTGCTGATCGATCAGCACGCGGCGAGCGAGCGGGTCGTCTACGACGCGCTGCGCCGACGCGGTCGTCTCGGCCGGCAGACGCTGGTCGAGCCCGCGACCGTGCGCCTCACGGGGGCGCAGCACGCCGCGCTGCGCGCGCACGGCGAGGCGGTCCGGGCCGCGGGCTTCGACGTCGAGCCGTTCGGCCCGGACGACGTGCGGGTCCGCGCGGTCCCGGCGTACCGGGGCCGCACGGCGCCGGCGTCGGCCCTGCGCGAGCTGCTCTCCGAGCTCGCCGACGGCGGACGGCCGACGCTGCCCGACGGCCTCGAGGAGCGGACCGCGGCGACGATCGCCTGCCACGCGGCGATCCGCGCCGGCGACCCGGTCGCCGTCGAGGAGATGGGGCGCGTGCTGGAGGCGCTGCGCGCGCTCCCCGAGGCGAGCTATGCCTGCCCGCACGGCCGGCCGATCGTGATCCGGCTGCCCCGGGCCCGCCTCGACCGCTGGTTCCTTCGGAGCGGGGCGTGACGCCGCCCCGCGCCCCGCGCCGCCGCCCGGCGGAGGCGGAGATCGTCGCGATCGCCGCCGCGCACCTCAACGCGCTCGGCTATCGCACCTGGCGGGACCTCGACGGCGGCGACTACTTCGACCTCGTCGCGCGGCGGGGCGACGAGGTCGGGCTCGTCGAGGCGAAGGTCGGCGACGCCCGGACGGTGCTCGCCCAGGCGCTCCGGCGCCGCGCCTGGGGGGACTGGACGGCGGTCGTCCTCGCGGGACGCCGGTCGGCCGAGCGCCTCGAGGGCCGGACGCGCGCGACCCGCGCCGCCCCCGTCGGGGTGTGGTGCGTCGCCGACGGGCGGGTCGTCGAACTGAGGCCGGCGCGCCCGTGGGTGGCGGACGGGGCCGACGACCCGTTCGCCCCGTTCCGGAGCCGGTTCCGCGCGATCCTCACCGCGCTCGAGCGCGGCGAGATCCCGGCGTCGGTCGCGTGGGACGGGGTCCCCCGGACGGTCCGGCGCGTCTCGGGCGGTCGGGCGTTCGCGGAGTGGCGGCTCGACGAGATCGAACCGCGCTAGGCGGCCGGCCGCAGCCGCGCGACCGCGATCTCGACCGTCTCCGCGACGCGCGCCGGGGCGTAGCGGGCCGCGTAGGCCGCGGCTCCGGTGAGCCGGTCGCGGCGCAGCGCCGGATCGGCGAGCAGTTCCGCGAGCGTCGAGGCCGCCTCGGCCGGATCGTCGCCGCCGAGCCGGCCGACGAGACCGCCGGGCTCGAGCGGCAGGCCGACGGCCGGACCGACGAGCGGAAGGCAGGCGGCCCGGAGCGCGAGGACGACGCCCGGGTCGAACCCGATCGCGGGGCCGAGGAACAGCGCGACGTCGGCCGCCGCGAGGACGCCCTCGAACGACGCCCGGTCCCGTTCGGGCACGCGCACGACCCCCGGCTCCGCCGGGGCCGCGGCGCCGACGACGACGAGGCGGGCGCCCGGAAAGAACGGCCGGACCCGGCGGAACGCCTCGACCGCGGGGGCGACGCCCGACCCGGGCCCGTCGTCCGTGGGGGCGGCCACGGCCACGATCGGGACGTCGGCCGGGAGCCGCAGCGCGCCCCGGGCCTCGGCCCGGCCCGGTACGGGGCCGGCCGCGGCGACCGGGGGTGGCGCGGGCACGAGCCGTCGCTCGGGGACCCCGTGGTCCCGGGCGAGGACCGGCCCGAGCGCCGGCCGGTCGAAGAACAGCAGGTCGGTCTCCGCGAGGGCCGCCGCCTCGAGGCGCTGGACCGAGCGGCGGTCCCGCCAGACGTCGAGCCGCCCGACGACGGAGCCGCGGGTCGGCCCCGCGTGGGCCCGCGCGTGCCCCTCCGTCTCGAGGCCCCGGACGAACCCCGCGACGATCGGGCGGCCCCGGCTCCACCGACGGAGCCCGAGCCGACCCAGGCCGAGCGGGTCCCGGACGATCAGCTCGACCTCGGGTCGCAGACGCGGGAGCGCCGCCGCGAGGCGATCGACCGGCTCGCGCGCGGCGCCGGGGTGCTTCAGCGCGTCGGCGAGGGGCACGGCGGTGACGCCGTCGGGGGGCGGGGCCGCCTCGGGGCCGACCGGGTGCACGACGCGCACGTCGGCCCCGCGGGCCACGAACCCGGCGGCGAGGGCCCAGGCCGGCGCGGCCGGGTCGTACGGGTCGGCGGACGGCGGGCCGGCCGCGACGATGTCGACCGAGCGGACGGCCATCCGCGGCGACTAGGGGGACCGAGCGAAAAGCGTTCCGTTCCGGCGGCGTGGGCTACGTCGAGAGGCCGAGGCGGGCGCCGAACGACCGCCCCCTCAGGTCGGAGGGCGGCGCCCCCTCCATCCCCTCGAGGATCGTCGGCGCGACGTCGAGGAGGCTCAGCGCCTCCGCCACCTGGCCCGGCCGGACCCCTTCGCCCGCGGCGATCAGGATGCCGTTCATCCGGTGCGTGCCCGACCCGTAGAAGAACTCGGGCCGCTCCCGGATCAGCGGCCGGGGGTAGCGGAAGTCCATCCACGGTTCGGTCGTCATCCCGTCGACCCGGATGAGGAGGGACGGGGCGCGCTCCAAGTGCTGGCCGCGGTAGATCGACCGGGGATCGAGCACCTCGACGCGCGCCTCCGGGTACGCCTCGAGGCGGGCGCGGAGGTCCCGGAGCACGATCGCCCGCCGCTCGGGCGTGAGATCCGGGTTCCGGTCGTTGAGGTAGATCCCCTCGGGGACCGGGTACGAGTACGCGACGGTGCGGCGCCAGTCGATCCGCGGGGCCATCTCCTCGAACGACGTGGCGCCCGCGACGAGCCGTCCGATCGGCTGCTCGCGGCGGGACTCGAGCAGGCCCGCGACGCGCGGGGCGAGGCGCCGGCCGATCGCGAACCGCTGGGAGGCGAGGATCGTGCGGGCGAGGAGGTTGCGCCCGCCGAGCCGGTCCCCGTCCGTGAAGACGAGGAACCCCTCGTCGGCGAGCCAGCGGTTCGTGAGGAAGTCGGAGCGGACGGCGCCGTGGCCGTGGTCGCTCAGCACGAGCGTGATCGCGGGGCCCCCGGCCGCGCGGAACGCCGCGTCGACCTGGGCGCACGCCGCGTCGACGGCCCGCCAGAACTGCCGCAGGTCGGCCGGGATCTCCGCCACCGGTCGCTCGAGCTCCCGCCAGTGCTGGTGCTCGACCCGGTCCGTCTCCCGGAACAGCACGAAGAGGAAGTCCGGCGCGTGGGAGCGGACGAGCGCCTCCGCGGCCTGGGCGCGCTGCGCGACCGCGCGGGTCGCGCTCTCCATCCAGGCGGCGCGGTCGGCCGCGTGGTAGACCGGCAGCTCGCCCGGGTACGGGCAGCCGAGCGCGGTCTCGATCTCGGAGCGGATCTCGCGGGGGAACGTCTCCGCGCCGTCGGAGAAGAAGCCCGGGACGACGAAGCCGTGCACGGGGTAGCCGTTCCGCAGCGGGAGGTTGAGCACGCCGACCCGGAGCCCGAGGCGGCTCAGCCGGTCCCAGAGCGCCTCGGCGGGCCGGAACGTCTGGACCAGCCGCGAGCGGGCCGGGCCGCCGTCCGGCTCGGTGAAGCCGAAGATGCCGAGCTCCCCCGGGTCCTTCCCCGTCGCGAAGCAGTACCACGCGGGGATTGTCTTCGCCGGGTAGACCGAGGTGAGCGGCGCCTTGAGGCCCCGGCGGACGAGCGACCGGAGGAACGGGAGCTCCCCCGCCTCCATCAGCGGGTCGAGGAGATCGAACGTCCCGCCGTCGAGGCCCAGGACCAAGAACCGGCGGGAGGAGCTCGGCATGCAGTCCCGAACGTATGCGCGACGCTCGGTTGAGGGCATCGACCCGGGTCTCGGTATAAATGGTTTGGTCCATGCCGGCCCGGTCGCGCGCCGGGCGGGCTACAGGATGCGGACCGCCTCGAGGTTGTACGGGTTGCGCGAGTCGACGTTGAACCGCTTGTGCAGGCTCGCGCAGAGGTCGATCGTCTTCGACTCCTCCCCGTGGT
>Ga0335074_10005071_pt1 | contig 18207 bp, 16 predicted proteins | sample Lox_Sample_23_FD_206715 | JGI IMG/M metagenome (GOLD analysis project Ga0335074, IMG submission 206715) | Soil microbial communities from Loxahatchee National Wildlife Refuge, Florida, United States - Lox_Sample_2.3 | ecosystem: Environmental > Terrestrial > Soil > Wetlands | place: USA... | reverse complement strand
GCGGCCTGATCGGTTCACTCGTGAACACCAAGCGGTGCTGAACGAAATTGGCGCCGAGGCCGGCCAGCATGAGCAGCAAAAGTGGAATGCCCAAGGCGCCGCCGATTTCGCTTCCCAGCGTTCTTACCAGCGCCACAAGCGCCGGACCGTCGGTGGGGATTTCATAAGACTTGGCCAACAGGCCGCGAAACGTCGCTTGCAAGCTTGCCGCCATCGGCGCGGCGAACACCATGACCATCAGCGTGCCGCCGGCGATCAGGAACCAAGTGTTGACCTCGGCGCTCTTGACGACATCGCCGCGCTCAATCGCCTGCTCGAGCCGTTTTGGGGTCGGGTCTTCCGTGCGTTCGTTGGTATCGCTTTCGTCGGCCATGACTGTTCGCCAACCTGACTTTCGTCAACCTGTCGGGCGCTCAGCCGCCGTGCGGTACGAGCGCGTGCATGACGCCGCCAGCGTAATCCAGAAAAAGTCCCATCATGGCGCCGAGCACAAGCACCAGGAGCAAAAACCCGAGCAGGATGGACAGCGGCAGCGCAACGAAGAACACCTGCATTTGCGGCATCAACCGTGCCAGCACACCGAGCCCGATATTGAACAGAAGTCCGAACACGAGAAACGGCGCGGACAACTGAATGCCGATGCGAAAGGCTCCGGCAACGGTTTTGGTGATCAGCGCCGCCGCGTCGCCGGTGGCAGGCACTTGGCCTGGCGCGAACAGGTTATAGCTGTCGTTGAGCGCAGCAATGACGAGATGATCCATGTCGGTGGCGAAAAACAACGTGATGCCGAGGAGCGTGAGGAAGTTGCCGATGATCGCGCCTTGGGTCCCTTGCGTCGGATCGACCGCGGTGACGAAGCCCAGTCCAAGCTGCTGGGCAATGACGGACCCGGCGACCTCAAGCGCGGAAATGGTCAGCCGCGCAGTGATGCCGAGCATGGCGCCGATCAAAATCTCCTCGATTAGCATCACCACCGCCGGCCCGAGCGCGCCGGTATCGATGTGATAGGCGGTCCGATGCAACGGCAACAAGATGGCGGCAAGGATGAGCGCAAATGTCAGGCGGATGCGCGCCGATATGTTTTGCTCGCCGAGTCCAGGCAGCAACATCAGCATCGTGCCGGTGCGGGCGAACACCAGGAGGAAGGCGCCGCCAAGTGCCGGCAGGAAAGACAAATCGATATGCACCCCACGCCCTCCTATCCTCACTCGCGAAGCGGGGAAGAAAAGCATGCGAAGCTGGCGGAGGGGCCTCAGCTGAGAGGTTCACCTCCACGCGCTACACAATGCCTCCCGCCGCCCTTCGGCAGTCCCCCTGTTCGCTGCGCCCCACAGGGGGTGTTGCATGCCCTCAGCCGTTGGTGATGTGCGAGGCGATACGCAAAAAGTTGGCGTGCAGCGCATCGGCCATGAACGGCAGCGCAATTAGAAGCGCAAGGAAAATGGCGAGGATTTTCGGCACGAACACCAAAGTCGTTTCCTGGATCTGCGTCAGCGCCTGCAACAGCGAAACGGCGACGCCGACGACCAGTCCCACCAGCATCAACGGCGCCGCCACGAGCAGAAGCGTCACGATTGCATCACGCGCCACATCCATCACTTCCGGTCCGGTCATTTGTGCTCCATCTCCCCCTCCCCGCGCGCGGTGAAAGCCTTTTATATCGGCATCTTCAAAACGTCCTCGTAGGCGGCGATCACCTTGTCACGCACAGACACCAGCGCCTGCACCGCCGTCTCGCTCTCGGCCACCGCGGTGACGACGTCGATCATGTTGGCCTTGCCCGTAGCTATCGCCTGCGCCTGCAGGTCCGACTTGTGGCCGAGGCTGGTGACCGTCGCCATTACGTCTTTGAGTATCGATCCGAAATTCGGTCCGCCGCCGGGCGTAGCGCCGTCGCGGCCGAGGTTGGCGGCTTGCTCGCCCAAGCGGGCGAGCGCGGCATAGGCGTTAGCGGCAGCGACCGGTGTCGGCATGGTTTACTCGTTATGTCTTGAGGATATCGAGCGTGCGCTGAAGCATGCGGCGCGTCGCGGTGATGACGTTGAGGTTCGCTTCGTAGGAGCGCTGTGCGTCGCGCAAATCGGTCATTTCGACTAGCGAATTCACATTCGGATATTTGACGTCGCCGCGCGCGTCGGCCATAGGATTGTCGGGCTCATGGCGGACGATGAAGGCAGAATTGTCGAACGCGACACGGCCGAGCTCGACCACATGGGAGTCGAGTTCGCGGTCGAGCTCGCTGCGAAAGGTCACGATGCGGCGCCGGTAGGGGTCACCGCCGGGCGTGGTTGCCGTCGAGTCGGCGTTGGCGATGTTCTCGGAGATGATGCGCATGCGGCCGGCCTGAGCGCGCATGCCAGTGGCGGCGATTGCGATCGATTTGATGAAGTCCATCATGCTCGCCGTCTCCGCCTGCCGTCAGCGATATTCGCGGAGCACGATCTGTTCGAGACAGCGGGTGCCATTTTTCCGGATCATGCTCTAGGCCTTGTCGATCGCGGTTTTGATCAGCGCGAGGCTGTGGGTGTAGAGCGAGGCCACCGCATCGTAGTCCATCTGGTTGCTGGCAAGCTTGAGCATTTCGTCTTCGTGGCTGACCCCATTGCCGCGCGGACGCACCTCCTCATGCAGGTCGTTGTCCTCGGCGAATTGCACGCTGCTGCTGCCGCCGCTGATGTGATTCGGGTTGGTCGTTGTCAGCGTCAGCGAAACGGTCTGCAGGAGGCGCTCGAAGTTCGGCGGCGCCATGTCGCGCGGGCGGTAGCCGGGGGTATCAGCATTGGCGACGTTCTCGGCGAGGACGCGCTGGCGTGCCTGATGCCATTGCATACGCGCACGCAGCATCGACAGAATCGGAATGTCGGAAATCGGCATGGGCCCTGCCCGTATTTCTTGCGCTGGGCAGACTTTGCCGGGAACATGGTTAATGGCCGGTTAAGCGCGATCTCGGCATGCTTTTGCCATTAAACCGCCGTTTACCGTAGAAATGCTGTAAATTCGGGGATCGGGCTCGAAAAACGCCCGTCGGCTTAAATCTTTGTTAGTAATCGCCACGGCAAATGTTACCGATGCTGTTAACCATTTGGAACTCAGCAAGCCGCCGGCGTCGACAGGGGGAGTAGCGCGAAATGTTCGATTTGTTCGGCGCGGAGATGCCACTCGCCGTGCGCTTTTTTTTGGCATTCCTCATCGTGTTGGGGCTGATCGGCGCCGCTGCCTGGGCGGTGCGCCGATTTGGCAGCACGCGGCTCGGCGGCACGGCGCGCGGACGCCAGCCGCGGCTGGCCGTAATCGACTACGCCAGCGTCGACGCCCGCCGGCGGCTCATTCTGGTCCGCCGCGACAATGTCGAGCACCTCTTGATGATCGGCGGGCCGACCGACGTGGTCGTCGAATCAAACATCGTGCGCGCGATCCCGGCAGCGCGTGACGTACCCGTGGCGCGAGCGCCGGCCGTTGTGGAAACACTGCCGCGGACGATTGCTTTGCCGGAAGTCGGATCCAATGGGTCGGCCGGTTCTTGGCCGTTGCAGCCGGATGCGGCAAGTGCACCACCGCCGCGCGAAACGCCACCACCGCCATCACGCGAAGCGCCGCGGCTGCAACGCGAGACTCCGGCCGCGCTCGCCGACGACCTGGAGGCTCATCCGGCGCCGGTGCCGCCAGGGCGTGGCCGCACGGGGTCGCCCCCGCCGCGACCGTATCCAGACGATTCGTGGCCCGAGCCGCGCATGCCATCACAGCCGGCCAACGCCGAGGTCGGGAACCTGGCCGATCAGGGCCTTGCTGAAATGGCGCAACGCCTCGAAGCGGCCTTGCGCAAGACCAAGATAAGCGACAGGCCGGCAGAGCCGCGTAACCCGCCGGCCATCGTGGCGGCGCCGGCGCGCGCTGCCCCGGCAGTAGCAGCGGCGGCCGAGGACGATACTGAGACGGAAGCCGCGCCCCCCGCCCCAGCGCCGCCGCTTGCGCCCCAACCGCGCCCCGCACGTGCGGCGGAAGCCAAGCCGGATGGCAAGTCGAAGGAAAGCAAGCTCTACGATACCCTCGAACAGGAGATGGCGAGTTTGTTAGGGCGTCCGCCAGGCAAAACCGGATAAATGGCATCACTTTGGGGCTGCCGCGTCCGTATCAAAACGGTGGCGGCCTCAGTAGCGGTTCTCATCGTTTCGGCGACGCCGCTCGCCGCGCAAGATATCAGCATCAATCTCGGTCAAGGCGCCGCCGGCGGCGGGCTGAATGAACGCATCATCCAGCTGATCGCGCTGTTGACGGTGCTCTCGCTTGCGCCGTCGATCCTGGTGATGATGACTTCATTCACGCGCATCGTGGTGGTGCTGTCGCTTTTGCGCACCGCGCTCGGCACCGCCACCTCGCCGCCCAATTCGGTGGTCATCTCGCTCGCCTTGTTCCTCACTGCTTTCGTGATGGGGCCGGTGCTCACCCGCGTTTACGACGTCGGCGTCAAGCCGCTGATTGCCAACCAAATCAGCATCAATGATGCGTTCGAGCGCGCTTCCGGGCCGCTGCGCGGCTTCATGGAGAAGAATGTCCGCGAAAAGGATCTGCAGTTGTTCGTCAACCTGTCGGGCGACAAGCCGCAGAAGCCTGAAGACCTGTCGATGCGCGTGTTGATCCCCGCTTTCATGATCTCCGAGCTTAAGCGCGCTTTCGAGATCGGATTCTTGCTGTTCCTGCCGTTTCTGATCATCGACCTCGTCGTCGCCTCGGTGCTGATGTCGATGGGCATGATGATGCTGCCGCCGGTCGTTGTGTCGCTACCGTTCAAGCTGATTTTCTTCGTCCTGGTAGACGGCTGGACTTTGGTCGCCGGCTCGCTGATCCAAAGCTACGGGAATTGACGAAAAACGGAGGACAGAAAATGAGCCTTCTGTATTTGTCGTCCGTCGTCTTTCCACAGTCCGCTTAGCGTTGCGCGGTGCGGCTGGTGGCACCCGCAAGCGAGGCCGGCGACGGCAATGCCGCCGCCACCGGGCGCGGCGCGGGTGCGGCGGAGGAAACCGGCCGGCTGCTGCTGGCCGGTGGCAGAATGCTCGCATCCGGATAGCGCGCCTGCATGTCGCGCAAGAAATCTTCCAGCGTGTCGCCCGCAGCCGCGGCACGGGCGATATTGGCGAATTTTGCGCCGCTGGTGCCAAGCGGTCCGGAAACGATCGCGAAGTCGTGCGCGTCCGGCGTTTGCGCCATCTTCGCTGCGTATTTTTCGCGGAAGCGGCCCAAGCCTAATGCGTCCTCGCCGAGCGCGTAACCAACCGCGGCGCGCAATATGTCGGCGCGCTCGATCTCATTCAAAGGCCGCCAGTCCTTCCAGCGATCGCCGTAATAAAGCTCGATCTGCTCGGCTGCCTTGTCCCAGCGCCGTGCCGCCCAAAGGATGTCGGAACGCAGACGGATGACCTCGCGCCCGTCGATGTTGGCGATCACTTCCAGCGCCAGATCGTGGCGGCCGAGATCCGACAATGCGCGCGCCTCGAGCAACAGACGCTGGTTGCGCAGTTCAGTGGCGAGATCGCCGGTACGAGTGGCGCGCAAGACGGCCAGCGCCCGATCGGCCTTGCGATTCATAAGATAGATGACCGCCAGCCGCGTCGCCACCTGCGCGCGCGCGGCGCCTTCCAGGCGGTGATCGACTTGATACTGCAGCAGCGCCGCCGCCTGGTCGAGCAAGTCCACCGACACCAAGCGGGCGGCCAACCGGCGAATCATTTCATCGCCGCGGCGGCCGATCGGAGTGAGCTCGTGAAAGTCGTAAAACAAGGCGAGCGCGTCGATGACCGGCAGCGTGTCACTCTTGCCGTCGAGAAACAACGAATCAAAAGTCGCCGCGGCCTCCTCCTGGATACGGCGCGTCAGGTCGGAATCCGGATGCGCCGCGACCGCGCTGCGCATGACGTAAAACGAATCGCGGTAGCGGCCCTCTTCTGTGTAGAGCCGCGCCAACAAGGCCAGCGCCTCGATCTCGGTATCGTCGCCGCGCCAAATGGTGGTGAGCGTTTCCAATTCAGAAATAGCATCAGCGCGGTCGAGATCGCCGAGCGCGTAGCGCAACGCCACCTCGCGCAACCGTCCTTGCGCGGCGGCTGGGCGGTCCCAGGAATCCGCCGCGGTCCGATACGCGGCAAGCGCCTCGTCGCGGCGGCCCATGCCCTCGTCCAGTCGCCCGATCAGCACGGACACCGACGGCTGCAGCTCGCGTGGCACGCCGATGGTCTCGAGTTCGTTAAGCTCGTCGGCGCCGCCGGCGAAGTCGCCCACCTCGATGGAGGCACGCAATTCGCTACGCAGCGCGAGGCGTTGTAGTTCGATCGGCAGCGTCGCGACCGACGCTTCGACCGTCTTAAAGGTGTCGCGTGCTTGTGCCCATTTGCCTTGACATGAATAGGCCAGTGCGCGCCAGAGTGGCGCGTCGTCCTGATCGCCGACGGACGGGTTAGCGAGATCCTTGAGCGCGTCATCGGGCCGGTTCATCATCACCTCGGTTACGGCGCGCAGCACGTCGGTGGAGGCGTCCTCGGTCACGGGATGTTTCTCAGCCAGCGCCACATCGAGCACACCCTTGGCTTCGGGATACATGCCGCGGGCAATATAGAAGCGCGCCAGATCGAGCCGCGGCAACAAGCGTCTGCGCGCCGGCGCCGCGGCGGCGGCCGCAATCAGCTTCGATTGCCGTTCGCTATAGGGCGCCTGCCTGTCGATGTTCCAGAGCTGGGCATCGAACATCACCGGGTGCAACGCGTCGCCATGCTGTACGCTCTGCAGCGCGCGCGACAGCGTCAGGCCATTGGGCCGGCTGACGACGATTTTGTCGGCGGCGAGCTCGACATTGAGGTCGTCGGCGAGCGGCTCGACCGCCACGCCTTGGGTTGAGGCGAGCGCATGGAATTCGACGAAATCTTGCTCATTGATGAAGCCGCGCGCCGGCGCAAAGCCGGTGACGATGAGGAGATCGTCGCCCGCCTGCGGGTCGCGAATGCGGTGCAGCTGATGCGGCTCTTTGAACGGAATGCTCACTGTGTTGCGATTAGGACCGATCATGTTTCGGTCGATATCGAGGGCGCGCGTCGGATCGAAGACGGTGTCGCCGAGGGTCAAGGTCCAGCCGCCTCCCTCGGTGACAAGACTCGACAGGTGCGGATGATCGAGCCGGATACGCACCACGTCGGCGCCGCCGTTGCGGCTGAACTGCACGCCGCGGATGGTGCGGCCAGCATCGCTTTGCAGCGCGGAAAGATCGATGGCGGCGTTGGAATCAAATACGATCCAGAGCGTGTCGGCGCGATTGAAAACGGCAGCCGCGGTCGGCGCCTTGAACGGAAACGACAATTTCAAATTGGCGCCCTGGCGCGAAAGGCCGACGGCGACCGCGTCGCTCACCTTGTCGCCGCGCGGCGCGGTTTCGGACTTTGGCGGCGCCGGAGGCGACGCTGGCGGCGGTGGCACGACTGCTTTGGCGGTTGACGCAGGCGTACCGGCATTCGCCGCTGGCGGCGCCGGCAGCGATGCTGGCTGCGGTTGCGGGACCGCTTTGGCCGCCTGCGCAGGCGTTGCCGCATTCCCCGCTGGCGGCGCCGGATGCGGTGGCATGACTGCTTTGGCGGTTGGCGCAGAAGTACCGGCATTCCCAGCTGGCGTTGCCGGCGGCGATGCCGGAGGCACGCCCGCTTTGGCCGTCGGCGCCGGCATTGGGACCGCTTTCGCCGCCACTGCGAGCGGCGTTCGCATTGCCGTTGCTGCGGGCGGCGCAGCGGCGGCCGGCTTGTCCGTTGTTGCCGCCGACGCTTCGGCGCGTCGCGGCGCGCTTTCGACCGCGGCCTTGTGGGCCAGCCCGATTTCAAGTCCCAGATTCAGCGCAGCGCTCTGCGCGGCGGCTTTGTCGTCACGCCGCCCGGCGTTATTGTCGACCTTGACGACATCGACATTATAGCTTTTGCCGTCGCGGAACGTGCGCACATCGACCTTGTTGGCAAAGCGAAAGCGGACAGAAGCTGAATCCTGTGCGACCGCAGCGACTCCCGCCGGCAACGCCGCCTCGACGTCGGCAAGGTCGAACGTGATCGGGGGGTCGAATTTCAACGTCAGCAGATCCTTGGTGCGGTCGGCCGACACCGTGGTCTGATCCGGAAGGTCGAACACGTAGCGCGTAAATGTCGGCTGGGTCGCAACGTGCACACGTACCCGATCGGGCTTCTTCGCTTCCACGCGCTGTTGCGCCAAGCGCTCGAGCCGATCGGCTTCGCGCGCGCGGCGCGCCAAGTCCTCGATCACGTCCTGCGGCAATGAGGGCGGCGGCCCGCTCCAGCTATTGGGCAACAGATCGACAAAAAATTTCTCGTCGGCGCTGATGGAATTGACCCTCACCTTGCGCTCCAGCGCCATCCGAATGGAGCGGCCGTCTGGATCGCTGCGCGCGGCACCGATGTAATCGGGCGCTTGCATCGCCATACGCTCGACGGAAAGAACGACCGGTTGGGTGAAGCTGACAATCAACACGTTGCCCGCCAAGCGCACGCTGGCGTCGATGTCGTCGCGGAGCGTAAAGACGAGCCGTGCGTAGCCAGCCTTGGTATCGACCGTGACGCTGGCCCTGAGCGGGTCGGCTCGCAATGGTGCCGGCGCCACAAAGGCGACGGCAAGGATCAGGAGAAGGAGCACAAGCCTGCCGGCCGCTTGCGCCGCTCGCGCCCGAAAATGTGGGCGCCTGCCAACTTGATTCCCGGTTGCGCGGGAATGAGCGGATACTTGCGCGGACATAAAATGACTCGGGACCCAACGCCACACGACGCAACGGCAAGCTTTGAAACGGCGGCGACGTGCCGACACCGCACGCATCCGGAGAGTGCTGAAGGATAGAGCCGCGCGTTTAACGCCGGATTAACGGCTTTTTCAATGATTCCAGCGAGTTATCCACCCTGCTTGCGGCCGAAGATAGGCGGGCGCCCTTTTGTCTAAAGAATGCCGACTCAAAGCTTCGGCCATGAAGTTTCGGGCCTGAAAGCGTCTGCTATGGCGGGGCGTGGCGGCAGCAGCGTCTGCGGCATGGGGGGCCTCTCTTTGACGGCGCACCCTACCACCGTGCCTCGTGTTCCGACTCCGAAGTTGGCAGCAACTTCCGGCGCCCCGCGATGCGAAGTTTGGAATCAAGGGAAACCGATAAATCCATGATTCCAGTGCTGTTTATGGGTTTGAAATTCCCGCCCGACTGTGCCGCGGGGATATTAGGAACTTCAAATCCACCGCACTAGGATGCCCCATGCTCGGTGCCTATCCGATTCATCGTCCCAGCGGCACGTCGTTGAAAGATGCCTCCTGGATCGATCTCGTCAATCCGACCGACGCGGAACGCGCCGCGTTCGAGGACGCGTTCGGCTTGCGCGTTCCGACGCAGGAAGCGCTTGCCGAGATCGAAACGACGAGCCGGCTGCGTACCGAGCATGACGCGCTCTATTTGACCGCGCCGCTGATCTTCGCCGGCAGCGACGAACCGTGGATACTCGCTCCCACCGGGTTCGTACTGGCAAAGCACGTTTTACTGACGGTGCGTTCCGCCAAATCGGCGGCCTTCGACGCCGTGATCGCGGAATTGGCGCCGCAGCAAGAATTCGTGCCGGCGCATGCCTTCACGCGGCTTATGGAAGTTCTGGTCGATCGGATGGCGGATCTGCTGGAGGGAGCCGCCCGCGACCTCGACGATGCCTCGCACGTCGTTTTCCGCATCGAGGCGCCGCAGCGGGCCCGGTTGTCGCGGCAAGCCGCGCAATTGCGCCGGCTGATGATCCGCACCGGCCGCACCAGCGAGCGCATGGCCCGCATTCACTATGCTTTGGTGTGCCTCGACAGGATGGCGAAATTCACGGTCGAACGCGGCCACGAATGGCTGGCGCGGGATTTGGCCAACCGGCTGCAAACCGTCAGCTCGGACATCGCCTCGCTCATCCAGTTCACCGAGGGCCTGGTGAGTCGCGTGCAACTTCTGCAGGATGCCGCGACCGGCATCATCAATATCGACCAGAACGATGTGATGAAGGTCTTGACCATTGCCTCGGTAGTCGGAATCCCGCCGGTTCTGGTCGCCGGCATCTACGGCATGAATTTCAAGACCATGCCGGAATATGATTGGGCCTGGGGATATCCTTACGCTTTGGCTCTGATCGTCGTCACGGCGCTACTGCCGCTTATTTGGTTTAAGTGGAAGGATTGGATTTGATGGTACGGTAAATCGTCACATTTATTGGACAAAAGGATACGAAGCGGAAAACGCCGACAATTCACGCGGGTGCAACCATGAAAAACGCCGTCAGCGCCAAACTGGGGCCGATCTTCGTATTATTGGTCGTCTTGCTGCTGATCGGCCTGCCGGTCGCCGTGTGGCTCGACCTGCGCAGCCTCGCCGACAACGTACTGCGTCATCAGGCACAGGATCTCAATTCGGTCATCACCAGCGTGCGCGGCTATTACGCCAGCAACGTTGTCGGCCGCATTCTTGCCGCGCCCGGAACCACCACCAAAGTGATCCATAATTACAAAGATGTCCCCGGCGCTGTTCCAATCCCGGCAACGTTGTCGCTTGAACTCGGCAAAGTGATCGCCGAGGAGCAGCACAACATCACCTATCGCTTTATTTCCGACTACCCGTTCGCCAACCGTGCGCCGCACCCTATGGATGCTTTCGAAACCGATGCGCTCCACCGACTGCGGGACAATCCACACCAGATGCTGAGCGCTTCATCGGGCTCATTGTTTGCCGATCGGGTGCGTTGGATTGCGCCGGTGATCATGCAACATGCCTGCGTGACCTGCCACAATACCGACCCCGAAAGCCCGAAACGCGATTGGAAGGTCGGCGATGTCCGCGGCATCCAGGAGGTGTCGATTGCCCAGCCGATCGTCGGCCACATCTCCGCGTTTAAATTTCTGCTGGCCTATTTCATCCTGGTCGCTTCGGTTGGCTTTTTCTTCATCGCGCTGCAGCGCCGCCAAGCCAAGGTCATCCAGGGTATGAATGTCGAGCTGGAAACCGCAAATGATTTCCTCGTCACGTTGTCCATGAAGATATCGCGCTATCTGTCGCCGCAGATCTATAAGAGCATCTTCAGCGGGCAAAAAGACGTCATCATCCACACCGAACGCAAGAAGCTGACCATTTTCTTTTCCGACATTCAGGATTTCACCGCGACCACCGAACGTTTGCAGCCGGAGGAGATCACGCAACTTCTCAACGAGTATTTCACCGAGATGTCCAACATCGCGCTGCACCACGGCGGCACGATCGATAAGTTCGTCGGCGACGCCATGCTGATCTTTTTCGGCGACCCGGAGACCAAAGGCGCCGCCGAAGACGCCAAGGCGTGCCTGCGGATGGCGGTGGAGATGCAGGAGCGGATCGCGTGGCTCAACGCCAAATGGCGCCATGCCGGCATCGAGCACCCATTCCGCGTGCGCATGGGCATCAATACTGGATTTTGCAACGTCGGCAATTTCGGCAGCGCCGACCGCATGGATTACACGATCATCGGCGCCGAGGCCAATCTGGCCGCGCGCCTTCAGGCGGTGGCTGCACCCGGCCACGTCGTGGTCAGCTACGAAACCTATGCGCTGGTCCGCGACATCGTCGCTGCGCAAGCGCTATCGCCGATCACGATGAAAGGGATCAGTCGCGAGGTCATACCGTATGCGATCAGCGGAGTCCTTGGCTCCGCCGGCCAAACAATTCAAGTCTTCAGCGAGCATCAGGCCGGATTGGATTTTTACCTCAACGCCAACATGATAGATGCCGACGCCGCGACCCGCATCCGCAAAGTGTTGCAGGACGCACTGGCCGCGCTTGACCACGCCGCCCCCGCAGGGCCGACGATCCTCGAACCCGGCAAGGCAACGAGCTAGAGTCGCGACAAGACGCCTTGCTAGCGCATCAACGCGCCGCCATCGACGCTGATGGTCTGCCCGGTAACGAAGTTGCTGTCGTCCGAGCAGAAATAGATCAGCGTGGAGAGAAGATCGGCCGGCACCTGCTCGCGTTGGATGGCTCGCGCGGCGATGCCAGCGGCGCTTGCCTTGCCGGTCCAGTCCGGATGGATCTTGACCGCTTCGCTCATGGTCAGCCCCGGCGCAATGGCGTTGACGCAAATATTGTGCGGCCCGAGCTCGCGCGCGAGCGAACGGGTCATCGACACGACGGCACCCTTGGAGGCAACATAGTGCAGAAGATGCGGCGTGCCCTTGAACGCCGTGCCGGATGCGATGTTGATGATGCGGCCCTTCTTCCTCTCGATCATGACCGGTGCAACAGCCTTGGCGCACTGAAAGGTGCCGCGCACATTGACCGTCATCACCCGATCCCATTCCTCCTCGCTGATGTCCTGAAACGGCTTGGTGCGAAGGTCGGCGAACAGACCGGCGTTGTTGACCAGAATGTCGACCGTGCCGAATTCGCGTACGGTGTCCGAGACAAGAGTCTCGACCGATTGTTTCGAGGTAACGTCGGCGCGCAGGTAGATGGCGCGGGCCTGTGTCTCGCCGATGCGACCGGCGACTGGATTGCCGTCGAGCATGTCGGAAACCACCACCTTGGCGCCGGCGGCGGCGAGCCCCTCGCAGAAGGCGGCGCCAATGCCGCGCGCGCCGCCGGTTACGATCGCAACCTTGTCCTTGAGCCGCGTATCCATGGTTTTCCTTCCCATTTGGCAATTCTTGAGGGGCTGCCAACGTACCAACCGCCGCGCATCAGACATAGGGGGGCAGATAAGAAACGGAAACAGCCGCGGCGCCACCGCTGCCGTTTTCCAGAATTAACGTTGGTGAGAGGCGCTGCGGGCTAAAGTGGACGGTGCAAACGGCCAAGGAGCCAACCGATACCAAGCGCGGCGGCCGCAGCCGTATAGGGCCGGGTCTCGATCATCTTGCGCGTGGCTTGCTCGAAGGAGCCCGCGGTCTTGCGCGCCGCGGTGGAGGCGGTATTGACCACATCGCTCGCGCTTTCGCGCGCTTGGCCGTAGACGTCCTGCGCCGCATCGGTGAACGCGCCCGCCAGGCCAACCGCTTGTTTTCTCGCGTCGCCGAGGGCGCGGTTGAAATCGGCGGGCTTGGTCGATGTCTGGGCCATGGCTGTTTCCCCTAAGACGTTTGCTGCGACTACGAAAGTAAACGCGCGAACAGCCGCTCGGGTTCGCGCCGAGGGAACGATTTTTCGGCCTACGCCGGACTTTTAGCGGACGATCGCCTCAGATTGAATCGATCGGCGTTCCACCATCTTGGTGAGACACCACTGTTCCGAATCATGCCTAGCGCGCCGGCGTGGCAGCAGCCGTTTTCCCACCCTGACGCGGCCTGGGCGCGACGGCAGCCTTGCCGGGCGTCTGCATCGCTTCGAGCTGCCGGGTGAGCTTTTCGGCAAAGACGGCGGTGGCGATCGGCAGCGTGCGCCCGCGCAGGCGGCCGAACACGAGATTGGCTCGCGGCACGTCGCGATCGTCGATTTCGCGGGCAATCACGCCGAGCTTGTTGCCCGCCGGCAGGGTGCCGATGTTGATCTGGAATGAAATCAAGCCGGCATGCGTCACCAAGCCGCGCAGCATCTCGAACGAATTCGATTCGGCGGCGATCTTGAAGGTCAGCCCGGTGCGCGTCGAGACTTCTTCCAACAATTGCCGGCCGCCGATCGAGCGCGCCGGCAAAGCTACCGGATACGCCGCGCAATCGCTCAAGCGCAACAGGCGGCGCGCAGCGAGCGGATGGTTCTTGGCCATGACCACGACCAACTGCTGTTCGAGCGTCATTAGCGGCTGAAAATTGGCGAGAAACGGCGGCCGGAAGACGATGACCAGATCGACTTCGTAGGCCGCCAGCGCCGCCATCGCCCATTCGTGGTCGACCACCTGCAGATCGAACGAAACGAGCGGATGCGATTTGCGGAACTCGGCGATCTGGCGCGGCAGGAAATCGAGCGCCAGCGCCTGGCTGCAGGCGATGCGCACCGTGCCGCGGCGCAGCCCCTTGAGATCCTCGATCTGCGATTTCATGCGCTCGACTTCGCCGTTCTGGCCGCGCAGGTAATGGACAAAGACTTCGCCGGCGGCGGTCAGCCGCACGCCGCGCGGCCGCCGGTCGAACAATGCGGTGCCGAGTTCGTCCTCGAGATCGGCAATGCGCCGATTGACTGCGGAGGCGGTGACGTTGAGCCGGTCAGCGGCCTTGCGGATCGAGCCCGAGCGCGCGACCTCGTCGACATAATTCAAGACACGCAAATGCCTCATGGCCTCGCCTTTGACTGAAGCTTTTTCGGCATCAGTCTAGCAAGAAATCAGCAGCAGATGGCAACACTCATTTTCGCTAGCTTTTGCCGCATCGCGTGCTTCGGCGCTCGGGCTGTCGGGCCGACGCCAGTCAAAACACGCTTCGCATCCAACAGGAGCCTGTCATGACTCTGCTCTCCCGCCGGTCCATCGTCGTGCTCGCCGTTGCGGCCGCGTGTGCCACTCCGCTTATCGCCGCGGCACCCGCCGCCGCCCAGACCAAGCTCAAAATGGTGCTGAACTGGAAATACCAGGGCCCGCAAGGCTGGTTTTTCCTCGCCGATGACCGCGGCTACTTCAAAGCCGCCGGTCTTGAAATGACAATCGACCAGGGCAACGGTTCCGGGGCGCCGATCCCGCTCGTCGCCAACGGCACCTACGATGTCGGCTTCGGCGACCTCAACGCCTTGATCGAATTCGCCGCCAAGAAACCAGCCGAAGCGCCGATCGCAGTCTACGAGATTTATAACCGGCCGCCGTTCACCATTGCGGTGAAGGCCGACGGCCCAATCAAGACGCCGAAGGATCTGGAGGGCAAGACGCTGGGCGGCCCGGCGAGTGACGCCGCCCTCAAGCTGTTTCCTGCGTTCTGCAAAATCGCAAAGATCGACTGTTCGAAAATCACCATCACCAACATGCAGCCGAGCTTGCGCGAGCAAATGCTGATGAAGGGCCAAGTCGACGGCGTGTTCGGTTACGTCAACACCATCCGTTTTTCCGCCAAGCTGATCGGCGTCGATCCGTCGAAGCAGATTCGCTTCCTCAATTACGGCGACTACGGTATGGACCTTTATTCCAACGGCATCATCGTCTCAAAGAAGCTCGTCAAGGACAATCCGGCGGCGGTGCGCGGGCTGGTCGCTGCGATCAACCACGGCATCGAAGACACGCTCAAGAATCCCGACGCCGCCGTTGCCGCCGTCGCCAAACGTGAGCCGCTGCTCAAAGTCGCAGTCGAACGCGAGCGCCTGGAAGCGACGCTGCAGGACGAGATGAACCATCCGGAGATTGCCAAGATCGGTCTCGGCAATGTCGACATGGCGCGCCTCAAGCGCTCAATCGACATTCTGGTCGAGGCCGTCAATCTGCCGCGCACACCTTCGGTCGACGAGATTTTCACGCCGGCCTTTTTGCCGCCGGCCGCCAACCTGCCGAAGAAGCTTTTCTAGACCATGATCCAATTCAGCTGAATCTGATTATGGTTTCGACCGTTCGACTGAATATGATAGTTCCGAAAGCTGGTTTCCACTTTTCGGGATCGTGCTTTACAGGGCCCGACCCGGCCGCTCCGTTGGCGAGGGCGGAGCGGCCGCGCGCCGATGACGATTGTCCCGCTGCAGGACGTCGACGATGGATTTAAACCTCAGCGGACGGGTGGCGGTAATCACCGGGCCGGCCAAGGGCATGGGCGCGGCGATCACTGCGGCTTTCGCGGCCGAGGGCGCCTATCTGGTTTTGCTTGGGCGCGATCGCGCCGCCATCGAAGCGGTCGCCAAATCGATCAAGGCGGCGGACGGGCAAGCGATCATCGTGCCTTGCGATCTGACCGTACCGCAGGAATGCGCCGATGCGGCGGAGAAAGCCAAGGCCGCCTATGGCGGCCGCATCGACATTTTGGTCAATGTCGCCGGAGGATCGGGCCCGATCGGCAAAACCGGCGTCGAGACGACGCCCGAAGAATTCGACGAGATCGTCACGCTCAACATGAACGGCGCCTTCCACATCATGCATAGCGTCCTGCCGACCATGATCGGCCAGCGCTACGGCAAGATCGTCAATGTCGGCGGCACGTTCGGTCTGCGCGGACGCGCCGGGCGCATGGCCTATTCGGCGTCGAAGTGGGGCCTGCGCGGCATCACCAAAAGTTTCGCGCTCGAAGTGGGCCAGCACAATATCAACGTCAATTGTGTCGCGCCCGGCATGGTCGATGGGCCGCGCTTCCGCGACAAAGTCTGCGCCGAAATGGCCAAGCGCCTGAACATCAGCATCGAGGAGGCCGTCGCACGTCACGCCGCCGATTACGCTCTCAAGCGGGTAACCGTCGACGCCGACGTCGCCAATGCTTGCCTGTTCCTCGCCAGCGACGTCTCGCGCCAGATCACCGGCATCGATCTGCCGGTCGACGGCGGCTGGGCCATGGTGTGAGAGAAGTCGCGATGGTCGTCACGACCGCCGATCTTGTCATTCGCAACGGCACGGTGGTGTTCCATGACGGCATGATCGCTGCCAGCATCGCCCTCAAGGGCGGCCGCATCGTCTCGGTCGGCGCCGACGAGGCGATGCCGCCCGCGCGCGAGAACTTCGATGCGCGCGGCTTGCACGTTCTGCCCGGCGCCATCGACGTGCACGTGCATTTCCGCGATCCGGGCTATCCGCACAAGGAAGACTGGGCGAGCGGAACGGCCGCTGCCGCCTTCGGCGGCGTCACCACCGTGTTCGACATGCCGAACACCATTCCGCCGACCGGCGACACCGAGGCGCTGGCCGCCAAGCACGCCATCGCCGCGAACAAGGCTTGCGTCGATTTCGGTCTCTACGGACTGCTCGGCGAAGACACCATCGCGCAGGTGCCAGCGTTGGTAGACGGCGGCGTGATCGGCTTTAAGCTCTACATGGGCAATACCTTCGGCAAGATCCCCTCCCCTTCCACCGGCGCGATGCTCGAAGCCTTCGAAGCCGTGGCGCCGACCGGAAAGCGCATCTCGCTGCACGCCGAGACCAATTCGATCATGGAGCGGCGGCAGGAACGGTTGGCGCGCGCCGGCCGCCGCGACCCGCTGGCACATGTCGATTCGCGCCCCGCCGTGGTCGCAGTTGAGGCGGTCAGCCGCGCCGCGGTGCTGGCCGAATGGACCGGGGCGCGCATTCATATCCTGCACATTTCGTCGGCTGCAGAGCTGCGGCCGCTGCGCGAGGCTAAAGCGCGCGGCGTCGACATCACCGGCGAGACTTGCCCACATTATCTTTTGCTCTCTACCGACGATTACCATGACTTGGCGGGGATTATCCGCGTCAACCCACCGGTGCGCGAGGCGGAGAACCGTGCGCCGCTGTGGGCGGCGCTGGCCGACGGCGCCATCGACCTGATCGCCACCGACCACGCACCACATACGCCGAAAGAAAAAACGCGCAACGACATTTGGGCCGTGGATTGCGGATTTCCCGGCGTCGAGACGCAAATGCCGCTGATGCTGACCGAGGTCAATAACGGCCGCTTATCGCTTTGCGATTACGTGCGCTTGAGCGCATTCAATCCGGCAAAAGTCTGGGGACTTTATCCACGCAAGGGCGCGATCCTGCCCGGCGCCGATGCCGACTTCGCGCTCATTGATCTTGCGCGCGAGCACACCATCACTGACACGGCGTTGCAATCGCGCTCGAAAATCTCGCCGTGGAACGGCCGCCGCGTAAAAGGATTGCCGCTGCATACTTTGGTGCGCGGGCGTTTCGTCATGAAGGATCGCATGCTCGCCGGCGGCGTGCGCGGCTGGGGCCGCTCCGTGCATAAAATCCAACACATGCCGGCGCCAGCGCTACAGCATACCGATCAGACGATGGAAGCGATCGTGCGCCGGGGCGGCGGTCGCAACGTGGAGCATTGAACCATGACGCCAGCGACGGACCTCAACCCGCGCACCCATCCTCAGTATTTCGTAGAACTCGAGGAAGTAACGTTAAGCTATGGACGGGACGACAAGAAGATAAATGCGCTGGGGCTCACAAACTTGCGTCTGAAACAAGGTGATTTCGTCGCTTTGGTCGGTCCGTCAGGTTGCGGCAAATCCACCGTTCTCAAGCTGGTGAGCGGGCTGATTAACGCCAGCACCGGCCACGTCTATGTCGCCGGCCGTCAGGTCGGCGCCGAATCGGTGCGCGTCGGCATGGCGTTTCAGAATCC
>Ga0335074_10005070_pt1 | contig 18211 bp, 14 predicted proteins | sample Lox_Sample_23_FD_206715 | JGI IMG/M metagenome (GOLD analysis project Ga0335074, IMG submission 206715) | Soil microbial communities from Loxahatchee National Wildlife Refuge, Florida, United States - Lox_Sample_2.3 | ecosystem: Environmental > Terrestrial > Soil > Wetlands | place: USA... | reverse complement strand
TCCGCATGGTTGTGCCCCGGTTAGGCCGCCAGCCACTTCCGCTGCGGCATCCAGCCCACGGGTGTCACCGCGCATAGGCAGGAGACAGCCACGGCTCGGGTCTGGGTGACCGCCCGAGCCGTGGGGTAAGCCGTGCCGTCAGCTAACCGGCGCCTTCGCCGCGGCCTGGTGGCCAGCGGGTCCCGGGAGGTCCCGCCGATCATGGACTCGTACTTGTCCACGACACCCGACGGGATACGGCCGCGGTCGCTGAGGTCGATCCCCTGCTCCATGGCCCAAATCCGGATGTCGTGGCTGCGGCGACGGCTTGCTGCCGTGCGTACTGGCCTCCGCGCGCTGCTGCCCGCCCTGCGGGCACGGGCGACGAACGGCGCCAGCAGCCGATGCAGCGCTGCGGCGTTCCTCGTATTCAGGTCGATCTCGTAGTCCGACCCGTCCACACCAAACCGCAGCGTCTCGTTTGCCGGGCCGCCGTCAAGATCATCTTCGAGTGTGACGACTGTTCGTCTTGCCATCTGAACCCCCCTGGCTGATGCCCTGAACCATTCCCCCGTTCGGTCAGGTGTCATGCCCCAATAAATGCCCAAGCATGCCACAGATTGTCACGCCGGTGGAGGGGGGCACCGGCATATTGCCAGCACCAGGGGCTGGCGACTTAGCTGTCCTTCTCCCAGACCGAGACGTGGCTGGTGCTGTCGCCGGTGAACGGCTCGCGGTGCCAGCCGCCCCACCGCTCGCGCAAGGTCATACCCGCGATCCGGGCCATCAGGTCAAGCTCAGACGGCCATACGTAGCGAAACGGCACCGACCAGGACTCGGCCGCGCCAGCGGCGACCCAGTAGTGGTGCGAGACAAGACCCTGGACGGCCACGTCGTACTCATCGAAGCCGAGGTGCGCCGGGGTCACGGTGAACGGCCGGAAGGTCTCGCCTGGCGGCAGCCGCTGCAGCGCCGGGACCATTACCTCGACGACGAAGCAGCCGCCGGGCTCCAGGTGGGCGGCGGCGTTCTTGAAGCACGCCACCTGCCCGTCCTGCGTGGTCAGGTTCATGATCGTGTTCCGCAGCAGGTAGACCAGCAGAAACGTCCCGCCGACCGTGGTGGTCGCGAAGTCACCGCAGGTCGTGCCGACCGCGTCGGCATCAGGCTCAGCCCTGAGTCGCGCGAGCATGGCCGGGGACAAGTCGACCCCGTGGACGCGGACACCCTGCCGGCTCAGCGGCAGCGCGATACGGCCGGTGCCCACGCCGAACTCCAAGGCGGCACCGGGCCGCGCCAGGCCGGCGAGGAAGCCGACGACCGGTTCAATCGCCGCCGGCTCGAACAGCTCTGGCCACCTGGTCTCGTACGATCGCGCGACCTGCTCGTCGAAATAGTTCCTGCCCACCGCGCCTACGCTGCCAAGACCAGTCGCAAACCGCCACTTTTTTACGGCTTGGTGCCGACTCTGCCCCAATTTCCCGACGTCAGGAACTTAACGCTCAGGCCACGCCGGGAACTCAAGACCCCGCGCCACGCCAGGAACCTAAAGGCACCCGCCACGCCGGGAACCTAAGGGCTCCGCCACGCCAGGAACTCAAGGACTCCGCCTTCCCGGGGCGTCCCTCACCTTCCCGGGGCGGCTCTCAGCACCCCGGGGGCGGCTCTCACCTTCCCGGCCTGGCTGCCATGAGAGCGATATGCCCGGATAATCACTCTTATCCGCACCGTAGCGGAGCAAAGATGAACCAATGGTCTTGTCACAGCAGGACCATCAGTGCATCCTTAACCACGGGTGGCGTAGCAGGCACCTCACCTCGCCCCAGCCGGGTCATAACCTCCGCCACATACGCACCACCACGAACTCAAGGACCACTGGCCTCGCAGGCTGCGGGCTGCGGCGGCGCAGTGGTCACTTGCCATCGACGCGGCGGCGCAGGCCGACTGGGTTGGCGTCCTGCAGCACATCCGGCAGCAGGTCGGCCGGTACGTCCTGGAACGTGACCGGGACCAGGAAGCGGCGGATCGCCGTCGGTCCCACCGAGGTGTGGATGGATGCCGTTGTGGCAGGCCACGGGCCGCCGTGGTGCATCGCCCAGGTGACGGCCACCCCGGTGGGCCAGCCGTTCCAGATGATGCGCCCGGCCCTGGACTGGAGGCTCGCGAGCAGCGCCCGGACCAGCTTCTCGTCGTCAGGCTCGGCATGGATCGCGGCGGCGAGGGAGCCGGGCACCGCCCCGGCCGCCTCGACGAGCTCCTCGTCGTAGCGGTATTCCGCCACGACCGAGCTGGGGCCGAAGCACTCCTCGGCCAGCCGCGAATGCTGGGCCACGTCGGCCGCCGTCGTCACGTAGAGCCGGGGCGCGGCCGGGCCTTCGGCCGCACCGAGCACCCGGACGGCGCCGATGGCGGCGATATCCCTGGTGCCTGAACTGAAGCCGTCGCTGATCTCCGGCGTCAGCATCGGGGCGGGCGGAACAGAACTGATTGCCGTGGCGAGAGCGTCGTCCAGGCCATGGCCAGCAGGCAGGAACAGCAGGCCGGGCTTGGTGCAGAACTGCCCGTTGCCCAGGGTCACCGAGGCGACGAACCCGGCAGCTATCTCCGGGCCCCGCGCTGTCACCGCCGCGGCGGTGACGAAGACCGGGTTGATGCTGCCGAGCTCGCCGTAAAACGGGATCGGATCGGGCCGGGAGACAGCGAGGTTGAACAGTGCCCGGCCGCCTCGCTGCGAGCCGGTGAACGCCGCAGCCCTGATCCGAGGATCGGTGACCAGCCGCCGCCCAGCCTCGAACCCCTGCACCAGGGCGAACGTTCCGACTGGCGCCCCGGCGTCGCGGCAGGCCTGCTGCACCAGATCGGCGGTGCGCTGCGAGGTGCGCGGATGACCAGGATGGGCCTTGACCACTACCGGGCAGCCAGCGGCGAGCGCGGCGGCGGTGTCGCCGCCCGCCACTGAGAACGCGAACGGGAAGTTGGCGGCGGCATAGACAGCCACCGGGCCGATCGGCACCAGCATCCGGCGCAGGTCCGGCCGGGCCCGGGCGCCTTCGGCCGCCAGGGCATGATCGATGATGATCTCGGCGAACCCGCCGTCCTCGATGACGTCCGCCAGCAGCCGCAGCTGCCAGGTGGTCCGCCCGACCTCGCCCGTCAGCCGCCCGCTGCCCAGCGAGGTCTCCTCGTCCGCGAGGCCAGCCAACTCTGCCGTGTGCGCGTCCAGGACCTCGGCAATGCTGCGCAGCAATCCGGCGCGCCGCTTCAGCGGCCAGGCGGCAAGGTCAGCGAGCTCGGCGGTGGCTGCCGCCGCGGCGCGGCAGCAGCTTTCAACGTCGGCGGGTGAGCTATCGGCGATCACGGCGCTGTTGTCCATGCGTGAGAAGCTACTCCCCCGCTCTTACCGCCCTGCCGGCCTGCGCTCTGCCTGCGACGCTTGAGCCGGGCTGTGAGCGTCATCCCTGAACGCGGACTACATACTTGCCATCGCCGCGGCCCTCCGCGAGCAACTGGTGGACCGCGGGTACGTCTGCGAGCGAGCCGACCTCGGTGACCGCGATATCCAGCTGGCCTTCGGCGATCAGGCTGAGGACGCGGCGCAGGCCGGCGGATGCACGGTGCGGGGCTGTGGCCCACAGACGGCTGATGCTGAAGCCGCCGATCGCGATGTTGCCGCCGATCAGCCGCCCGGCCGGGGGAAGCGGGGCCTGCTCCCCGCCTCCGGCGTTGCCGAACAGGACGATCCGGCCGCCGGGCGCGATGACCGCCAGATCGGTCTCCAGCTCGGCGGTTCCCAGCGGGTCGAGCACGATGTCCACATCCGCGCCGTCGGCGGCGGCCCGTATCGCTTCGGCCAGGTCCTCGCCGCGCGCTACAACCACGTCATACCCGCCCCCGAGCGCCGAGGCAACCTTGCCGGGACGGCCGACGGTGCCGATGCGCAGCCCTCCGCCGAGCAGCGGCACCAGCTGGGCGACGGCCTTTCCCACACCGCCACTGGCCGAATGCACCAGCACGGTCTGGCCCGGCCGGAAGCCGGCGGCGTCCTGCAGGAGGAGCAGCGCGGTTGTGAGCATGAGCGGGGCTGCCGCGGCGACCGGTGATGGGACCTGGCCGGGCACAGGCACAACCAGTTCGGCTCGCACCAGCACCACCTCGGCCAGGCCGCCGCCTGCGGTGAACGCGGCGACTTTCTGTCCGGCGGCCAAGCCCGTGACGTCAGGGCCGGTCTCCCTGACCGTTCCGGATACCTCCAGGCCCGGCGCGTAGGGCCAGGCGGTGACATAGCCGACATCACCGCGGCGGGCCATCACGTCGAGGAAGTTGATCCCCGCGTATGCCACGTCGATGGTCACTTCACCCGGCCCCGGACATGACACCTCAGCCTCGCGAACCTCCGTCCGGTCCGGTCCTTGTGACGGCTCGGTCATCATCAACGCGTACATTCCGGCTCCTCCTACGAGGTTCGATGTTCGACGAACATCGTAAGACTCTTGTACGGTGATTGCCGGCTGAGAGGTGTGAGATGCCAAGATCAAAGCGCCGCCAGGCGCTCATCCATCCGGAGCCGGACGAGTTCGATGTGCTGGACATCCTGCACGCGCTGTCCGACCCCACCCGGATGAGGATCGTGCAGACTTTGCGCGCCGTGCCCGAACGTGCTTGCGGCACCTTTCCCGTAGACGTCGCGCCCTCTACTCTCACCCACCATTTCCGGGTACTGCGCGAGGCCGGAGTCATCCGCCAGCGGGAGGATGGCAACCACCGCTGGACCGCACTCCGCGACGGAGATCTGGAAGGACGCTTTCCCGGTCTCCTAGCTACGATCGTGGCCGCCTATGAAAACGGGTTACAAAGACCGATGGCCGCGGGTGATCAGCAGTGAACCGCTCTCCGCGATAAGCACGCCCTCGATCACGGTCATCTCCTTCTGGTTCGTCAGCTGTCGCGCGGGCGGGCAAGTACCGACAGTTCGGCGACGTAGGCGTCTGCCGGTGCCGCCAGCACCCAGGTCACGATCGCAGCCAGCGACTCAGGCCGGATGAGCTGCTGCGGGTCATACTCGCGGCCGAATGCCTCGCGGACCTGGCGCAGGTGCTCGGTGGCCGTGCCGCCCGGGTAGACCGTAGTGACCCGCACCTCGTTGGCTGCCTCCTCCAGGCGCAGCGAGTCGGCCAGCTCACGCAGCGCGGCCTTGCTGGCGGCAAACGCCGACCACCGAGCCGATGCCCCGGCTCCGGGAGCAGCGTTGACGAACAGCACATGCCCGCGGCTGCGTCGCAGTGCCGGAAGAACGAGCCTGGTCAGCTCGGCGGCGCCCATCACATTGATGGACATCGTCTCCTGCCACACCGGCGGGTCGGACTCACCGACGAGCGCGGCCGCCGCCAGTGACACCCCGGCGCAGTGCACAAGCGCGTCCAGCCGACCGGGCGGTTCGATGGCTGCTGCCAGCTGCCCAGGCGCTGCCAGGTCCGCGGCGATGGCCTGCACGTCACCTAGCGAGCCCAGCCGGTCAAGATCACGGCCGACGGCGATGACCTTATGCCCGGCCGCCACGAGCACCGACACAATGGCCCGGCCAATGCCCCCGGTCGCGCCGGTCACCATTACCTCGCCCACAAGCTCTCCGCTCAGCGCTCTCATTCACCGGCGGGCACTGCTGCCGACGCCGCGTCCAATTCTGGCTTTGGTGCGGCTTCTGGTCCGGCACTTACTCTCTCTGGCACCCGGTATCGCCTGAAGCCCGGCAGCGCCGCGCCGATCACGATCGCGCCAGCCACGGTGATCAGCCCGCCGCTCAGCGCGCTGATCACCGGCGTGGTCAGCGACCCGACCAGGCCGGCCTCGAGCGAACCCAGTTCGCCGCCGCCTGCTCCAACCAGGTAGTCCGCTGCCATCACCCGGCCGCGGAACTCGGCCGGGGTCGCCGCCACCAGAATTGTCGAGCGGAGGACCACGGTGAACGTGTCGGCCAGTCCCGCCAGCCCGAGCGCGAGCAGCGTCAGCCACAGCGACCGCGCGACCGCGAACAGCGCGAACGCCCCGCCCCATACCGATACGCATACGAGCATCGCCAGACCGTGCCGCGACACGTGCCGCAGCGGCCCAGCGAACACCGCGCTGATCAGCCCGCCAATCCCGATGGCCGTGGTGAACAATCCCAGGATCCGGGGGTCGCCGCCGAACCGTTCCGCATTGATCGCCGGGAACAGCGAGAGCGGCAGCGCGAAGAAGGTCGCGTTCACGTCAGCGAGGAACGCCCCGCACAGAGCCTGCGTCCGCCTGATGAAGCCAAGCCCTTCGATGGTGAGCGCCAGACCGGTCTTCGCCCGTCCTGCGGCCGCGCCCTCGCCGGGAGCGGGCGGCATCGCTGGGAGCCGTCCGACTCCCCACAGCGCCCCCGCGAACGTAACGGCGTCGATCAGGTAGCACCCCTTCAGGCCCACCCCGCCTGTGACCAGGCCGGCCAGCGCGGGCCCGACGATCATCACCACCTGGAAGACGATCCGGTTCAGCGCCATCGCCGCCTGCTGCTGCTCGGCGGGCACCAGCCGGGGGATGAACGCCGTCCGGGCCGGGACGACGATCGCCGCCAGCGCGTTCTCCGCCGCGACGAGCGCGTACACCGCCCAGAGCCAGCCGCCAAGCACCGAGTTAGCCAGCAGCAGCCCCGATAGCGCCGTCTGGCCTACCGTCAGCACGAGCACCAGCCGCCGCGGGTCGAACCGGTCCGCGAGTGACCCCCCGGGCAGCGCGATGACCAGCACCGGAATGAATGTCGCCACGCCCAGCAGGCCTACAGCCGCTGTCGACCGGGTGATGTCGTACACCTGCAGCATGACCGCGAAGCTGGTCATCGCCCCACCGGTCCGCGACAGCATGGTCCCGAGCCAGAGCCGCCTGAAGGCCGCGTTCTCCCGCAGTGGCGTCACGTCGGTCAGCAGGCGCACCGGAGTATTGTAACAGTGCTTATATAAGTGCTGTCATATTTCAGGCTAGGATGACCGCCATGACAGCCGACCGGGCCAACGAGACTGGCCAGACCGACCTGGCTGGTTCAGCCGAAGCAGCCGTGCCAGCCGTGTCGGCCGTGTCGGCCGAGCCGGCCGAGCCGGCCGAGGCGAGCGAAGCAGCCGAGCCGGCCGACCCCACCGAGCGCAGCCGCTGGCGCCCCGTTTTCCGCCTGCTGTCAGACATGGACGACGAAATCGCCCGCATATATGCCGAGAACGGCCTGGACGACCTCAAGCCAAGCTGGGTGCTTGAAATCGTCCGCCTGCACGTCAGGGGCCCGATGACCATCGCCGACCTAGCCCGGTCCGTCAACCGTACGCACTCTGCGATGAGCCAGAAGATCGCCGCCATGCGCGCAGCCGGCTGGGTTGAAACCGCACGAGGCGCCGACGCCCGGGCCAAGGTGATCGCCCTGGCCCCCAAAGCCGAACGCGTTGCGGAAAAGCTAGCCGCCGAATGGCGCGCCACCGAGGCGACCATCACCGAGCTCGAGACCGAACTCCCGTACCCGCTCACCCGGGTGGCGGCCGACATCCGCGCCGCTCTCGCCCGCCGGTCCTTCCACGACCGCATCACCGACCGGCTGAAGAACGATCACACCTGGGCAGGTTTACCAAGCCGTCAGCCCTGAGCGGCCTCGTGGCCGGCACCCGGCCCGCGCACAGCCCTGGCCGCCAGGTGACGGACACTGCGCGCACGGCACGGGGCGGCCAATCCACCAACTGCAGAGCCGGGATATCGGGCCAGGGTCCGTTTCGGGACTGCAAGCAAGTTCCTGGTTACTTGACCGCGGTCACGCTCTGGATGATGAGCGCGTAGCAGCGATGCCACCGCGGTTCACGCAGTCCGGCGGCGATGATCAGCCTGGTGGCGCGGGATCTGGTGCGGGCCTTGCCGCGGCGGCTCCCCAGCATTGTCGGCCACAGCAGGTTCGAGAACTGGTCGGTGAGCACGAAGGTGCCTCCTGGGGCGAGGGCACGGGCGCACTCGCGAATCCCGGCGGCCTGGTCGGCCCAGTGGTCGAAGGACGTGCTGCTGACCACCAGGTCGTAGGCGCTGTCGGCGACAGGAAGCCGCTCAGCCGTTCCCAGCACGAAGTTCAGCCGCTCATCAGACGACGCTGACCGCGCCACCTCGACCATCTTCGGGGCCGCGTCGACGCCGAGCAGCTCGCTCGCCCGCGGCAGTCGGGCGGCGAGCTGGCGGAGGACGTAGCCGGTCCCGCAGCCGACATCGAGGACGCGTCGCGGCGCCGGTTCCCGGCTGAGGGCAAGCTCCACCACGCGGTCGGAGATCTCCTTGTGCAGCCGTCCGTGCCGGCCCGACTCATACGAAGCGGCACGGTCGTCGAACGCCTGCACATCCCGGTCATGTGGCACACGGCAAGTCTCTCCCGGCCAGGTCCGCGTTCGGGCCTCCGGGCTCCGTTGCCCTCAGTGAGCGGTGGTATCGGCGTGGCCGCGCTTGGTTAGCAGGGCTACGAGGGCTCCGGCCAGGGCGACGGCCGCGCCGACGAGGAACGCGGTGTGCATGCCGCTGGCGAAGGCGGCGTGGCCGACCTCGGTGATCACTCTGGCCGGTGGCGCCGGGGTTCCCTTGGCCACGGGCGCGACCCCGACTGAGACGGAGGCCTTGGCCTCGGCCAGCTGGGCCGCGCTCAGCGGGGGCAGGTGAGCTGCCCGCCAGCTGGCCGGCAGCACGCTGCTGACCTTCGCGGACATGACCGCGCCCAGCACCGAGGTGCCGAGGGTGCCGCCGACCTGCATTGCGGTGGACTGCAGCCCGCCTGCGACGCCGGCCAGCTGTACCGGGGCGTTGCCGACGATGACGTCGGTGGCGCCGACGATGACCGGGCTGAGGCCGAGGCCGAGCAGCGGGAACCACACGATGGTGTCGTTCGGGCTGGACACCGCGGTCAGCCGGGACAGGCCGAACAGCGCCACCGCGCCGAGCAGCATGCCAGCCGCGATCGGGATCCGCGGGCCCAGCCTGGTGATCACGAACCCGGCGAGCGGAGCCCCGACGATCATCATCGCGGTCATCGGCAGCAGCCGCAGGCCAGCGGCGACCGGGTCCAGGCCGTGCACGTTCTCCAGGTAGAACGTCATGAAGAACATCGCGCCGAACAGCGCGAACATCAGCAGCACCACCAGCGCCGTGCCGGCCGACAGGGAGACAGAACGGAACAGCCGCAGCGGCAGCAGTGGCTGCCGCGCCCGGGACTGGCGGAGAACGAACAAGACGCCAACCACCACGGCGCCGCTGAAGAAAGCGATAGTCCTGGCCGACCCCCAGCCGTAGCTTGAGGCCTTGATCAGCCCCCAGATCAGCAGGAACAGTGCCCCGGACAGGGCGGCGATGCCCGGGATGTCAAACGAGCTCGCGGCCGGCGACGGCGGTGTTTCCCGCAGCACCAGCAGGCTCATGACCAGCGCGACGGCCCCCACAGGAACGTTGACGTAGAAGCACGATTCCCAGCCCACGTGCTGCACCAGCAGACCGCCGACGATCGGCCCGGCGGCTGTCGACGCGCCGATGACCGCACCCCAGACGCCGATCGCCGTGTTCAGTTTCTCCAGCGGGAAGGTCTCCCGCAGCAGGGCGAGCGCCGTGGGCTGCAGCATCGCGCCGAACACGCCCTGCAGCACACGGAACCCGATGACCAGCCCGATGCTGCTGGCGATGGTGCCCGACAGGCCGATGGCTGCCGAGGTCAGCGCGAAGCCGGTCACGCCGGTCAGGAACACCTTCTTATGCCCGAACCGGTCGCCTACCTTGCCGATCGTGATCAGTGTGACCGCGAGGGCCAGCAGGTAGGCGTTGGTGACCCACTGGATGCCGGCCAGGGACGTGTGCAGGTGGGCCTGGATGGCCGGGTTGGCTACGGCGACGATCGTCCCGTCGAGCGCCACCATCATCACGCCCAAGGCGACCGCCAGCAGAGTAAGCCGCTGGTTTCCGCGCATGCCCCGCGGCCGGACGGCCGGCTCGCGAACGGGAGTGCCGACCGGAGTAGAACTGACGGACGTCGTACTGGCCGCAGCGTTCGTGTCCATGCGCCTCTCCCGCGCCACGCCGCCCGTGACGACTGTATGTCACTAGATGACAAATGTCAGAGACTGACAATACAGCATCAGCGCGTACCATGAGCCTGCAGGGGAGGTGGATGTGCCGCAGATCACGTCGCAGGCGGCCGCCGGAGCAGGACTCGACTGGCCCGACGCCGACGCTGTCTCCGGTCGGCCTGAGGACCGCCGCGAGCGCAAGAAGCAGCGCACTCGGGACTCGCTCATCGACGCTGCCATGGGGCTCTTCGCGGCCAAGGGCTATGACGGTACGACAGTCCGTGAGATCACTGACGCGGTCGACGTCTCCGAACGGACTTTCTTCCGCTACTTCGCGAGCAAAGAAGACCTGGTCCTGTCCTTCGTCCGCGACGGGCTGACCGCGTTCGCCGAGGCGCTCATGGCCCGGCCTGCCGAGGAGGACCCGCTCACCGCAGCCCGCAACGCGTTCGGTGACTCGCTCCGCCTGCGAGCAGGCGCCGAGCCCGCGCCGTCCTACCTGTCGGTGGTGGAGCTGATCGAGTCCACGCCGGTGCTGGTGGCCGCCTACCTGCGTTACGTGCACGACCATGACGACGAGCTCGCGCAGATCCTCGCTCAGCGGGAAGGCATAGACCCGGCGACCGACCGGCGGCCGCAAGTGCTGGCGGCGGTCATCGGCGCGCTCGTGTTCCTGGCTAACCGCGACTGGCGCGACGGCGATGATCAGAGCCCCGAGGCCATGGCGGCTGCCTTCGACGCTTACGCTGGCGAGGTCGTCGCTGCCCTCACCGGCCCCTGGACCGCTCCGTAGCCCGGAAACCTGGGCCGGCTGTCAGTTCGCTGTAGGGAAGTTGTAGCTGGCCGCCTGCTGCGCGCCGCCGTGCCAGCGTTGTGTGACCGCCTTGGCCCGGGTGTAGAAGCGCACTCCTTCCGGGCCGTGCATGTGGTGATCGCCGAACATCGAGTCTTTCCAGCCGCCGAACGAGTAGTAGGCCATCGGCGTAGGGATCGGCACGTTGACGCCGATCATGCCGACATGCACACCGCGCTCGAACTTCCGGGCAGCGTCGCCGCTCTCGGTGAAGATCGCGGTGCCATTGCCGTAGGGGTTGGCGTTGATGACCGCGATCGCCTCGTCGAGGCTGTCTACCCGGACGACCACCAGCACCGGGCCGAACAGTTCTTGGGTGTAGACGTCAGCATCGGTGCCGACATGGTCGATCAGCGTCGGGCCGAGGAAGAACCCTTGCTCGCAGCCTGGCACCGTGATACCGCGGCCGTCGACGACCACAGTCGCGCCGCTTTGCTGCACGCCGCCGATAAACCCGGCGATCCGCGCCCGCGCGGTATCGGTGACCAGCGGCCCCATCTCTGCCTCCGGGTCGCGCCCGGGACCGACCCGGACCGCCTTCGCCTTGCGGGCCAGCGCGTCCACCAGCGGGTCGGCGGCCGGGCCGACGGCCACCGCGACCGACACAGCCATGCACCGCTCCCCCGCTGAGCCGTAGGCGGCGGCGACCAGGTGATCGGCCGAGTAGTCCAAGTCCGCGTCGGGAAGCACGACCGCGTGGTTCTTCGCGCCGCCCAGTGCCTGCACGCGCTTGCCGCTGCGCGTCGCATGCTCGTGCACGTACCTGGCCACCGGCGTGGAGCCCACGAACGACACAGCGGCGATCTCAGGATGGCCAAGAATGGCGTCGACGGCGGTCTTGTCCCCCTGGACGACGTTGAACACGCCGTCCGGGAGGCCAGCTCGCTGCCACAGCCGGGCCAGGATCAGCGATGCCGACGGGTCACGCTCGCTCGGCTTGAGCACGAACGTGTTCCCGGTGGCGATCGCGATCGGGTGCATCCACAGCGGGACCATGGCCGGGAAGTTGAACGGGGTTATCCCGGCGACTACACCGAGCGGCTCGCGGAACGAGAACGCGTCGACGCCGGCCGACACCTGCGCGGAGAACTCGCCCTTGACGAGTTGCGGAACACCGCAGGCGAACTCGGCCACCTCGAGACCGCGCTGCACCTCGCCCTGGGCGTCGGCCAGCACCTTCCCGTGCTCGTCGGTAATCGCCTCGGCGAGAAGCTGCGCATTCTCCGCAAGCAAATTCCTGAACGCAAACAGCACCTTGCCCCGGGCGGCCAGCGACTCCTGTGACCAGGCACCGAAGGCCGCGGCGGCGCTGCGCACCGCCGCGTCCACGTCGGCCGGTTCTGCCAGCAGCACCTCGCCGGTCACGGCCCCTGTCGCCGGGTTGAACACCGGCGCTGTCCGCCCGGAGGATCCCGTGACCGCCTGGCCGCCGATCCAGTGCGTGATACGGGAGGTATCAGTCATCGTCCCTGCACCTGCTCCCGGCTTCAGGCCGCAGTGCCTGTACAGGGATCGTACGCCCGGGTCAGGTGACGCCAAGCGCCAGCGCAAGGGTCAGCGTGGCCAGCACGTTGAAGAGGCCGAACATATCCAGCGTCGGATCGTCTAGCTGGTCGTTCGCCCAGCTTTTAGCGCTCTTGAGAAACTGCTGGAACGGTGCGTCTTTCACCAAAGACACGACGAGGTCGTCACCAGCCCAGAAAGACTGGAGGACGCCGCGCATGAACACGCCGATACCGGACTTGTAGTCGCCGTCGTCTTTCCCGAACAGCTGGTCGCCAGCCGGCCAGTACGGTTGCGGCACACCGTCGGTCACCAGGTGGCTGAGGTACCCGAGGATCAGCGGCTGGATCAGGCCGTTGCCGACCGGGTCTTCCCGGTGGTCTGTGCGGTAGCCGACCAGGGCGCGCAGGAGCAGGCCGATGTCCCCGGCCCAGGACCGGTCCGGGCTGCCATCTTCTTCCGGGTATATCCAGTACTCGACCTTTGGGTAGTCGTCATGTGGCTCCGGCTTTTCGGGATTCATCGCATACGTGCTCACCCGCTCGCGCGGCAGCGCGATCGTCGTGCCGTCCTCCTCACGGATGATCACCAGGGACAGGTCCTGGCCCTCGTGATCCGCGCCGGGCTTGTTGTCAGGGTCATAGCCGAGCCAGGCCCGGAGGAACCCGTAGGAGTCGGCGAGCTGATAGCTCACACCGGGGATCTGCTGGGCCATCAGGAAGTACAGGGAGTTCACGAGCGTGAGCTGATACGGGCCGAGCCAGGAGTCTTTGGGCCAGGATGGGTTGGTCCCGCCGCTGCACTCGGGAGGCCCGAACCAGTTGTGCTCCCGGTCGCGCGTGTTGGAGAAGATGTCGTACTGCCAGACTCCGTGCAGGCCGGACTGCCGGCCGTGGTCAAACCGCGGTGTGACCCAGTAGACCTCGGGCTTCGGCTTCGGGTTGAAGAAGGTCAGGTTGTCCCTGTTGGTGAAGGCCTGCGGAGCACCGAGGTGGACCTCGTCGGCCTTGCCCGTGTCCACCACCTGCCAGTTGTCCCGGGCTAGCTGCTGGAAGAAGTTGTCCTGGTTCCCGAAGATCTCCTGGTACGCAGGGTCGAAGGCCTTGGCCGAAGCGATCGCCCACCAGCAGTAGTCGTCGTACCAGCAGGCGGAGCTGGTGTTGACTGTCTTGTCGTAGCGGTCGCGGATCATTGCCAGCATTGGTAAGTCGGCGCTGCCAATCTGCCGCCGGTAGTCGGTCAGAGTGTCGAAGCAGTTGCCGATCTTCCAGAAGTCACCGCTGTCCTTGACGGCGCCCGTGAGCCTGCCATAGGCGTCTTCGGCGTTCTCGTGAACGGTTGCCATGTCTCTCCCCCCTGAAAAGGACGACCGATACAACACGGTCATGCACAGCAGAGCACCTGCGACCAGCATCGTCAACTAATTGTGACCATCCGGTTACTGAACTAGGGGTGACTGACTGAGCAGTTGGCCGACGCGGCCACGCTCGCGGCGGACGAACGCCAGCCGGGCGTCGAGCAGCTCGAGGCTCTGGTCGACCAGCTGATGCAGGCCACCGAAGGGATGCGCGGCGACGAACGACCGGGCGTCTTCGGCGTCCGGTGCCGACCCGTCGTCCTCGATCCCGAGCAGCCAGGAAAAGCCAGAAATGATCCGCCAGACCGACTTCTCCGGCTGGGCCGGCATCAGGATGTCCCAGTTGTCGCGCAGGAAGTGCCAGGCAGCGGCGCCGCCGTGACGCGTTCCGAGCATCCGGCGGAGCACCTCGGCCACGTCCTCGCCGCGCATTCCCGCCAGGCACATCGAAAGCAGGTCGGCGACGAGGGCCGGCTCGCGCAGCTCGATAAGCGCGTCAAGGTTGCGGCGGCGATCCTGCGGGCTGTCCGGGCGCAGGTACGAGGCCCGGAACTGGCCGAACTCGGCCCGGCCGCCGGCGCTCGCCACGACCGCGAGGATCGCGCCGCGCGTTCCCGGGTCGGTGTCACGAGCGGACTGCGCCCGCCCGGCGCTGGCCCGGGCGCGCTCGATGACCGCTGCGTCCTGCGCGATCATCCCGAGGTCGCGGATCAGTACCGACCTGGCGATGGCCCGGCGCGGGCTTTCCCCAGGTACGGCGGTCCAGCCGAGGTGCTCGAGCACCGGCGCCATCAGCGAGCCGCACCAGCGTCGCAGGGCTGGCCGGCCGGCTTCGGGCACAGTGCGGTCGAGCAGCAGGACGGCGCCGTGGACTACGTCCCACACGCCCGGCTCGCAGTTCTCGTCGGCCACCGCCGTGAGCGACAGGAAGTCCTCGAGCTGCCCGGTGCCAGCCAGCGCGAGCGCCCAGGTGTCGGAGGCCAGGGTCACCTGCTCCAGGCCGTCGAGCCGGGAGAACCCAGCCAGCAGCCCGCCGAAGCACGCGGCGTCGTAGCGGGTTCGGTAGTAGCCGTGCCCTCCGGCGTTCGCGACCAGTGTGCCCGCGGCCGGCGCGGCCAGCGCGGCCGGCTGATCCCCGAGGACCAGCTGAGCTGAGGACGGTGAGTCCGCGGGGGCCCCGTTCAGGAAACGAATGCGGACTGGCGTAAGCCAGGACGCGTCCGCCTCTCCCCCGTCATCGAGCAGCAGGAAGCGCCGCTGGGACAGGACGGCCGTGTCATCGCGCCGGCTGACGTCGACCAGCGGCACCCCGCCATGGAAGACCCAGGAGTCCATCATCGGCAGGACCGACGGATCGCTGGTGGCCTCGGCGATCGCCCGCCACAGGTCGCCGGTGTCGGTGTTGCCGAACTGGTGCGCCCGCAGGTAACGGCGCACGCCGTCGCGGAACGGGCCGGCCCCGACGTACTGCTCGATCATGCGCAGCACGCTGGCTCCCTTGGCGTACGTGAGCACGTCGAACATTGCCTCGGCCTCGTCCGGCCTGGCCACCGGGAACTCGATCGGCCGGGTCGAGTGCAGCGCGTCGATCAGCAGGGCTTCGTCGCGCCGCCCCGTGTGGCCGGTCCAGCTCTGCCAGGCCGGCTCGAACCGGCTGACGCAGGTCAGGTCCATGAACGAGGCGAAGGCCTCGTTCAGCCAGATGCCGTTCCACCAGCGCATCGTGACCAGGTCCCCGAACCACATGTGCGCGATCTCGTGCGCGATGACCCCGGCGACGCGCGCGAGTTCCGCTGCTGACGCGCTGGTCTCGTCGACGAGCAAGGCTGAGTCGACGAAGATCGCTGCCCCGAGGTTCTCCATCGCGCCGAGTCGGTCTGGGATCGCCACCAGGTCGAGCTTGGCGCCTGGGTACGGCAGGTCGAACCACTCGGAGAAGAAGCGCAGCGCGTAGGCACCGACGTTCAGCGCGAAGCGCGCAAGGTGGCCCTTGCCCGGGACGTGCAGGACCCGCAGCGGCACGCCGCCAGCGTCGACGGTCTCGCTGGCCTCCAGCGGGCCCACCACGAACGCGACGAGGTAGCTCGACATTGGCGGCGTCGGCGCGAACCGGACTCGCCGCAACCCGCTGGGCAGAGTGGCGACGCCTGCCTGCGGTCCGTTCGAGATGGCCGTCAGCGCTTCCGGTACGTCGAGGCTGACCGCGAAGATCGCCTTGAAGTCGGGCTCGTCCCAGCAGGGGAACGCCCTGCGGGCGTCGGTGGACTCGAACTGTGTCGTGGCGATCAGCCGCTCCGCGCCAGCGTCGTCGGTGAACCGGCTCCGGTACAGGCCGCTGAGCTTGTCGCCGAGCACGCCGGTGAAATCGGCTTCGAGTACGTAGCGGCCTGGCCCGACGGGTGCTGGGGGGATGAACGTCACTCGTTCCCGGCCGGGGTCGAGGCGTACCTCGCAGGCGGCGGAGACGCTCGCGGCGAGCCCGCCCCCGGGTTCGGTGTCTGGCCGCAGGCTCGCCCTGGTTATCTCCAGCTCGGCGCAGTTGCAGATGATCTCGGCAACGCCCTCGCTGATCACCAGTTCGACGCGCTCGCTCCCGGCGAAGTTCGGTGCACCGGGGTCGATCGAGAGCCTCAGGTCGTAACGGACCGGGCGGACAGTACGCGGAAGCCGGTACTGCTGGCCGGCACCGTTCACGGCAGACATGACCGCAATTCTGGCAGGCCGCCGCGGAATGACTCTGCAATCGTTCCTGCAAACGTTCGCGCAGGTCAGAGACACATTGGCGACATTCAGGTCCGGCGAGCTACAAACAGGCCTTTACAAGGACGAAACAAGGAGAGACCGTATCGGCAAGCCGGGTTTTAGCCGCGCCCGGTGGTCCACGGCTCCTCCCGCTGTCCTGGAGTCCCGATGGCATCGTTCACTCAGGTCTTAGATCCGCTCCATTCTGTGGCCGGAAGCGCCCTCCTTGCGCTGGTGCCGATCGTCCTGCTGCTGGTGCTGCTGGCCGTCTTGAGGATGACCGCATGGGTGTCGGTGATCGTCGGAGCGGTGGCCACCATCGCGCTCGGCTGTGCCGTGTGGCACGCTCCGTTCGCCAACGCGATGGCGTCATACGGCGTCGGCGCCGCTACCGGTGTCTGGTCGGTCGACTGGATCGTTTTCTGGGGCGTCATCATCTACAACACGCTGGTGCAGACCGGAGCCTTCGACGACTTCAAGCGCTGGCTGATCCGCCAGGCCACAGCCGACATCCGGGTCCAGACCATGCTGATGGCGTGGGCGTTCGGTGCGCTGATGGAGGGCCTGGTCGGGTTCGGTTACCCGTGGGCGGTCGTTGCGCCGATCCTCATCGCGCTGGGCGTGGCCGACCTCGCTGCCGTCAGGGTCGCCGCGATCGCGAACAACGCCCCGGTCTCGTTCGGCGCGCTCGGCGCACCGATCATCAGCCTGGCCGCGGTCACCTCGCTGCCGCTGCTGTCGCTGTCGGCCTCGATCGGGAAGATCGTCGCGATCCTGGCCCTGGTGCCGCCGTGGATCCTTATCTACCTCGTCACCGGCAGGCGAGGGCTGCGGGATGGCTGGCCGCTGGCGATCGTGGGGTCATTCGGCTACATCGCCGGGCAGTTCCCGATCGCCGAATGGGTCGGGCCGTACCTGCCTGACGTCGTCGGATCGCTCGTCTGCTTCGCCGCGCTGCTCGGTCTGCTGCGGTTCTGGCGGCCACGTACCGTGCTCGGCTTCGGCGGCCGCGAACTCACCCCCGAAGAGGTGGCGGCGTTCAGCCAGCAGGGCACCCTGGCACCGGGACTGGCCGGGGCGGCGGCCGGGGACGCACCAGGAACTCCTGCATCCGGCTGGCCGGCGACCCCGTCGTGGCGGGTGGTCCGCGCCCTCGTTCCGTTCATCATCTTGATCGGGGTTGTCGTCGCGTGGACCGGGCCGTGGTCCCCGCTGCCGGGGTACATCCCGTTCGAGCCGAAGGTAACCGCGATCGGGTCGCTCGGCGGGACCGCCGAATCGTCGTGGAAGTTCGCGCCGGCGGTGGCCGGCACAGCGATCCTCGCGAGCTGGATTCTCATCACCGCGTTCCTGCGGCCGTCAGCCAGGCAACTGGGGACCGTCTTCAGGGACACGTTCCGGCAGATGTGGGGCGCGCTGCTGGTGGGGCCGTTCATCTTCGGGCTGGCCTACGTGTACAGCTACTCCGGGATGGGGAACTCGCTGGCCCACTGGTTCTCCCGGGCCGGGACGCCGTTCATCCTGCTCGCTCCGATCCTCGGCTGGATCGCCGTCGCGCTGTCCGGCAGCAACACCTCGGCCAACGCCCTGTTCGGCTCGGTCCAGCTCTCGGTGGCCAGGCTGCTCGGAGCCCCGCTGTTCCTGTTCCCCGCGCTGAACTCGGTAGGTGCCGAGACCGGCAAGCCGATCGCACCGCAG
>Ga0335074_10005068_pt1 | contig 18215 bp, 17 predicted proteins | sample Lox_Sample_23_FD_206715 | JGI IMG/M metagenome (GOLD analysis project Ga0335074, IMG submission 206715) | Soil microbial communities from Loxahatchee National Wildlife Refuge, Florida, United States - Lox_Sample_2.3 | ecosystem: Environmental > Terrestrial > Soil > Wetlands | place: USA... | reverse complement strand
CGGCACATCCGCGATCTTCAGGGAACTTGCATTACAGAGGGCGAGAAGGATAAGACAGCCACCTGGGGGTTGGTCTGCGATCCTGTCGAGTTGACGAGGTTGGGTCCGCTGGTAGGTACTCAGGAACAATTAGCTATGGCTCAACGACGTCTCTGGCGGTGGCAGCGACTGCCAACTCTGGGCGCACGAGTAGCTCTTCTCTGCGCAATTCCATGGGTAGCGCGTTTCCTGCTGCCAAGGATCAGTCAACTGGGCAAAGCAATCATCGGGCGAACTTCATCGGGATGAAATGACCGTCAAGTGACGACCATAGCTGTTAGTTAGTGTCGCTGCTCCAAGTGGCCGGTGTGGATGGTAAGCATGCCTCTTTGCCGCATCACGATCAGCCGGTATCCCCAACCGCCGTTCGCATCCAAATACGGGATAGCCATCACCCGACTGCCAGCCGCTGACCAGGTCAAGAACATCGATACGGGCGATGAACTTTCAAAGGTCTTACTAGAGATCGTCGGACATACAACGGAAGATGTTACGGAGATATTGGCCGAACTCAAGACGCAACTGCGCTACGGACCGTATAACCGTGACATTGATGAGAACACACTTGTCCGCAATGGGTTTTGAGATCGGTGGTTCCGGGTTCTGGTGGCCGCGAAGCCCCTTCGGACCAGCCGCAACGCGGCGGGATGAATCTAGGCGGGGGCGGAAGCCCCCGTTAAGCATAGGAAAATGTGCGAGCCGCAGAGCGGCGACACTCCCGCCCGTGACTGGAATCACCGACGCCGATCACTCCGGCGAATAGCGTCTCTGCATGGCGGACACTTACACCAAAATCCTGGTGCACTGCATCTTCAGCACGAAAAACCGCAGGCCACAGATCTCCGAACCCGATAAGCTCTGGAGTTACCTGCGCGGCATCGCCAAAAATCGCGGAGCTGATACTCTCGCGATCGGCGGCGCCGCGAACCACGTTCACATGCTGCTGGCGCTTCCATCCTGCCTGACCATCGCAGAACTGATGCGGGACCTCAAGGCGAATTCATCTCGTCATCTGAATGAAAAACAAAGCGGGTTTGCATGGCAGGATGGCTACGCTGCAATCAGCGTCAGCCCGTCGCAGGTTGACAACGTGCGACGTTATATCGAGACGCAAGAGGCGCACCATGCAAGACGAAGCTTTGAAAGCGAATACGCCGCGATACTCGATAGGTCAGGGGTGCAGCGGTCGCCGGAGTATACGTTCGGGTAGTGTCGCCGCTCTGCGGCTCGGCCTGTGACTCATTGGCAGCGTGGGCTGACGCCCACGCCTAACGTCATCCCGCCGCTGCGCGGCTGGGTTCGTCGCCAATCCGACTGCTTACCCCACCACGCAAGCTTCATGCTGGTTGCAACACGGTCGCTCACGCCCACGTCTAATGTCATCCCGCCGCTGCGCGGCTGTGTTCTGCTTCGATAACGCAAGGGCCGGCCTAGCGACGCAGCCGCAGAGCCTTGAACGGGATGCACCATTTTACGATGAGTACGACATTTGGCAGCTTCGAGGAGTTCTGGGCAGCATCAAAAGCTTGTTGCTGCTCCTGTAATCAGCTGGTAATCTTCGCGCCGCCCCAGCCGTCGTCTCCCTTTGCTACACTCGCAAGGTGAGAAGAATCCGCTTGAATGCCTGGATCTTCGCTTGCCTCTCGGGCGTGCTTCAGGTGCTGATCTTCCCCAACTTCTCCATCTATCTCCTGGGCTGGGTGGCGCTGGCGCCGCTCATCTACGCCATCCTCAAATGCCGCGAGCAGGATGTGATGATGGTGCTCGCCGACGGCGGACAGTTCCTCGCCCCCGCGACCGCGTGGCAAGGCTTTCTGCTTGGCTACGTCAGCGGAATCATCTGGTATTTGGGCAGCTGCTATTGGGTATACCACGTCATGCATTTATACGGCGGCCTGGGCGTGGTGACCTCGGCAATTTTGCTCGTGCTGTTTGCGTTGTACCTGGGGCTGTATCACGGGCTGTTTGGACTTCTGCTGGCGTTGATTGCCGCACGGCGAAACGGTTTCAGCCTGCGGGCGCTGGTGTTTACGCCATTTGTGTGGGTCGCGGTTGAGATGGCGCGAACCTACATCACCGGCTTTCCCTGGGACCTGCTGGGGACCACGCAGATCGACAACATTCCGCTCTCGCGTATCGCCACCGTCACCGGCGTCTATGGGATTTCGTTTGAGATCGCGCTGGTGAATACTGCCGTAGCCGCAGCGTTTCTAGTGCCCTATGCAAGACGAAAACTGTTGTTGACCGCTGCGCTGGTGGCGGCAATCGTATTACATGCCGGCAAGCTCACCCGGCCGGGAGCGCTGCCCACCGAGCGGGGCGCGACTTTGGTGCAGGAAAACATTCCCATCAGCGACATAGAGTGGTCGCCGGAATACTTTGCGAAAACTTTGGACTCGCTGCGCGCGCTAAGTGTGAGGCCGCAATATGAAAAGCCCGGCACCCCCGGCTTGATTATCTGGCCGGAGTCGCCGGCGCCGTTCTGGGTCACTGATTTGCACTTGCGCACGACGCTGGCTGATATCGCGCGCGCCGCCAATTCGTACATCATCGCGGGCACAATCGGCATTGAGCACACCGGCAACCCGAACCGCCGGCCGGAGATTTACAACTCGGCGGCAGTGATTGCGCCTAATGGAGCGTGGATCGACCGCTATGACAAGATCCATCTGGTGCCTTTCGGCGAATATGTGCCGTTCGCGACGTTGATCAGCTTTGCTCAGGCGCTGACCCGCGAGGTGGGAACGTTTTCCCGCGGCCATCATCGCGAGCCGCTCACGCTCGGCAACATGAAGGTGGGCGTATTCATCTGCTATGAGTCAATTTTCCCCAGTGAAGTGCGCGAATTCGCCCATAATGGCGGCGAAGTTTTGGTTAACATCTCCAACGATAGCTGGTTCGGCGACACCGGCGCTCCACGCCAGCATCTGAATATGGCGCGCATGCGCGCCGTGGAAAACAATCGCTGGCTGCTACGCGATACCAACAGTGGCATCACCGCGGTCATCGATCCTTATGGCCGCATCGTTGCCGAAGCGCCGCGTCATGAGCGGGTGGAGTTGCAAGGCGCCTTCGGTCTGGAAGAATCGACGACGTTCTACACCCGCCATGGCGATTGGTTCTCATTTCTCTGTGCGATAATCACCTTGACGGCGTTGCTGCTGCGCTATTTCAAGCCCGGCGGAACGCAGGAGCACGGGCAGCTGGTGATTAGCCACTAGCAATCAGCTGTTAGCCATTCGCTTCCAGCTCTGAGCAGGCAGGAGTCAGACATACTTGCTAAGAGCTAAAAACCTGGTTTTGAACCGGAAGAGCTCGTCGGAAGTCTCATGGTCGAAGAACTGGAACAGGAATACGCCGAGCTACGCGAGAAGGTCCACGATCTACAGGAGTATCTTTGACGCGCCCAAGCTGCGCGAAAAGCTGAGCGAGATCGCCAAGCAAGCTGCCGATCCCACGCTCTGGTCCAATCCCGAAAAATCGCAACAGGTGATGCGCGAGAAGAAGCGGCTGGAAAGTGCGCTGGCTACGCATGACGAACTGGTGCAACGCTCGGGCGATATCAACGCTTACTTCGACCTTGCGCATGAAGGTGAGGACGTCTCGGCCGACCTGCGGCGCGAAGTCGACGATCTGCGCGCGCTGGTGGAAAAGCTCGAGACGGAGACGCTGCTCTCGGGCGACAACGACGACCGCAATGCGATCGTGACGATTCATCCCGGCGCCGGCGGCACCGAATCGCAAGACTGGGCAGAGATGCTCATGCGCATGTATCTAAGGTGGGCTGAGCGGCAGGGATTTCAAACTTCGCTGTACGAATATCAGCCCGGCGATGAGGCGGGCATAAAGTCGGCGACCTTCGGCGTCAACGGCGAATACGCTTATGGACTGCTGACCAGCGAGATCGGCGTACATCGGCTGGTGCGGATTTCGCCCTTCGATCAGGCAAAGCGGCGGCACACTTCGTTCGCCAGCGTCTTCGTTTCGCCGGAGATCGACGAGAGTATTCAAGTCGAGATCAAGCCGGAAGACATTCGCGTCGACACTTACCGCTCGGGCGGCAAGGGCGGACAGCATGTGAATACCACGGATTCGGCGGTGCGCATCACGCACATTCCAACCGGGATCGTGGTTGCCTGCCAGAACGAGCGCTCGCAGCACAAGAATCGCGAGAAGGCGATGAGCATCCTGCGCTCGCGCCTCTACGAACACGAACTGGAGAAGAAACGCGCGGAGACCAGGCAGATTGAAGACTCGAAGCTGGATATCGATTTCGGCTCGCAGATTCGGTCGTATGTGTTGCAGCCCTATCGTATGGTGAAAGATCTGCGGACCCGCGTCGAGATGGGCGACGTGGATCGTGTGCTCGACGGTGATCTGAATGAGCTGATCCGCGCGTACTTGCTGATGCGCAGAAGAGGGCAGCGGGGATAGCGAGCTGCCAACGACGACTAAATGCGATCCGCGACCACGTGGAACAACAGGATAGAAGCCGTGACACGGCTGCGGCCATAGTAGAAGAACAGCGCCCACCACACGAGTTGTAATAACAGAATCACCGGCGCGGAAGTCACTTGCGCAAATCCCGCAGATAAGTCAGGCCTAATCGGCGTGGTGATCGGCGTCAGCAGAATGAAGCCGCCCAGGTAGATCAGCGAGACGATCGCCATCAGCTGATAAACCGAGATGCGCGACGTGCCACGATAGTCGGCACGCAACCACTCGGAGCAGGCGCGCCATCCCCAACTGGCAATCACGGGAATGAGTGCGGCAAGACGAAAGCGTTGCAAGAGGAATAGCGCGACCCCCGCTAGCCCGGAAAGGGCGAAGACCGCCGAGGTGATGGCCTGCACCGGAATGAGCGGCTCGCCCGCTAGTCCTGAGGCGTAGGCCGCCTTCTTGGTCGAACCCTGAATGACCAGATTGTGTTTCCGGAATAGCCGCGCGAGGGCGGGATTGGCATCGCGCAGCGGCATGCCGTAGCAACAACCGAAGCTCAAGCAGGCTAAGCGGCCCACGGATTCCCCCAGAGCATACGAAATGGCGGCAGCAGCGAAGATCGGCATGGCGGGAAGGTCGCGGTGAAACAGTCGCCAAACCAGTGGCCTCAGGGCAATGAGCAGCAGGGGCAGCGCAATGGCGGCCACGAAGGCGGCTCCGGCGATGGTAAAGGTGTTGCGCCTGCGTTCCACGATGCCCGCGACGAGCCGTGAGGAGGGAACGCAGAGCAGGATCACGCCGGCGACCAGCACCAGGCCGGCGGTCGCGGGAACGCCGACCGCTGCGAGCAATAACAACATCACGGCGAAGCCAAAGCTGTTGCCGGTCGCGCTGAAGAAGCCGTAGAAGGTGAGGTTCAGGCCGCGCCAGGAGCCGTCGGCGGACTTGGCCACGGGCACGGCGGCCAGCATCTGCCAGCGTTCAGCGGGCAGCGTGCGTACACCCCAGGCAATGAGTGCGAAGAGGCCCAGAGCAAGAGCGAAAACGAAGGCAAGGTTCAGCATGATTCCCCCTCCGCCGGCAACGCCAGCAACGAGCGCACGGCGACATCGGTTTCCGCCAGCGGCGAGCCTAGCGTCAGCGAGAAACGGCTGTGCACGCCGCAGCGATGCTGGTTGTCGACTAAGTCGCGTGCGAAGTGAATCCGATTGGGCTCGAACAGAAGCACCACCGTGCTGCTGCCGGGACGAAACAGCGCTTTCGGCGCGCCTGCCCGCAGCATCATTCCCGCTTGCATCGATCGTGGGCTTTCGTAGCGATCTTCGCTGTAACGCTGGTCGATCTGCCCGATCATGAGCGCGACAACTTCGATCATGGCGATGCGGCCAACGCCTGAGCCGTTACAATGATCCGTTTCCAGGATCGTAATCACGCGCCGATTTTTTGACACTGGCGTCATCAGCTGCACCGCGGCATTGGGATTGCATGGAAAGTAGCGACCCTCGACGGAATAGAAATCCAGAACACGACCGGAGGCGGGGCTGTGCGTGTAGTGATATTTTTCCGGCGTCAGGCGAAAAACCGCATAATCTCCTCTGTCGAATGAGCGCTGCCAAGGAGAGCCGTGGCCCAAGAGCTCAGGAAACGAGAAGAACTTCTGCTTGAGATATAGTCCGGACGATTCCTTCATCGAACCGATCAGTGCGCGCGAATCGGCGGGACAGACGATGGCGTGCGGATTGGCCGGCATCGGACGGCAATTCCAGTAGCGGATCTGGCGCTCGAAGATCTTGCGCGCGGTGTCGTACTCGGACAGGTTGCCAACGAACTCCGAAAGCTGAATTCCAGAGTCGCGTAGAAATTTCAACATGCCGGTGGCGCGCGAGAAAAGCACGTTGTCGTAGTTCAGGTAGCCCAGAACCCGCGAGACATAACGACTGGACGCCAGCTGCGTCAGCAGCGGAGCCTTCTCCAGAGCCGGTGAGTACAGTGCGCTGATCACGGAATTGCCCAGCAGATGCTCGCGCACAACGTTGCCGGTGGCACGATCGATGTACTGGTGCTCCGGCTGGCTCATGGTTTTTCCTGGGCGGTGTGGAGACGATCTCTCCAGCTCAGCAGGATCATCAGGTTCAGCAGTGAAGAAGTTTCGTGCAGCGAAAGGTCATTGCTCACAATGCGCTCTTCGACGCCGGCAACAAAGCGCTCCGGATCTTGTATGCGAACGCCGTGGCGCAAAGCGCCTCGCACTTCGCCAACTGCGGTTCGTTCCAGTTCGATGGTGTCTTCGCGCAGATGAGCTATAGCCTCGCGCAGATGCTGGCGGCGTAGATTGTCGCGGTAGTACGCCTCGGCCTGGCGATTGAATGCGCGCGCCTCCATCCGCATCGCATCTGCGCCAGACTCGCCGAGAATTGCCGCGAGCAATCGATGGCTTGCCAGTTGCTCTGGCTTGTCGCAGCGGCCAGCGAGATCGGATATGGTGGTCTGCAGGTTCATGGCCTCGACAAGATCGCCCGCCGTCTCGCCGATGTAGGTCAGCAGCGCGCGCCGGTAATCGCGTATGGAGACGCGGAAGTAGCCGGGGTGGCGACGGCTGGTGCGCGTCTTCCTGCAATAGCGCAGGATTTCGGCGAGGAACGCATTGCGCGAATCGCGACGCACATAAAATGCCGGTACACCAGCGGCGGAGAAGAAGAACGGCTGCCGGCGTTCACTCTCCGACGTTGGATCGTCGGGAATTTGCTGGTGCGTGACTTCGCCCTGCATCGCCAGCCGATACGCCAGCGCTAGCAAGAATTGCTGCACACTTGCCGCCGGCGCCATGTCGCGGTCGTAACTGGGAAACAGGCTGTAGTAGCGAGCTTCGAAGCCGGAGTAGCCATCGCGCGCGTGTTCACGCAAACGCAACGGCATGTAAAACGACATGCGCCGATCAACGATGCCGAGTTGGTCGAGCTCCGACGACAGTCGCTGAATGTTGCCGCTGCTCCCATCCAGCGCCGAGGAATTCTCGGTCGCCAGCCAAGCCACGGGATAGGTCAGCAGCCGGGCATCGGCGACGCAGTCGCCGTGCAGGCGGAAGAGCTTTGCCGCCGAGTTGTCGAGCCAACGCGGACCATAAGGCGTGAGCGGATGTCCGCAGAGACTGAGTTGCGCTTTTTCCTTCCACTCGCGCCACAGAAGACGCAGGTGAGTGAAGTCGAGTTCATGCGGCAGGAACGACAGCAGCCGCTCGGGATGAAATTGATTGAAGGCGATGCGATAGGGAGCTGCGGTATAGGTGCCGACGAAAAGTGCGAGGAAGTGTTCGTAGATTTTGATGGCAAGGTCGCCAAGGCGTTTCTCATCTTGGGGTAAAACTTCGCGACCTTGCAGCTGCTGATCGAGCGCGCGGCTGCCGATGCTGATATGAATGCCGTTGTTGGCCAGGCTCACATTCGAGAGGCTGGGCAGTACGATGAGATCGTTGGCGATGATGCCGGCTTCGCGCAGCTTGGCGACTGCGTTCAGCTGGCTACGGCTCAGCACCTGATGGCACAAGTGCATGTACTGATATTTCGCCTCGCCATCGCTCCAGCCGGAGAGACACGGGCTCATGAAAAGCTCGCGATAAAACGAATCGGAAAGACACGACGAGAGCTCTTCCTGATGTACCGACGGTACGGGAGCATGATAGACCAGCGCGCGCTGACCGGTGTGGTTCAGCCCGAAGCGCTGGTTGGCCCACGAGATGAGCAGCGAGGTGAAGAGAAAACGGCGAGCAGCGTCGCGAGCAAGCTGCTCGCCCAGCGAGCGATGGCCCTCGGCGGCGACGATGCGAAACGATGTCGTCTCGGGCGAAGTATTGTCGTTGAGGAAGTGACCCATCAGGCGCGAGGCTTCGTGCCGCATGGGCTCGGGCATGTGCGGCTGGGTGCCGACCAGATCGGCAAGCGACAGCTTGAGCGCGTAGCTGATGGGAATGCGCAACCAGGCCTCGCCCGCCTGGGTGAAACGAAAACGGCCAGCATCGGAACGCTCGCCGATTGCGCCATCGCGCGCGACCTGAAGGTCGGCCTCGAAGATGTGCCGCGCGTGGCGACTGAGATGCGATTCGGGAAAGCGAATCCAGCTGTTCTCCCACACCTTACCCGTGTCGTTGAGAAAAGCTTGCAACTCGAGCAGCGTGCGGCGTGGCGCTTCTCCGCTGGCACTGCGGCGGGCAATGTTCTGAAAGAAGCGCGATTCGGCAATGGTGAGTGGAAGGTCGCAGTGCTCAGACGATCCGACGACTACGGCTTGGAGTTCGTCTTCGCTCCCCGCGGTGGCGTCGTGAACAGTGAAAGGAAGCTCATCAACAGGAACAGGCGCGCCACGTTGCAGCCTCGGCGATTCCAACAGACTTTCAGTGCGAATCGTAGCCATCGATTCTAACGCGCCCTGTCACTGAGCTCCTGCGACTCATGACATCAGTGTGACGGAGAACGTTGACAAGGAAGTAAATGCAGCGTGAATAGTGCAATAAATCAGAATGTAGAACCAGAAGCGGCACTGGAATTCTGCCATCTCAAATGGTTCGACGGGCCGTTCGCGATCGTGAAACCAGGTACCGCCAAGTACGGGGGACCGAATCGATGTAACGACGGAGCTGGCTGCGGAGTTGTGTTCGAAATCACTCCGTGAAGCTCGGCAGGTAAAGCTGAAAAGAACAGCAATCTAGCGTGACGACGGAACCACGAACTCGATGCCGCGGTCTTCGTTGTCGCGTTTGGTGGCGGCAAGGTCCAGATCGGAGAGCGGAACCTTCTTGGCGCGCGACTCGTTGAAAACCCAAAGCGTCTTACCGACAATGGCGTAGTTCTCTACCTCTTCGGTGTGGCCATCGCGATACACCAGCACCGTCTCGGCATGGATTTGGGGGGCTTTGGATTGAGCTGAGTTGTCGTGTTGCGCGCGCAGCTGATCGACTTCAGGTCGCTGATCTCCTCCTGAGTTTCACTGTCTGGCGAATAGCCGTAGTCAGGAGTCGCGTACACATAGGGCTGGGCCTGGTAGTTGGACGCTTGATAATTCGATGCCGCGTAGTTATCGGAGGGGTAGTCGAGCGAGCTGTCCCAGCCGCCCCAGTCCCAGCCCCAACTCCAGCCCGGCCACCACCAACTGCCCCAACTCCAGCCCCACCAGGGATAGGACCAACCCCATCCCCAGCGATACGGGTTTCCGCGCCAACCCCAACCATACGGATATCGATAGCCGTTCCAGGAACCGCGATACGCGTTGTAGGGATAACCGCGATAACCGCCGTAGGAGTACGGCGCACGATATGCGCCGTAGTAGCCAGGTGTGCGATAAGCGCCGGGATAAGAAGGAGCGCGATATCCACCAAACGAGCCGTGGCCGCCGTAGCCGGCGGAGCCATGCACAGCAAAGCCGCCTCCTGAAAATGCATGTCCCCCGCCACCGAAGCCGCCGTGTCCTCCGCCCCCTCGCTGTCCCCAGACCGGGAGCGTGAGCAGAGCGCACAAAGCCGCACTCAAAACCCAGCGCCACATAGCCGTATTATCGCTCCACTTTATTGACGCGAAAAGCGAGAAACGGGATGGAGAAATTCTGGGGTGTAAATGGGGCGCTGGTTTCAGAATGACACCCGCGAGACAGCCATGTTGCCAGCCCGTCTCGCCGTGACATTCGTTCTTCCATGGAGGATTTTCTTCTCTCGTTGTGAGGATGATGGTGCTGAAGGAAGGATGCCGGCCAAGGCAAAGACCTGGCCCAAAGCCAATCGGAGATGGGGAGCGAATGGCGAACCCGGAATAGCGAAAAGGAATACGCGCAACCAACCAGCGATCTCGAACATCCATAAGCCCTGTTGCCAGCAACGTGAGGTCATCATGAAGATCGCATTTCTTGGTTTGGGAAATATGGGAGCGCCAATGGCGGGGCAGTTGATTCATACTGGGCACGACGTGACGGTATGGAATCGCACCCAGGCGAAAGCTGAGCCCCTGCGCGCTGAGGGAGCCAAGGTCAGCCACTCGCCGGGTGAAGCGGCGAAACAGGTGGAAGTGGTAGTGACTATGCTGGCCGACGATCACGCGGTCGAATCGACGGTGCTGCATGCGGGCGGCGTAGCCGACAACCTGCCGCGCGGCGCGACACACATCTCGTGCAGCACAATCAGCGTCGATCTTTCGAAGAAGCTTGCAGCAGAGCACGGCAAGCGTGGCCAGCATTACATCGCCGCACCGGTGTTCGGGCGCCCGGATGCAGCCGAAGCAGGCAAGCTGTTCGTTGTGGCCGCCGGTGCGAAGGAGGTGGTCGAGCGCTGCATGCCAGTCCTGGAAGCGCTAGGCCAGCGCGTCTTCGTGATGGGCCAGAAGCCGGAGATGGCAAATGTGGTGAAAGTGAGCGGCAATTTTCTGATCGCCGCGGTCATCGAGTCGCTGAGCGAGGCGATCGCCTTGACCCGCAAGTATGGCATCGATCCGCATCCCTACGTCGAGTTCCTGACCAACACGCTGTTCGCGGCGCCGGTTTACAAGACTTATGGCGGGCTGATTGCCGACGCTAAGCACGAGAAAGCCGGCTTTGCTTTGCGGTTGGGGCTGAAGGACGTCAAGCTGGCGCTGGCCGCGGCCGAGAATGTTGATGCGTCGCTGCCGATTGCCAGCCTGGTGCGCGACCACATGCTGACGGCCATCGGGCGCGGCTTCGACAAGCAGGATTGGAGCGTGCTGGGCAAGCTGGCTGCCGAAAATGCGGGAATACGCTAGCGCGACGGCCGATCTTCTCCTGAACTCCGATTGAAACAGGGACGCGCAGACAGTGCCGTTTCTAGGGGACTCTGGACTTCCTTAAATCATCTACCCCGCCCTGAAGGACGGGGCTACCCTCTTTCGCGCCTGCGGCGCTCCAACCTCGAGACGCGGAACTCACATCGTGAGGGACAATCGGACGCCTGCAGCCCATTACATTTACGTGTTATAACACGTTTGCTACTTTTGCGAGACTTTAGCATCCAATTGTTAGCGAGTGGAAAAGAGCTGCGAAGGGCACACTCGACGGTGTGCCCTTTCCACTGGAGCAACCACATGATCACCGTCAGACCATCAGCCGAGCGCGGCCATGCCAACCACGGTTGGCTGGACACCCATTACAGCTTTTCGTTTTCCGACTACTACGATCCCAGACACATGGGTTTTCGCGACCTGCGGGTCATCAACGAAGATGTCGTCAGCGCGGGACGCGGCTTCGGCATGCATCCGCATCGCGACATGGAGATCCTTACTTACATTGTCGATGGCGAGCTAAGCCATCGCGACTCGATGGGGCGCGGCGCCACGATTAAGCGCAATGACGTCCAGCGCATGTCGGCAGGCACCGGCGTGATGCACAGCGAGGTCAATCAATCGGACAATCCAGTCCATCTGCTGCAGATCTGGATCCTGCCGGAGACCGAGGGATTGAAGCCGAGCTACGAAGACCGGACGTTCTCGCCGGAAGAGAAGAAAAATCGGCTGCGGCTGATCGCTTCGCACGATGGGCGTGACAGCTCAACAACCATGAATCAGAACGCGAGCGTGTATGCCTCGGTGCTGGACAGCGGCAAGTCTGTGGAACTGGAACTCGAGCCGCAGCGTCATGCCTGGGTGCAGCTGATCAGCGGCGAACTGGACGTCAACGGGACGAAGCTGACCGAGGGGGACGGGGCGGCGATCAGTGGCGAAAGCAAGCTGCGAATTGCCAGCAATGGCAAGGGAGCGGCAGAGTTCCTGGTGTTCGATCTGGCGTGAGGCGTTCCCAGGTTAGCTAAAGCCGTGCCCTGACACAAATCACCACGCCCAACAATTCGAACGCCACCTATAATCCCTTTCATGCCCTTTAAGCGCACGGCGAAAGTGTACGACGAGGAGTTGCTGTACGAATACGCCATTGGTGCGCTGGGGCGCCGCATGCGCACGGTCGCCGAGATCAAGCGGCTGATGCGCAATCGCGTGGCCACGCAGGACAACCGCGACGCGCTCATCGAGCTGGTTGTCGCGCGGCTGAAGACGCAGAAGTATCTCAACGACAGCAGCTATGCCGAGAGCTATTCGCGCTTCCGCAAAGAGAACGAAAAGTTCGGACGGTTGCGCGTGGTGCAGGATCTGAAAGTCAAGGGCGTGCACGGCGACGTTATCGAGAAGGCGGTACATGCTGCCTACGCCGACGTCAATGAGGAGCAACTGGCGCGCGCGTTCCTGCGACGCAAGCGCATCGCGAAACCCGCAGATCAGAAACAGTCTGCACGGGTTTTCCGTACCCTCGTCCGCGGTGGCTTTGCCAGCCGCGTGATTTTTCGCATACTGAAGAAGTGGGATGTGGATGAGGAGACGATTGCGATGCTGGAGGAAAGCAGTAGCCAGGCTACTGACAACTGAATGCCCAAGAAAATCGACCATACCGCTGCCTGCGAACACCTGTCGCGGGTCGATCGCCAACTGGCGCGGATCATCGCGCAATCGGGACCGTGCCGGCTTATGCAGGAGACGACTCAGAGCATCTTCGCCGCACTGCTGGAGGCGATCATCTATCAGCAGCTCAACGGCAAGGTCGCCGCGACCATCACCGCGCGCGTAAAGGCGCTGTTTCCCGAGAACACGAAGCGCCTTCGCACCCGGCGCGGCCTGGTCGACGGATTCCCTACTCCAGAACAGGTTCTAGCGGCATCGGACGAGGAGCTGCGATCAGCTGGATTGTCGCGCGGCAAGATGCTGGCGATTCGCGATCTGGCGGCCAAGACGCTGGACGGGACAGTGCCGACGGTGCAGCAGGCGCATCGCATGAGCGACGAGGAACTGATCGAGCGACTTGATACGGTGCGCGGCATCGGGCGCTGGACCGTGGAGATGCTGCTGATCTTTCGGCTCGGGCGCCCGGACGTGCTGCCGGTCGATGACTACGGCGTCCGCAAAGGCTTTGCGCGAATGCGCAAGCTGGCGGAATTGCCCAAGCCGAAAGAGTTGATGGCGTATGGCGAACGCTGGCGTCCGTATCGCAGCGTTGCCAGTTGGTATTTATGGCGCGCGGCGGAGATGAAAGCGCTGCCGCTGGCCGCAGCGACGTCTGCGAAAAAGACGCTGCCGCGAACCGTGAGAAAAACAACTGCAAAGGATCACCTTCTATAATCTTCCCGAGCTCAAATCCTCCGGTGTTCTCCGAGGTCAACCTTGGCCTATCACGATCTTCGCGAGTGGATCACTGCGATCGACGACGCACGCGAACTCATCCGCATCAAAGCCGAAGCCGATCCCATCCTGGAGATCGCCGAAATTACCGACCGCGTTTCCAAGTGGGGACCACGCGGCTCCCACGGCCCGGGTGGTCCGGCCCTGCTCTTCGAGAACGTCAAGGGGTATCCCGGCGCGAAAGTTCTGATCAACCAATTTGGCTCCGAGCGCCGCATGAAGATCGCGCTCAACGTTGACTCGCTCGACGAGATTGCCGATCGCATCAAGATGTTTATGGATGTGAAGTCGCCGCAGGGGCTGCTGGACAAAATCAAAATGCTGCCCATGCTGGCCGAGATGGGCAAGTTCTTTCCGAAAGAAGTTTCGACCGGCCCGTGCAAAGAAGTGATCCAGCGCGACAACTTCTCACTCTACGACTTCCCTGTTTTGCAATGCTGGCCACTCGACGGCGGGCGCTTCATCACGCTGCCGTCGGTGATCACGAAAGATCCCAAGACCGGCAAGCGCAACTCCGGCACCTATCGCATGCAGATTTACGACGCGCAGAGTACCGGCATGCACTGGCAGCGGCAGAAGCAGGGCGCCGAACACTATCGCGAGCAGATGCGACGTGCCGCAGCCGCGGGCGAAGCTCATCCGGTCAGCGCCGCGCTCGACATGATGGCGCGTTCCTCGGGCGGTTCGCGCATCGCCGAAGGCAAGCAGGTCGGCGGCAGGATGGAAGTTGCGGTCGCCATCGGCACCGAGCCCGCCGTGATGTTCTCGTCCATTGTTCCTGCGCCGCCCGACATCGAGGAGTACATGATCGCCGGCTTCCTGCGCCAGAAGCCGCTGGAGCTGGTCAAGTGCGAGACCGTCGACCTCGAAGTTCCCGCCACGTCGGAGATCGTCCTCGAAGGCTACGTGCAACTCGACGAGCTGCGCATGGAAGGCCCGTTCGGCGATCACACCGGCTTCTACACGCCCGAAGATCTCTATCCCGTCTTCCACGTCACCTGCATCACGCATCGCAAGAACCCGATCTACTCGACCACCATCGTCGGCAAACCACCGATGGAAGACGCCTACATGGGCAAAGCGGTCGAGCGCATCTTCCTGCCGCTCATGCGGCTAACCATCCCCGAAATCGTCGACGTCAATCTGCCCATCGAAGGCATCTTCCACAACCTGATGATTGTGTCGATCCGCAAATCCTATCCCGGCCAGGCGCGCAAGGTGATGAGCGGCATCTGGGCGCTCGGCCAGGCGATGTCGACCAAGTGCATTCTCGTTGTCGATGAAGACGTGGACGTGCAGGACATCGGTGAAGTGACACTCAAGGTTCTGAACAACATCGACCCCGAGCGCGACATCCAGTTCACCCTCGGCCCCGTCGACTCGCTCGATCACGCCTCGCGCCTGCCGGACTATGGATCGAAGATGGGCGTCGACGCCACGCGGAAGTGGCCGAGCGAAGGCTTCACCCGCCCCTGGCCCGACGAAATCCGCATGGACGAGGCGACCAGGGCCCGCGTGACAAAGAGGTGGAAAGAGTTCGGGCTGGAGTGAAGGAGCTGTCAGTTGCCGGTTGTCAGTTATCCGGCCTAAACACTGGTAAGCTGGGGTACGCAGCAGGGAAAGAACTCGCGGGCACGACACGCTGCTTCCGCCAATCTTTTCAGGGCTCGGCGTCGTAATAATCGCCGCGACAGCCCTCATAATAGTCATTCGAATCGTTCTCGTAGGCTACTTGTCGGTTAAGGTATGCCGCTTCGGAGTAGTAATCGCTCGAATCGTTTTCATAGGCCAGCTCTTGTTTTAGGGATGCTTCTTCGGACAACTGGCCGTGATATTCCCTAAGCGTCATCCAGTCATTCGAAAGCATCGTCAGCACAGGATCTAAAACCCGGCTCATCTCCAAGAGCGAAAACGCAAAGCTTTCCTCCACTGATGCCGTGCCATCCTTCTTCTTCACCGGATACCGAAAAGCGTACGAATCGGGATCTTCCCTGTCGAATTCGGAGATTATGTTCCGAAATCCCTCTGCCGTGAGCCCTGAAGTACCATAGTCCTCCCAGCTCCAGCCAAGCGCGCTGAAAAGCTGCTCCAATCTGTTAAGGAGCGGCATTAACTTGTGATTCGCATTCGCATTCTGCAAATCGAATTCCAGCCGCCGATCTCCGAGCAGCCCAGCGAGACTGTCCCCCGTCACCAGCAATGCTTTGAGATATAGCTCTAAAGCGTGCCGGTAAAGAAAAACGATGGGATACGCTGCAAAATCGCTGTAGCTTCCCTTCTCCGCAAGTCCGTCCATCAGAACCTTTGCTGCCTCAAAATACTCATCTGCAATCAGCGCCAACTCCCGCTTGGGTGCGCCCATGAAGTTGAGCACTACGTTGCCGCCTGCCTCTTTGCTCCTGCCGTATGCGGGGACAAAAAGATGTCGCGCCGTTTTGAGTCTCGGTTTGTCGGTCATTGCCAAGCCCCCTCATATTCTACGCGTTGAAAAGTCACGACGGGTGTCGCCTTGGGGGTCCGGGTCAGCGCATAAAACATGTGAGCCCCTTCGAGGGCAGCACACAGCAGGTCCCTCCACTCCGCGTCCGCCCACCCGCAAAGGACGCGGGTGGGAAAAACACTGCGGACGCTGCGGTCGGGATGACACATTATTGCGGTGCGGTCCGAATGACACGTGCGGTTCCCACCATGGGAAATCGCGATAAGCAATCTCTCTTGCTTTAATCCCCTTACTAATTGCCGTGTCATCCCGACCAAGGGCTTCAGCCCGCGTGGAGGGACCTGCTGTCCGTCATGTGACGCAGCTCACCGACCTGCCCAACGATCTTGCCACAACATCAACTCGTGGAGCACCGCTATTACGTTTACATCCTCGCCAGCAAGTCGCGAGTGCTGTACATCGGCGTGACCAGCGACCTTACAGCGCGGATTCTTCAACACCGAAGCGGGGAATTTGGCGGCTTTACCAGCGATTACAAGGTCTACCGGCTCGTGTATTTCGAACCGCATGCCTGGATCCAAAACGCTATCGCTCGAGAAAAGCAGCTAGCGCTGGCATCGCGAAAAGAAAGTGTGGCTGATCGAGCGCGAGAATCCGACGTGGGAGGACTTAGCCGCGGACTGGGGTAAGCCGGTGAAGCTGACGCGACGAAATCCTGCCAACACGGCGGACAGCAGGTCCCTCCACTCACCCGCTGAAGCGGGTTCGGTCGGGATGACACACCAATGAGAGCGATGCGCCGGGTTCCCCGGCTGTCGACAATGCCACCGCTGAAATGCCTAGCTTTTCTTGCCGTACTCCTTTACCACTTCTTCGATTGCCGGAACCGCGTTCGCCAAGTCTTGCGGAGTCATCACCGGGGAAAACCAAACCCTGGCATTAAAGGCAAGAAAGAACGGCTCGGCGACTGCCGGGATCTGCGAAGGATCTGCGAGGTCGAAAACGATAAATCCACCCCGTTCGCCACTTGACGTGGCGGTGAAATATGCGGCCTCAGCTTTCATCGCCTTTAGGATCTTCTGCATGGATGTCCCCAAAGTACCTGCCCGAGCTGCCGCATTTCCGGCCTCCGCCGGGATGGATACCTGCATCAGTGTTCGCATGGCAAATCGCTCTCCCTCAGCGCGGTAGAAATGCTAGCATGCCGCACCGGGGAGGTGGAACAGCTCTGCGCCCGGCCGTAGGTTGCCGGGTGTCCCATTCATTCGCGGGCCTCGAACGAGTGGGATCGTGGTCAAGAACACGTCGCTCGGGACGATACATCCTCTAGAATCACAACCGATGAACCGACCCGCGCTCCTCGTCATCGACCTGCTGAACGACTTCCTCGACTCGTGGCCGGTGGTGGCTCGCGAGCGGCTGATTGGTTCGACTAGCGAGTTGATCGCGCTTATGCGCAGCGCAAATCATCCGGTGATCTGGGTTCGCCAGGAGTTCGAGCCTGATCTGCACGACGCCTTTCCCGAGATGCGCGCGAGGGAAATCCGCACCACGATCCGCGGCACGCGCGGCGCGCAAATCGCCTCTGAGCTGAACGTCGATCCCACCGACGCCGTCATCATCAAGAAGCGCTACAGCGCGTTCTTTGGCACCAATCTCGACCAACTACTCGCCGATCTTCATCCCGACGCGCTGATCCTTGCCGGCATCAACACACACGCCTGCATTCGCATGACTGCAATCGATGCTTATCAACGTGATATTCCTGTGATTCTGGCGGCGGATTGCATCGACTCGTACGATCGCGAGCATCACGACATTTCACTGCGCTACATGAAGGACAAGATTGCCGCGGTAATGACCAATGATGAGATCGTCGCCCGGCTGATGTAACAAGGGCGCCGCTTCTGCGATCGGGTGATGCGAAGGTGTTCAAGAAGTATTCGCAGATGAAGCGCGAGGCGTTGTTCAAGCTGAATGGGCAAGCGAACGAGCAGGTCATGGGTTTTGACCAGCGAGGGTCAACTGATGGGGTTTTGGCACAGTTTTGACACAGTTTTGGCGGAGTTCGCGCCGAAAGGTGGCAT
>Ga0335074_10005066_pt1 | contig 18220 bp, 13 predicted proteins | sample Lox_Sample_23_FD_206715 | JGI IMG/M metagenome (GOLD analysis project Ga0335074, IMG submission 206715) | Soil microbial communities from Loxahatchee National Wildlife Refuge, Florida, United States - Lox_Sample_2.3 | ecosystem: Environmental > Terrestrial > Soil > Wetlands | place: USA... | reverse complement strand
GGGGGGCGGCGGCGGCGGCGAACTGGCGGGCCAGGTCGGGGTCCAGGGCGCCCAGGCCGTACGCCTCGCCGGGGCGCTCGGCCAGCCCGAGCAGGGTAGCCAGCGGGATCGTCAGGTTCGCGGCTCCGGCCAACCCCGCGATGCCCGGCGAGGAGGGCGGGAACCCGCCCGGCTGCCCGCCGGACCCGGATCCGGGGCCGCCGCCCAGCTGGCCGTCCCGGCCGTCCCAGCCGTCACCAGGCCCGGCGTCCGCGCCGCCGCCGGGCTGGCCGTCACCAGGCCCGGCGCCCGCGCCGCCGCCGTCCCGGCCGTCACCAGGCCCGGCGCCCGCGCCGCCGCCGGCGGCGGCGGGGCCAGCCTTGGGGTACTGGCGGCGGGCGTCGGTGCCGTTCAGGGCGTCCAGGAACGCCAGCACCCGCAGCTGATCCAAGGTCCCCGGCACACCCCAGGCCCGGTACTCCACCGCGGTGTCCTGGATGTGCTGGTTAGCGGCCAGCGCCTGATCCGGCGGCAACCCGAACGCGGCCAGCGCCGCGGTCCCGGCATGCTCCCGCCAGAACGCCACCCGCGCGTCTTCCTGCTGCGCCCGCTCGCGGCGCTTGCGGGCCCCGTCCGGGTCGACCATCACCACGGCCCGCGCGATCAGCTGCGCGATCTGCCCGTGGGTCGCCCCGAGGAGCCGATCGGCGATCAGCGCCTCGGCCTCGGCCGCGAGCTCATCGGTCAGCACCCCGGTCGCGTCGGCGATGATCCGCGCCTTGCCCAGGCTGATCACCCCGGCATCCAGCGCCCGGGCGGTCCGCGGCAGCCGCGCCTCCAGGTCCCACGCCAGCCCGATCAGCGCGTCGGCGGCCCGCTTGGAGATCCCCAGTTCCAGGGCGACTTCCTCGGTCAGGTAGCCCTGCCATGCCTCGGGCAGCCCGCCCGGCAGCTTCGGCCCGAACCCGGGGACCGGCCGCGCCCGGATCAGCGCCCGGACCACACCCAGCTTCGCCGACGCGCACCACGACTCCACCGCGTCCCACCGGCCCAGCACCTCGAACGCCTCATCGTCGCTCAGGCCCGCGCACCGCCGGTCCGGGCCCGACACCCGGTCCAGGACCTGGGCCACCGCCACACTGGGGCGCGGCGGCCCGCCCTGGCCGCCCTGGCCGCCGCCGGGCAGCGGGCCGCCGGCCGGGTCGTCGCCCTGCCCGCCGCCCGGTCCCGGCCATGCCACCATAGACTGCCTCCTGCTCGACTTTCTGGTCCCCTCTTCCCGTCTTCGAATTCTATCGTTGACGACTGACATTTACGGCAGCCCGCCCGCCTGAATCGTACTAATTTTCTATTCATTGGCGCGCGGTGATGGTCGGGTGGCTCTCGCCTTCGAGTCGGGCTGACCACTGGCGCAGGTGGGCCGCGTGGGGTGCGGGTTGACGCTGCTTTTGTGGTGGATTATCAAGGCGTCCTTCCGCCGGATGCTTCGGTTTCCGCTGCTGGCTGCCCTCGTCCCAGCGGCATGTTAATGGGGATCTTCCTCAGTGGTATTCCGCATGCGGTGCGGCAGACTGCCCACGGTCGCGGCCGACTGCCCAGCGAGCAGTTCGATGAGTGGTGCGGGCAGCAATTCGAACGCATGCCGCGCCGCGATCCGCCTTACACCGCGCCGAGCAGGTAGGCGAGCAGGATCACCGCGAAGACGTACAGCAGGTACAGGTTGACGTCGCCGGACTGCAGCGGCCGGATCGCATCGGCGAGCCATTCGACGGCGCGGATGACCGGCCGGTACAGGTATCGCTCGAAGACCGGGGTCACCTGCGCCTCGTAATGCACAGGCCCCGACCGGCCGGCCGGATCGTCGTCCGAAGCGCGGCGGATGGAGACGGCTGGCCGGTACAAGGCGTCGAAGGTGACCCGGGTCGGGGCGGAGAACGTCATGGCCGAGTACTGCATCCGCGGCCGGAAGCTAACGATGCCGCCGTCCCACACAGGGACGGAAACGCTCGCGGCACGCGGCCGCCCGGCCAGGTAGATCAGCAGCGGAACAGCGCACGCGGCGGCAAGGAAGACGGCCAGGTAGGTGGGCGAGAATGCGGAGAAGTCTGTGTGGGCCGGGATGACGGTGAGCTTTCCCGGCAGCAGGAGCCGACCGAGTGCCACTCCGGTGACAGTCCGTGCCGCCCGGGACAGCGCGGCCAGCATGACCGGGGCTCCGACTGCCAGTGCTACGCACGCGACCGCGAGCAGCGCGGGGCCAGCGATCGGCTGGCCGGTCTCGCGCGCGGCCGCCGCTTGCCGCGTTCGGGGCATGCCGAGATACGGGATGCCGAAGCCGCGCACGAACGCGTAGATGGCCAGGCCTCCGGTGAGCCCGAGCATCGCGGCGGCGAGCACGATGAGGATCGCGATCAAGTGGCTGCCGGTGCGGAAGCCCTGGAACAGTCCCTGGAAGATCAGCCATTCGCTGACGAACCCGTTCAGCGGCGGCAGCGCGGCGATCCCGAGCGTGCCGATGAACGCGATCACGGCGCTGCGCGGCAACCGGTGGACGAGCCCGCCGAGCCGGTCCATGTCCCTGGTCCCGGTCGCATGCTCGACCACGCCGGCCTCGAGGAACAGCAATGTCTTGTAGCAGCCGTGGTTGGCCACGTGGTAGAGGCCCGCGATGAGCAGGAACGCGGCCAGTGCAGGCTGGCGGTAGGCGTGGAAGATCATGGCGGCGCCGAGCGCGGTCACGATGATCCCGATGTTCTCGATCGTCGAGTAGGCCAGGAAGCGCTTGATGTCGCGTTCGGCCAGCGCGTACAGGATGCCGATGGCGGCGGTCAACGCACCCGCGCCCATGGTGACCAGGCCCGGCCACGACCCGCCGACAGGGGCCAGCCGGAACGCGAACAGCGCGATGCCGTAGGCGCCTAGGTTGACGATCACGCCAGAAAGGAACGCCGATCCGTCCGCCGGGGCCACCGGGTGCGCCTCGGGCAGCCATACGTGCAGCGGGACGAGCCCGGCTTTGAACCCGAACCCGGTCAGGGCGAGCAGGTACGCCGCGGCCCGCCAGCCGCCCGACACCAGATGGGCGCGGGACGCGATCACGTCCAGCTCGGTGGCGTTCGTCTTGGCGGAGAGGATCACGAACGCGGCCACGACCAGCAGGAAGCCGATCTCGGACAGGGCCAGGAACCAGAACGCTCCGCGCGCCGTCTCGCCGCTTCGCGGATGGCGCAGGATGAGAAGGTAACAGGTCAGGCTCATCGTTTCCCAGGCGACCAGGAACGTCACCATGCCGCCCGCCGCCAGGACGCCCAGGCAGGCGAGCAGCGCCAGGTTGAGGGCGGCCAGGTAGATGCCGGTGCCGCGGGAGGGCTCATGGTAGCGGGGGGCGTAGCAGGCGAGCGCCACCGCGACGACGCCGAGGAGCGCCACGAACACGCCCGCCAGGCTGGTCAGCTGCAGTTGCACGGGTCCGCCGACGATGGTCGCGGTGCCGGGAGCGACTACGTGAGTGTTGCCGTAGATCAGCGACCAGCCGCCGGCCGTCGCCGCGGCGGCACCCGCGAGAGCGGACAAGCCGCAGCACGCTCGCAGCCCGGGCCGCCACGACCCGGCCAGCAACCCGACTACGGCGGCGGCGAACCAGGCCCCGGCCGCGCCGTAGGCGATGTCCAGCGGGTTCACTGCTCACCTCCTTCAGGGTCGTCCTCGGCGAGGAACGTCAGGCCCGGTGCCTTTTCCGCGAGCCGGCCGACGGCCACACTGAGGCCGTACAGCAGCGCCAGCGGACTCGGCGGGCAACCGGGGATCCACACGTCGACCGGGAGGACCTCACCGACGTCCCCGTGGACGAAAGCGTCCTTGGGGTACACGCCGCCAAGCGCGCACGCGCCGGTCGCGACTACGACCTTGGGCCCGGGCATGGCCTCGTACGTCTTACGCGCCGCGACGTCGAACGCCCGGACCATCGGCCCGGTGACCAGCAGGAGGTCAGCATGCCTGGGTGCTGGGGTGAAGAAGAAGCCCAGCCGTTGCAGGTCATAGTGGGGCGCGGAGAGCAGCCGGATTTCCTGCTCGCATACCGCGCACGACCCGGTGTCGAGGGTGCGGATGTGCAGGCTGCGGCCGAACTGCTTAGCGATCATGTCTCGCAGCTTCCGGGCGGCCTCGGCCGCGTCCTGGCTGGCCGGCCCGACGGCCTGGCCGGGCTGGTCGGGCTCGCTCGCGGGGTTCATCGCTGATCTCCGAGGATCGGGATTTCCTTGATGAGCGCGGAGCGAGTGGTGGTGGCGAGCTCGAACTCCCCGCTCGCGGTGACCGCGTGGGGGGCTACCCCGGCGCACCTGCCGCAGGCGGCGCAGGCGCCGACGTCGAAGATCAGCACGTCCTCCCGCCTGCGCAGCGCGGCGCGCGGGCATACCGCGATCATGCGGTCGGCGTCCTGCCGGGTAAGCTCCCGCGGGCGGAACGCCGGCGGCGTCGGCAGGGCCGCCGCCGACTGGTCTGGCTTGGCTGGGTAACGGGTAGTGACCACTCCGCGGCGCAACCCCCTGACGGACCACAACGGCACCTCGTCTCACCTCCCTCGGCAGGTTCTGAAGGTCGTCATCGGGCCATCCCGGCCGCGGTCAGCCAGAAGCTGGCCTCGATGATCGGGATGTCGGTGAACACGTTCTGCGACCGGCACGCGTCGTCGAAGCCGCGCCAGTTGCGCACCGACCCCGGGCGCAGCCGCGCCCGGGCGATCCGCCCGTCCTCGTCCAGCGCCACCCAGGCCAGCACCTCGCCCCGCGACGACTCGGCCCAGCCGAGGCCGTGGCCCCCGCCCGCTTCCCCATCCCCCTTCACGGGTAGCGGGGTGCGCTCCGCGGCGGCACCCGCGTCGAGGAATGTGCCGATAAGCCGGACCGACTCAGCCGCCTCGCCGAGCATCACCTGGAACCGGGCGAGCACGTCGCCGTCGGCGGCGGTGATGACCGTGACCGGGTGCTCCGCATAGGGGCCGCCGCCCGCAGGCCCGCTCCGCGGATGGCTGCCGTTCAGCCGCGTATCCGCGGCCAGTCCGGTAGCCCGCGCGACGGGCCCGACCAGGCCAAGACGGCGGGCCTGCTCGGCCGTGAGAATGCCGCAGGCTTCCAGCCGGTCCATGAACGAGTTGGTGTTCAGCAGCGCGTCGGCGGCCCGGCGCAGCTCACCGTAGGCGGCAGGCAGGTCCCGTTGGAGCACCGCGGCGTCCGGAGCGCGGGTGGCGCCGCCGGGCTCGACGACGCCGAACAGATACCGGTGGCCGAACGCGGTGGCGTTGACCCGCAGCAGCCGTTCGAGCGCGATCTCGGCCGCCGACTGGCCCACGGTCAGCCCGGTGGCCTGGCACAGCGCGGCCATCGCCGCGGCGTGGTTGTACAGGCGCTCCAGCTCGAGCGCCACCGCCCTGGTCCGGGCGGCCGCGGGCGGCGGTGCGATGCCGAGCGCGGCCTCGGCGGCCGCGGCGAACGCCCAGCCGACCGCGACGGCAGACAGGCCCTCGACGCGCTCGGCAAGGAACATCGCCTCGGGCAGCGTCTGGCCGCGCAGCCGCCATTCCATGCCGCGGTGCTTGTGCCAGGTGAACAGGTACACATCGACGATTTCCTCGCCGCTGGTCACCAGCCCGTAGTACAGGCTTTCCACGCCGACCTGGCGGACGGGCCCGAACGGGAACTCGAACGCCTGCCCGCCGACGGTGTGCGGGGCGTGCACCTCTTCCGGCGGCTGCGCCGGCCGGTGCCCGAGCCTGGGGAAGTCAGGTCCCGCGTGCGGCGGCAGCATAAGCCGGTTGAGCGGCTTGCCCGTCTCCGGCCGGATGCCGAACTGTTCGTAGATCTCGCATTCCTCGACGAAAGCGGCGGGCGTGATATCGGACAGCGGCGGGTACTGGTCGCCCTCGATCTCGGCCTCGGTAAGGAGGTATCCCGAGTCGAGCGCCCAGACCAGGCGGAGGGTCGCGGCATCGCCGTCGTTAGCGGCGAACATGTCAGCGAGCCGGACGCCAGGAGTGCCCGCGATGACATGGGTGGCCGCCTCCAGGGTCTCGGGCGGCATGCGGACGGTAACCGCTCCCCTGGTGGCGGCGCCGTCCCCGACCTCGAGACTGCCGAGGTCAGCGAGCTGACGTACCAGCTGCTCTGACGTCGCCGCGGCGTATGGCTGGACGGCCGTCATCCGATTGCGCCAATCGAGTGGCGGAGCACGGCGTCCAGGCCGGCCGGGATCCACAGCCCGAGGAGAAGTAGCACCGCCAGCCCCAGGACGAGTGGTGCCGCGGTAACGGCCACCGCCGCCCGGCTACGGTACGGGCTGGCCAGCTGGGCCGGCGGGCTGCCGGTCACCATCCCCGCCGTGGTCCGGGCGAAGGCCACGAACGCCAGCCCTAGCAGCGCGAGCAGGAGCAGCGGGAACACCGGGCTGCCGTAGGCGAAACCGGCCCGCACGATGGTCAGCTCGGACAAGAACAGGCCGAAGGGAGGGGACCCGAGGACGGCGAAGGTGGCAAGCAGCAGTGCACCCCCGGTGACCGGGACGGCAACCAGCAGCCCGGTCACCTCGCTCGCTTCCTTGGTCCGGTAGCGGAGCGATACGTCGCCGCTGGACAAGAAGAGCACCGCCTTGGCGAGCGCGTGGTTCAGTGTCTGCAGCAGCGCTCCGTACAGGCCGAGGATCCCGCCGAAGCCGAGCGCCACGGCGATGATGCCCATGTGCTCGACCGAGGAGTAGGCGAACAATCGCTTGAAGTTGCCGCGCCGGACCATGAACAGCGCGCCGATGACGATGGAGGCGAACCCGAAGGAAAGCAGCACGGCCCGCGGGTAGGTCGTGCCGAGCCGTCCGTGCGCGATGGCCAGGAACCTGATGATCGCGTACATGCCAGTGTTGAGCAGCGCGGCGGAAAGCATGGCGCTGGCCGGGCTCGGCGCCTCGGCGTGCGCGTCGGGCAGCCAGGTATGCATGGGCGCCAGCCCTACCTTGGTGCCGTAGCCCACTACGGCCAGCAAGAACGCCAGCCGCAGGCTCTGCGGGGCCAGAGCGCGGGCGTGGACGAGCAGGTACGGCCAGGTCAGGCCCAGGTTCGAGCCCAGGTGCAGCGCGCTGCCCGAGTAGAAGAGGAACAGGGTCCCGGCCAGGGCGATGGTGACGCCCAAGGAGCTGATGATGATGTACTTCCACGCCGCCTCGAGCGACCGGGCCCGTCCCTCAAGGCCGACCAGGGCCGCGCTGGCCAGCGTGCTCGCCTCGATCAGCACGAACAGCAGCCCCAGGTTGCCGGTTTCCAGTGCCGCGAGCATCAGCGAGGCAAACAGGCCGAAGAACGTGAAGTACAGCCGGACCTGGAAGCTGCTGAGCTCTCCGCTGTCTTCTTGGGCCGTGACGTAGCCGATCGACCCCAGCGCCGCTAGCAGGGTCACGCCCGCCACGGTCATCAGGAAGAACCCGCCCAGCGGGTCCACGTAGAGGAAGCCGTCCCAGCCGGCCAGGGGCGCGCGTCCCTCCAGCAGAACGAGCAGGGCCAGCGAGCAGCCGAACGTGATGAGGGCCCCGGCCGCCTGCGCCACGCCTGCCAGCCGGGCCCGCGCGCCCGCGATCGCGGCGGCTGACCCGCTGAGCGGGCCGAGCGCGATGAGAATAGCCAGGGCCGTCATCCCCGAAGCTCCCTTAGCTCGGCGGCGCTGGCCTCGGCCAGCTGGCGGGTGAGCCCGGACACGAACACGACCATGATCAGCACCCCGGCCACGATGTCCAGGAAGATCCCGGCCTCGACGATGAACGGGAACGTCGCGACCAGGGTGATGGCCCCGAGGAAGACCCCGTTCTCCACGACGAGCCAGCCGATGAGCTGCGCGACGGTGTGCCGACGCACCACCATCGACAGCGATCCGAGCAGGATGACCGCGGTGGACAGCGGGACCACGGCGGCCGCCACCGTGCCGTGCGGCAGCAGCGCAGGCCTGGTCACCAGGTAGGCGAACGCGGTCAGCGCCCCGCCCGCTATCAGTGAGGTCGACAAGCCGGTCGACATCGCGGCATCGCGCTTGAGCGCCAGCCGCGTCACCAGCAGCCTTCGTGCCGCTACCGGGATCGCGATTCCCTTGACCGCCAGGGTGAGGGCGGCGAGGATCCACAGCTCAGCGCTGTGGAACGCGACCGCCGCGGTCGCCGCCGCGAACGAGAGCACCGCCGACTGGGCGCCGTAATAGACCACGTAGCGGTTGAACAGCTTCGAGGCCAGGCACGCGAACGCCAGCAGCAGGATAAGCACGCCGGACAGGTCGAGCAGGACACCGGAGGCGCTGGTGGCGGACAGGCTCTCCATCGGCTCATGCTCCTATCACGTACGAGGTGGCCACGCCGACCAGGGCGAGCATGAACGCGGCGCCCAGGAACTCTGCGATGCGGAAGAACCGCAGCTTGGCGAACGAGGTGTCGATGACGACGATCGCGAGGCCGCACAGCGCCAGCTTGCCGAGCAGGATCGGGATGGCCAGCAGGGCGCTGGGCAGACTGGCGGCGCTGCCGAGTCCCCAGGGGATCACGAAGACGTTCATGAAGATCGATGACAGCAGGAAGAGCTTCATCCAGCCGCCCCACTTGACCAGGGCGTACTCGCGTCCCGAATATTCGAGCACCCGGCTCTCCTCGATCATCGAGATCTCGGTCGAGCCGCCTGGCGTGTCGATCGGAATCCGGCCGTTTTCTACCAGCACGATCATGAAGAAGGCGACCAGGCCGAGCAGGTGCGTCGGCAGCACCACCACGTAGGGGGAGGAGGCGACCGCGTGGTTCATCAGGTACGGGTTGTCCGACGCTGATACCGCGCCGACGGTGAAGAACACCAGGATCAGCGCGGGCTCGGCCATGCTGCCGATCCAGCTGGCCCGGCTCGCCCCGAGCCCGCCGTACGGGCTGGCGGTATCGAGGCCGGCCAGCGAGATCACGAAGCTGGCCAGCGTGAGCACGAACGCGCCACCGATCAGGTCGGCCAGGAAGGCCAGCGGCAGCGGCTCGTTCGTGATCACCGGGACGATCGCCGACACGGTGAGGTAGCAGGCGAAGGCTACGAACGGCGCGCCGCGGAATACCCAGGAGGCCTGATCGCTGACCGCGCTTGCCTTGCGGAGGAGCTTGGCCAGGTCCCGGTAGGGCTGCAGCACGCTCGGCCCCCGCTTGGACGCGACGATGGCCTCGGCGCGGGTCAGCGCGCCAGCGTACAACGGGGCGAGCGTCAGGACGACCAGGCTCTGCAGGAGCTGGATCAGCTCAGGGACCACGCAGACCTCCCCTGCCCTCATGACGCCAGAACGTCCTTGCAGGTAGAGGCCATCAGCAGGGAGCCGTTACCGAACCCCGGCGAAGCGCGAGCCTCATCGCGTGATCGAGTCCACCCTACAAGGGCCCGGCTGCCGCCGCCAAACGCGGTCCCCCAGCTGACCTAGGACGTGACTAGGGCGTGACTCGGGTTCGCCTCACGGGCGCTCGCTGGCGCAGCCGGCCTGTTAGACCCCTCACTGGGTTGCTATGATTTGGCCGGTTGGACGCGATGAGGCTCGCGTAATTCCAGTCCCGGCATGAACGGGCGCGGATGATGGCCTCTATCTCCAGTCTCGAGATGAGAGGTCCTGTCGCGTGCAGGCGCTAACTGTCATTCCGCGTATGCGCATCGCGGATTCCGTGCGGGCTAGGCTGTCATCGAAATCATGCGAATCCTGCCGTGATCTGCACGGGCCCGAATGGCGCAGATGACACTTGTACTCCGCTACGCGGTACGCTCCGACGTCGGCCTCGTCCGTGAGGGCAATGAGGATTCGGCATATGCGGGGCCGCGGCTGCTCGCGGTAGCGGACGGGCTGGGCGGTCATGCGGCTGGTGAGGTGGCCAGCGCGCTGACCATCGCGACGATGGCGGAACTGGCGGGACTGGATGCTGGGCAGCCGCCGCAGGACATGGTGGCCGCGCTGGCCGCGGCGGTGGCCAAGGCGAAGGCCAGGCTGCAGGAGCAGATCGCGGGCTATCCTGCGGTGGAGGGGATGGGGACTACGCTGACCGCGCTGCTGTGGGACGACGGTCACGCGGCCGTGTGCCACATCGGCGACTCGCGGGGCTACCTGCTCCGGCAGGGCGAGCTATACCAGATCACCCGTGACCACACGCTGGTCCAGTCGCTGGTCGACGAGGGCCAGATCAGCGCGGCGGACGTGTCCACTCACCCGCAGCGGTCGCTGCTGCTGCGGGCTCTGGATGGCCGGTCGCCGGCCGAGCCGGATCTGTCGGTGCATGATGGCTTGCCGGGTGACCGGTACCTGCTGTGCTCGGACGGGCTGTCCGGGGTGGTGAGCGGCGAGACCCTGCGCGACATCCTGGATGCGGTCGATGATCCCGACGCCGCCGCCCGCGAGCTGATCGAGCTGGCCAACGCCGGCGGCGGCCCGGACAACATCACCTGCATCGTGGCCGACGTCGTGGACACCTCCACCAGCCGGCAGCCGCTGCCGAGTTCCCCGCTGCTGGCCGGGGCCGCCGCGGCCGGGAGCTTCCCGCCGGACGCTCCTGATGGCCAGTCCGGCCCCGAGCGACCTCGGCTTCGGTGAGTCCTCCTCATACCCGCGCTTGGGTGCGTGCGCTGCCGAACACCTGCTGATACAGGTCTTCGCCGTAGCTGGTCGGCAAGGGCTCGCCCGGGAGCAGGCGGAAGGTGCGCTGCCCGTCGGGCCGTCGCTCGGCGCGGAGGAACAGCACCGCCGGGTCGTGCGTCGCGTACTGCCGTCCGGCCAGGTCGTACATGTGGGTCACGAAGATGATCCGGATGCCGGCCTCGGTCAGCGCGCGGAGGATCTGGCGGGCGATCTCGGAGCCTTCACGCTCGTTAGTCGACGCAAACGACTCGTTGCACAGCAGCAGGCAGCCGGCCTTGATCTGGCCGACGATGGCGCTCATCCGGTCCAGCTCCTCGTCCAGCTTCCCCTTCTCCATCGTGGCGTCTTCCTCGCGCTTGAAGTGCGTGAAGATCCCGGAGCTCACGCTGGCGCTGAACGACTCCGCCGCGACGAACATCCCGGCCTGCATCATCAGCTGGGCCAGGCCGACGCTGCGCAAGAACGTGGATTTGCCGCCGTGGTTCGCGCCGGTGATCATGATGAGCTGCCTGCCGTCAGCGGTCACGTCGTTCCCGACGGCTGCGCGCTCGTCGAGGCTCAGGGCCAGGCAGGCGTCATAAAGCCCGCGGGCGGACAGGCGGGTGTGCTCCGCGCTGGCTGGCGCCGGGCCGACCGGGTCCGGGAAGCAGACCGGCTGGCCCTTGGCGATCAGGCGCTCCCGCAGGTTCAGGCAGCCGAGGTAGAAGCCCAGTTCGGCCCGGAGCATCTCGAAGAAGGACCGGATGTGGTCGGCGGACTGCCCCAGCGCGCTGGCCGTGCCGACCAGGCCGCGGCTGGTCAGCTCGGACAGCGTCCTCATCCCCGCCTCGTCGCGTTCGGCGACGGTGAAGGTGTAGGCCGACTTGTTCCGGCCCCTGCCCGCGATGCGTTCTCGCCAGCTCTGCTCCGGCTGCCGCTGCACCACGTAACCGGTGCCCTTGTTTCCCTCACCGAGTTCGGCACTGAGCAGTGTGCCGCGGCGGAACGCCAGTTCACCGACGTGAGCGTCTACCTCGGCGAGATACTCATCGCTGAGCTCCTTGGCGATCATGGCGAAGAACCGGGTGAACCCCTGGGAGCGGAAGCCAGCCGCGTGGGCATCGGCGACGCCTCTCAGCCGGCGGAACGCGTCCACGTACAGCTTCAGCAGCTGCTGGGTCCGGTGCACGATGCTCTCGGGTGAATCCCGGAACAGTATCCAGCCGGGTATCTTTCGCTCCGCGCTGATCGCCTCGATCGCGATGTCATACAGATCATCGACGACGCCGGGCCGGGCGATGCAGTCGGCCAGGACGTGCTGCCGGTAGGCGATCTCCTCCAGGTGAGTCAGGCCAGAATGCAGGCCCAGCCTGGCCACGCTGAACAGGAACTTGTCCGCGTTGGCCATCGCCCGCAGCAGAACGTTAAGCTCCAGGTCGCTGGTCAGGTCGGCCTCGTTCGGCGGCAGGTCCTGTCCGAGACGCAAGTCCCGGTCCGGATACATCAGGAAGACCTTCATGACGCCAGCCGGTCTTTCAGCTGGCGGTACGTGAGGCCGTATTTCCCGGCGATCGCCGCCGCGTAGGCCAGGCCGTCCGCTGCTTTCCTGACCAGCTCATAGGTCCGCTCGGCTGGGTTGTCCGCGACCACCGTGGCCACCATGCTCACGCATGCCTCGTTCAGCGAGGCCAGTTCGTCGACGAACGTCACGTACACGCCCAGCAGTCCCAGGGCGGTCATCTGGTCAAGGACCCGCTCCCCCACGAACAGGGCATCCCGCAGCGTGGTGGAGGCGAAGCTCTCGTTCATGATCAGCACGCTGTCCCGGGTCGCCTGGTCCAGCACGTCGCGGATCCGGAGCAGTTCGTCCTCGAACTTGCCGCGCAGCGTAGTCAGGTCCTCCTCGCGCTCGAAGTGGGTGAAGACCCGGTCCGGCAGGAACAGGCTCGCTTCGCGACCTGGAACCGGGAAGCCGAGGCTGGCGAGGTAGTGCAGCTGGCCGAACATCCGCGCGAACGTTGTCTTGCCGCCGTGATTAGGCCCGCTCACCACGACAATGCGTTCTGGGCCCGCAAGGTAAAAGTCGTTGCGTACAACTACGTCCGCCCTGGGCATGAGCTTCGCCGCCAGCGCGAGGTCGAATGAGCCGATGGCCTTTATCTGCTTAGCGTCGGCCGACACGGCGGGATAGCAGAATTCCAGCCCCGCCGCCTTCATGGGCGCGATGAAGTTCAGATACGCGACGTAGAACTGGACCTCGCGGTCGAAGGCCCAGATCGTCTTGTCGAGATAGCGGGCATGGCGGGTACGGAATTCATCCAGCGCCCGGAACGCGTCGGGAAACAACCGGGCCACGAATCCCAGGATGCGTTCCTCCACGTAGTGCATGTCCGGCCAGTCGCGGAAGTCGACGCGGTAGTCCTTGACCGGGTTCTCGGCGAACTTCGCGAAGGTCTGCTGCACCTGCGCGCCGTAGTCGGACTCTCCTTCGTACCTGGTCACCTTGACCTGGTTGCCCCTGATGTTGACGCAATAACGGACCTCCCCCAGCAGCCCGGTAACCCTGGCGAGGTCGGCAGTCAGGCCGGTAAACCCCGCCGACCGGGTGTAGGACGCCAGGTACTGCCGGAACGCGATGAACCCGCGTGAGCCGAGTTCGACCGCCGCGAGCGTGTCGGCCAGGGCGGCCACCGCCTGGCAGTAGACGCGAGCCGCGTCCAGGAACCAGCGTTCCTTCTGGTACCTGTTGCGGAGCTTGCTCACCCGGACCAGGTGCGCGCGCATCTCGCGCATGCCGTCCGCGAACTGCGTCATCGCCCCGGATAGTGCCGTGCCCTCCAGGTCCCGCAGGATCTCGTGGCGGTATTCCACCGCCCGGACCTCACGCAGCGGCGAGCGGAACACCGGCATCAGCTCGTACTCGTCCCGCCCGGCTGCCACCGCGGCGAAGACCTGATCAAGGTTCAGGTCACCGAACATCGACGGGTCGTCGCGTTCGCCCGCGCCCGACGGGTGATCGAACAGGATGCTGCCGAATGCCGCTGCAGTCACACCAGCCTCCACCAGCACCTCGCGGCAGAAGCCATCAGCCACAGTGGCGGTTAGAGGCGAGCTTCATCACCTGTCGCGAATTTTACCCGGCGGTCCCGAGCGGCAGGGCACCTGGGCTCGTCACCGTTGCAGCCCCGTCTCCGCGGCGGGGTACGCGCCACTGCCACAATGGATCTGCACGGGTGATGGGGCTCACCCCGGAATCGCGGCCCGAGTGGTCCGCTGACGGTCCCTGGCCTGCCGAGCCAGGAAGGGTTCCATGATGTCCAGCTTGCCGCGCATCGAGGCTGACGCCATCGTCCGGTCGCTGCGGTGAAGGTCCGGGAGCGGGTGAAGGCGGCGCCTCCGGCGCTGAAGTTCGTGGTCATGGTGGGGATCATGAGCTTTTTCGCTGACTTCACCTACGAGGGATCCCGCAGCATCGTCGGCCCGTACCTCGGGATGCTCGGGGCCGGGGCCTTCACGATCAGCGTCGTCAGCGGTGCCGGGGAGTTCATCGGCTACAACATCCGCCTGTTCTCCGGGCGCGGCGCCGACCGGACCGGCCGGTACTGGCCGATCACGATCGGCGGCTACGTCCTGCAGATGTCGGTCGTTCCGCTCCTTGCCCTGGCCGGAAACTGGCAGGTGGCCGCGCTGCTGGTCATCGCCGAGCGGATCGGCACGGCGTGCTCGTCCCGCTGACCGCGGTAGCCGCGCTGTATGCACCGCTGGTGTTCCTTGGCGGGTTCTGGGCCATCCTGGTGGGTGTGTCCCTGTGGGGGCTGGGAATGGGCGTGCAGGAGTCGCTCATCCCGGCGGCGGTCGCGCCCATGGTCTCCCCGGACCGCCGGGCCTCCGCCTACGGTTTGTTCACCGGTATGTACGGAACGGCCTGGGTGCTGGGCAGCGTCGTGATCGGCGTCCTGATCAACGTGTCGCTCGACGGCCTCGTGGCGTTCTGCATGGCCAGCGAACTGGCCGCGATCCCGTTCATCCTGGCGGTCCGTCGGCGCCTGAGAGCCGAGACCAGCGTCCAGGACCGGTAGAGTTAGTACCACGGCGATGGAGCTCGCCGTAGCCGCCCTCGTGGCTGATGGCTCCTGTTGACCGCCCTCGGAGGCAGCACAGGAGGCATGCTATGACGCAAGCCATGGAATCGCCGCAGGACCGCGACGGGGCAGCCCGCCCTGGCGGCAGGGAAGACGGAGGCGGTTATCGGTGGTCAGAGCCGGGGGCCCTACCGTCCGGAGGTCCTGGCCACTTCCCCAGCTTGCTCTTCGACGGAGCGCCGCCGGCCAGGGGGGCCGCCGAGCAGGACGCGGATCGGTCCTTCGCGCTGGACCTGAACCTGGACCAGATCGTGGCGGCGATCGCGGGGGACCGCGAAGAGCGCGACCACATCACGACAGTCCTGTTCGGCCACCTGCACGATGCCGACGCCGTGCACTACCGTCAGGAGGTCTTCCGGGATCTGGAAGATCCTGCCCTGTTCGCTGAGGTCCAGCGCTTCGCCGATCTCACCCGCGAGGTACGCGCCCACCTGCGGCAGTTGCCGAAGATGCCGTACCGCTACCAGCGCGAAGGCTGGTTCCTGGACGCGGCGGCCATCTACTGCGACGCGGTGCAGTCGCTGGCCGGCCACCTTGTCCCGGCGCAGATCAGCTCCCGCGCCCTCCTGGCCTTCCGGGACTACCTCGCTTCTTACGTGGCTTCCGCCGGGTTCGCCGCCCTCGTGAGCGACACCAGGAACCAGAAGGACGCCCTCGCGCGGATCCGCTACTCCACGCGCATCCGGGGCGGCCGGGTCGACGTGACCCGCTACCAGGAGGAAGCCGATTACAGCGCCGCGGTGCTCGCGACCTTCGAACGCTTCAAGCAGGGCGCAGCCAAGGACTACCTGATCCACTACCGGACCCGGCCGGGGATGAACCACGTCGCCGACCAGATCCTCGAGCTGGTGGCCAGGCTGTTCCCGGAGGAGTTCACCGCCCTGGACGAGTACTGTCGCCAGCACGACGGGTTCCTCGATGAGGGAATCCGGCGCGCTGACCAAGAGCTGCAGTTCTATCTGGCCTACCTCGACCACATCAGGCCGCTGCGCGCCGCCGGGCTGCGTTTCTGTTATCCGGAGGTCTCCGCCGCCGCCAAGGACGTCCGCGCCGCCGACACCTTCGACCTCGCCCTGGCGCACAAGCTCGTCGCCGAGCGCAAGCCGGTGGTCACCAACGAATTCCGCCTGGAGGGCCCCGAGCGCATCTTCGTCGTGACCGGGCCCAACCAGGGCGGGAAGACCACCTTCGCCCGGACCTTCGGGCAGCTGCACCACTTGGCCAGCATCGGCTGCCCGGTCCCCGGCAGCGCCGCCCGCCTATTCTTGCCCGACCGCCTCTTCACCCATTTCGCACGGCAGGAGGACCTAACCAAGATGACCGGGAAGCTGGAGGACGACCTGATCAGGATCGGGGAGATCCTGCGGGTGGCCACTGGAGCCAGCATCGTGATCCTGAACGAGATCTTCGCCTCCACGACCCTGCACGATGCCCGCTTCCTGGGAACGAAGCTGCTGACGAAAATCATGCAGCTCGACGCCTTGTGCGTCTACGTCACCTTCGTCGACGAACTAGCGTCGCTGGGCGAGCAGGTCGTCAGCATGATGAGCACGATCGCCCCTGAGAACCCGGCCGAGCGCACCTACAGGGTAGTCAGGCGGCCAGCCGACGGCCTGGCCTACGCGCTGGCCCTCGCCGAGAAACACGACGTCACCTACGAGCGGCTGCGGGAGCGGCTCGGGTCATGAAGGTCTACCTCCTGTACCGGGACCGGGACTTCGACCTCGGCGCCGACCTGCCTGCCGGCCATCATGACCTGATCGAAGACCTGGAGCTGACCACGCTGCTGCAGGCGATGGCCGCCGGTGACAAATTCCTCTTCCAGGTGTCGACGAATGTGCTGCTCGCCAGCCTGTGCGATCCAGAAGTCATCCGATACCGCCAGCGGGTGCTGGCCGACTGCCTCGCCCAGCCGGAGGTTATCCGGGAGATGTATGCCGTCGCGGTCGGCGTCCTAGCCGACAAACGGCACCTGTGGGGCTACGGCGGCAGCTACCAGGGCCCGTCGTCCAACCTGTCCGGCGCGGTTGCCTATCTGGAAGCCTACGTGGCCCGGTTGCGGCAACTGCGGAAGATCGCCGACGACCATGCCCGGAGTTTCCGCTCCGACGGGATGCAGACGCTGTTCGCCACGCTGCAGCGGGAGCTTGACGAGGAGTACTTCGGGGAGATCGGCGACCACCTCAGACAGCTGCGGTTCCGCGCTGGCGTGCTGATCAGCGCCGAACTTGACCGAGACAATAGCGGGACAGGCTTCGTGCTCCGCGCCCCTGGTGACACCCGGCGGCGGTGGACACAGCGGCTGGGTATCGGGCCGCGCACCACCTACTCCTTCACCCTCCCGCCCCGTGACGAGGCCGGAGGCCAGATCCTGGACGACCTGACCAGCCGGGGAATCAACCTGGTCGCTAACGCGGCCGCGCAGTCCGCAGACCACATCGGCAGCTACTTCACCATGCTGCGCGTCGAGCTGGGCTTTTACGTCAGCTGCCTCAACCTCGCCGACCGGTTGGCGGCCAAGGGGGTACCGGTCACTGTCCCCGACCCGGCGTCGCCAGCGGCGCCCGTGTTCTCGTGCGCCGATCTCCGCGACGCGTGCCTGGAGCTGCAGTCTCAGAGCCCGGTCGTGGGCAACGACGTGCAGGCGGACGGGAAGTCGCTGGTCATCATCACCGGCGCCAACTCGGGAGGGAAATCGACGTTCTTGCGCAGCGTCGGCGTGGCGCAGCTGATGATGCAGTGCGGGCTCTTCGTCACGGCGGAGGCCTACCAGGCGGACGTGGCCACCGGGATCTTCACCCACTTCATCCGGGAGGAGGATGCCGACATGACCAGCGGACGGCTGAACGATGAACTGCGGCGCATGAGCGCCATCGCCGACCACGTCAGGCCGCACGGCCTCATGCTGTTCAACGAGTCGTTCGCAGGGACCAACGAGCGCGAGGGATCGGAGATCGGCTACCAGGTCGTCCGCGCCCTGCTGGACGCGGACATCAAGGTGTTCTTCGTCACCCACCGGTTCGACTTCGCCGGGCGCTTTCACCACCAGGACGCGCGCTCCACCTTGTTCCTGAGGGCCGAGCGGCAGTCTGACGGGCGCCGTAACTACAAGCTCGCGGTCAAGGACCCTCTGCCCACCAGCTTCGGGGAGGACCTCTACTACCAGCTGGGCGCCTGGCTGGATGAGGATAGAGCCGTCACCCCGGCTGTCACAGCAGCAACGCCGGACGGCGAACTGAACGCGGCCAGCCAGGTCTGGAAGGCCGGTAGTGGGGTCGCTGCCCCGCCACCGGACGCGCCGCGCGCCGGATTAGCCATCTCCTCCCTGCTCGCTGAAGTTTCGTAGTTATGCCACGGCGGCGTCCCAGGCTGCGAGCACAGCGCGGATTTGCTCGTCTGCAGGCTGAGCTGGGCGGCTTGCGGAAAACCGGGCGGCGATCATGGTCCGGCGGAGCTTGA
>Ga0335074_10005065_pt1 | contig 18220 bp, 13 predicted proteins | sample Lox_Sample_23_FD_206715 | JGI IMG/M metagenome (GOLD analysis project Ga0335074, IMG submission 206715) | Soil microbial communities from Loxahatchee National Wildlife Refuge, Florida, United States - Lox_Sample_2.3 | ecosystem: Environmental > Terrestrial > Soil > Wetlands | place: USA... | reverse complement strand
TATAGGTGCCTCTTCTGAATGTGCGGCGAACGGAGCAGTTTCTTGACCGCCCTGTTCTCCAGCCCGAGCAGCGTCTCGATCTCATCTTGCGAATAGGACCGGCTCGGAAATGCGCTCGTGACCGAAGCGATTGCAGCCGCCCGCTCGCGCAATGGAGCCAGGCGCTGAATTGAGTGAGCAGCGATGCGGTCAAGGCTGACCGCATGGTCGTCTCGAATCATGTAGAGCTTCCCCGTCCCGACGGCTATGCCCAGAGCGTAGGCTCAGCAACAGGCTACGACGGCGTCGGCCAAGGCAACAGGGGCCGGTGCCATGTCGTTACTCGGGAGGGGCGTACTGGGCTCGTGCCGACTTCTGAGCCTGAAAGCGCGCAGTGACATTGTGCATGCTCCCGGTACATCCTCGCGATATGCGAGATGAATCTTCTGAGGCCGCGGGCGGGCCTAGTGATACGCTCGGCGCGTGTGCGCCGCCCTGATCCACTATGTGACACCGGTTGAGGACAGCGGCCGGTGGCTAGGCTTTCGCTTCCGTCCGGACGACATCGTCATCAGCACCCGCCGCAAGACAGGCACGACATGGATGCAGATGATCTGCGCACTCCTGATCTTCCAGGATCCCGATCTGCCAGATTCGCTGTGGAACCTCTCGCCATGGCTCGACAACCGAGGCGTGCCGCACGATGTCGTGTACGCCCAGCTCGCAGAGCAGCAACACCGGCGCTTCATCAAGACACATACACCGCTGGACGGGCTTCCGCTCGACCCTGGCGTCACCTACATCGTGACTGCCCGGCATCCTCTGGACGCCTTCGTGTCGCTCTCTCGCCACAACGAGGTCATCGCCCCGCCAGGCGACAACGGCCCGCCATCCGGTCCGCCGCCGCGCACTGGTCTCGATCCCGTACCGGGCGGCCCACCCCCGGGCGGCCCACCCCCGGGCGGTCCTGCGCACGGTACTCCCCCGCCAGGCGGACCAGGGCCATGGCCTGGCGGACCCCCACCAGGCGGACCCCCACCAGGCGGACCAGGGCCATGGCCGGGCGGACCCCCACCAGGTGGTTTCCCGCCAGAGGGCTTCCGGCCGGGAAGCCCACGGCCGGGAGGCCCAGGCTCATGGCCAAACGGCCAGTCCAAGTCACCCGGGCCGCCGGAACTGCTGCTCAAGCCACCCGGGCCGCCAGAGCCGCCCAAGTCGCGCGAAGCGATGCGCGACGCGCTGCTGGCGTGGATCACGGACGACAGCGATCCTCGCCAGGATCCGGACTCTCTGCCTGGCTTCATGGCGCACATGACCGATGCCTGGGCTAGGCGCGGCGAGCCGAACGTGCTGCTGGTGCACTACGACGACCTGCTCGCGGACCTGCCCGGCCAGATGCGCCGGCTCGCGGGCCAGCTTGGCATCGAGGTTCCGGAGCGAGATTGGCCCGCGCTCATCCAGGCGGCCACGTTCGAGCGCATGCGGGACCGCGCGGACAGCATTGTCCAGACCCCTCCGGAGACCGTCACGGATATCGCATCGTTCTTTCGGCGGGGCACCTCCGGAGCCGGGCGTGAGCTTCTCAGCAAGGAGGAACTCTCCGGCTACTACGCACGGGCTGCCCGGACGGCTTCGCCGGACATGCTTGAATGGCTGCATCGGCGTCCGGCCTGACCGGCTGACGGGTCGAATCGGGCTCTAGCACACACCTCACGGTCACGGCGATCCGCACGCGTTGGCCGCCGACTCATGGTCGCTTCCGACGAATCTGCGGTATCTCCTTCTGCTCCTTCTGCTCCTTCTGCCAGAAGGCAGTAAGCGAATGATTGCGTGCACTCTTGCCCACTCACAGGGGTGTAGGTACACGCGATAATCGAGACCAGCCGCCGAGCACCCGTTTTGATCAGGTATGAGCCGTCCGCCTCGCAGCGTCTGCGTCATGGCCTATGGCGAGGAGGGACACCATCACGACGTGAGCCAGAATCGTCGAACTCACCCCGTAACATTAATCACTCTGCTCGTATCGGTCACTGGCGGCACCAACGTCACCGGATAACGGGTTCTGATGTACTTCATGGAAAGTTGTTGATCAACTGTGCTTATCTGGCTGGTGCCGTACGAGCAAGGAAGTTGCTTACGCGTCGTAAGGTGCCCTTGTGGCTAACGGGATCGCCCGGTTCCTCATTTAACGTGGAACTCTGCCGCAACGTGGAAGTCTAACCGTCGTATACGTATGACAGACCGGCACGAAGCGGTAAACTTCCACGTTGTTTTCACGCCGCGCCACCCTGGGCCAGCACGAACCGCACCGGGTCGCGCCACCGAACGCAAACCGTCCCCATAAAGTGCATCAGAGCCGAATAACGTGCGGGATTACCCTTCGTGATGTTTACCCCCCGAAAACCAGGGTCAGCGCTTCACGTACGGGTAGTCCCCGCACGTTGACCCGACTCCGGGGCGCTTTATAGTGCGTTAACGTTGCTAAGCCGGGCCCGGGCCCGGGCCCGGGCCCGGGCCGGGGCCTGTGCCGGGACCGGGGCCGGGGCCGGGGCCGGGGCCGGGGCCTGTGCCGGGACCTGGGCCGGGACCTGGGCCTGTGCCGGGACCGGGGCCGGATGGCCGATGGCCACGCCCGGGGGGCGGGGGTGGGGGTGGGCCGTGGCCTGCCCAGGGCGGAGGGGGCGGGAAGCCCTCGCCCGCGAAGCCCTCGCCCGCGGAGCCGCCGCCCGCGGAGCCGCCGCCCGCGGAGCCGCCGCCCGGGAATCTCCCGCCCGGGGGACCGGGCCATGCTCCCGCGCCGACCGGCTCCTGGCGGGCGAACTGGGTGCGGTAAAGGTCGGCGTACAGGCCACCGGAGGCGAGCAGTTCCTCGTGCTGACCGCGCTCGCAAACCCGGCCCTCGTCAATGACCAGGATCTGGTCCGCCTCTCGGATGGTGGACAGCCGGTGCGCTATGACCAGCGAGGTGCGGCCGGACAGAGCCGTCCTGAGTGCCTGCTGAACGGCGACCTCCGACTCCGAATCCAGGTGCGCCGTGGCCTCGTCGAGCACGACGACGTCAGGTTCCTTCAGCAGCAGGCGGGCCAGGGCGACCCGCTGTTTCTCTCCGCCGGAGAGCCGGTAGCCGCGATCGCCCACGATCGTGTCCAGGCCGTCGGGCAGCACCGAGATCAGGTCCCAGATCTGCGCCGCGCGGCACGCCTCGATCAGCTCCGCGTCGGTCGCGCCGGGACGGGCGTAGCCGAGGTTGGCCCGGATCGTGTCATGGAACAGGTGCGCGTCCTGGGTCACGACGCCGACGGCGTCGTGCAGCGACTGCTGGGTCACGCCCCTGATGTCGACCCCTCCGATGCGCACCGTGCCCTCGTCGGGGTCGTACAGCCGCGACACGAGGTGGGTGATCGTCGTCTTACCCGCACCGGAGGGCCCCACCAGGGCGGTCAGCTGCCTGGCGGGCGCGGTAAAGCTCACGTCGTGCAGCACGCCGAGCCGCGCGTCGGTGCGTTCGGGCACGGGCAGGGCGATGGATTCCAGCGACGCGAGCGACACCTCGGCCGCAGCCGGGTAGTGGAACGAGACGTGTTCGAAGACGATGTCCGGCGCGGTGGAAGGCGTGCCGTTGAGCACGAGCGGCACAGCGTCCGGGCCGTCCTCGATCAGCGGCTTCAGGTCGAGGACCTCAAAGACCCGGTCGAAGCTGACCAGGGCGGTCATGACGTTGACCTGGACGTTGGAAAGCGAGGTGATCGGCCCGTACAGCCTGTTCAGCAGCATGGCGAGGGCGACCAGCGTGCCAACCTGGAAGGCGCCGTGCACGACGAGGGAGCCGCCGAGCCCGTAGACCACCGCGCTGGACAGCGACGCGAGCAGCGTCAGCGCGATGAACAGCGTGCTGCCGTACACCGCCTGGGTCACGCCGACGTCCCTGACCTTTGCCGCCCGCTCGGCGAACAGGACCGACTCCTCGGGCGGCCGACCGAACAGCTTCGCCAGCATGGCACCCGCGACGTTGAACCGCTCGGTCATCGTCGAGCCCATGGCCGCGTCCAGTTGCATCGACTCCCTCGTCAGCCGCTGCAGCCTGCGCCCTACCATGCGCGCGGGGAAGATGAACATCGGTATCAGCACCAGCGCGATGACCGTCACCAGCCAGGAGAAATAAAGCATCGTGACCAGCACGAGGATCATCTGGAGCGTACTGGACACGGTCGACACCAGCGTTGACGTCAGCGCCTGCTGGGCGCCGATCACGTCGCTGTTCAGCCTGCTGACCAGCGAGCCGGTCTGCGCCCGGGTGAAGAACGCGATCGGCTGCTCCTGCACGTGAGTGAACACCTGTGTGCGGAGGTCGTAGACCAGGCCCTCGCCGACCCGCGCGGTGTACCAGCGCTGGATGAAGTTGAGGAACGCGTCGAAGATGGCCAGTCCGGCGACGACGGCGGCGATCCCGACCACGACGCCGATCCGTCTGGGCAGGACACCGCGGTCAATGACTTGCGCGAGCAGCACCGGGATCGCTACCGTGACCACCGCGTCGAACGCCGCGGCAGCGAGGAAGATCGCCAGATCCCAGCGGTAGGGCCTAGCGTAGGTCGCGATCCTGCGCACGGTGCCCCGGCGCAGTTCCTGTTTGGTGATGGACTCGTCGGCGACGAAGCCGCGCATCATGTTGAACGGGCCAGGGCCAGGTCCGGGGCCGGGAGGCATGGCGGCAGGCACCTCCTGATGACTGGTGTGCTACCCCGCGTCGGCTCAAACTATCGAACCCGCGCGCGTACAGCGTATTTCGCGCTGGTATGACCCAGCAACGGAACCGGCTCGCCAGCGGGATCGCGCGGACTGCGCCTGTCGCGCTGACAGCCAGCTACCTGCTTCTGAGCTGCAGCGACAAGGCATGCTCGACCAGCGTCGTGAGCGCGTGCTTGGTGGACGGGCGCTCCCTGGCGTCGCACTGGATCAGCGGCACGTGCGGGCTGACGGACAGGGCCTCTCGCACGTCGGCGATCTGGTACGGATAATCGCCGTGGAACCCGTTCACCGCCACGATGAACGGCAAGCCCGCGGCCTCGAAATAATCCACTGCCGGGAACGAGTCGGTCAGCCGACGGGTGTCCACCAGCACGACCGCTCCGATCGCACCGTGGACGAGGTCGTCCCACATGAACCAGAACCGGTGCTGCCCAGGAGTGCCGAACAGGTACAAGATCAGGCCCGCGTCAAGCGTCACCCTGCCGAAGTCCATCGCAACGGTCGTCGTGGTCTTGTCCGGCGTATACGTCAGGTTGTCCACACCAGCCGATGCCGAGGTCATCACCGCCTCCGTGGTCAGCGGCGTAATCTCGGACACCGACCCGACGAACGTGGTCTTGCCCACGCCGAAACCGCCCGCCACGACGATCTTCACGGAGGTCATGGCGGGGTCACCGGCATCTGCCACACCTGAGACCGCTGACCCGCGGAAGGCCATTTCAGAGCCTGCGAAGTCCACTAAGCACCCTTTCCAGCAGCTTGACGTCCGGGCCGCCCTGAGCGTGGTTGAGCTGGTGAATCCGCACCAGGCCATCCATCGCCATGTCAGAGATCAAAATCCGTGCAACCCCCAGCGGCATTTGCAGAACCGCGGAGATCTCAGCCACCGACCGCCAATCCCGGCAGAACTCCAAGATCGCCTGGCACTCCGGACTAAGACCCGGCAGACGGCGCGCGTCATAGTTCGTGGCCGCGACCATCGCCTCGATCTCCAGCTGATATCGCGGCTCGGTCCGTCCCCGCGTCACCGCATACGGCCTGACCAGGAAATCCTCGTCATTCTCCGGCAGCTCATCGCCATCTAGGGGCGGATGGCGGCCATCGCCGGCGGGCGCCCGGTCATCATGGCTCGGGACCTGCACCAGCGTCTCCTGTCACAATCGATCATCTTCCGAGGATCAGCCGGGCGCCTGTGCGCCACGCACCATCGGCGTCAGCGCGCGGCCCACGCGCTCGACCAGCAGCGTCATCTCGTACGCCACCAAGCCCATGTCGCAGTCTCCCGCCGCCAGCACCGCGATACTCGAGCCGTCGCTGATCGACATCACGATCAGTAGCCCACGCTGCATCTCCACAACCGCCTGGGCAACTGTACCGCCCTCGAAAACCCGCGAAGCTCCCTGGGTCAGGCTGGTCAGCCCCGACGTCACGGCAGCGAGCTGGTCCACCCGGTCAGGCGGAAACCCGTCCGAGTACGCCAGTGGCAGGCCATCCGACGACACCACGATCGCGTGCGCGACCGATGGCACCTGCTCCGCGAAGTTCGTAACCAGCCAGTTCAGATCCTGAGCCGGACGTGTGAGTGAGGTCACCGCCGCTCCTTCCGGCTCCGAGTCTGGCCAAGGTCAACATGCCTCATGAGGGTGTGGCCTCTCCGCTGTCGGGGTCCGTGCCGCTCACCGCGGCACGGCCTTGCCGGATACCTTGCTGGAAGCTCGCGTAACGACCACCGGTCTCCGCCGCCGACCTGCCAGGGGGGGCGGCAGCGGGTGGCGTCTCGCTGCGCTGCCCGCTGGTCGCCGGGACGGCGGCGGTCCCAGGTACGAGGTTCGCCTGCGGCACTCGCTTCGGCAGCCCAGCCGACGTAGTGCCGTCCACGGCCGGCGCCTCAACCACCTCGGCGGCACGCCAGCCGACGTCTGCCGGCGAGGACCAGGTTTCGCCGCTGTGATCGGTCCTGCCGATGGCCTGCCGTCCGCGGCGGAACCAGTGCGACTCCACCGCCTCGAAGATGGGCAGCCGCTCGTTGTCGGCGAGGCTGTTCGCGGCGGGCACGCTCACCTCGCCGAGCGGAGAGGCTCCTGCCCAGCCTGCCGAACCGCCATCCGAACCCCACGCGGGCGAGCCGCCGTTCGCCCAGCCGGCGGAGCCGCCGTTCGTTCCCCAGCCGGCCGCCGAACCGCCGTTCGCCCAGCCGGCCGAGCCGCCATTCGCGCGGGGACGCTGTGCATTGCCGGCACCAGGAGCGGGCAGCGTCCCGCTGTGCGGCGGGCCGCCTTGGCCTGGTTCGGGGTCCTGCGGTGCGCGACCTGCTCCTCCCGCCGGCTCGGCTCCGCGCAGGCGGTCGCCGATCCCGGGCAACGGCGCGGCCGACGCGGCGGTCGCGCTCGTCCCCATGGCTGGGGTCGCCCTGGAGCCCGCGTTCCAAGACTGACCCGCGAACGGCTGCTGAGCCGGTTCGCTCATGGCCGGCTGCTCGCGCAGCCCCGTGGAGGCGGGCGCCGCCACGAAGCTATCGCGCCCGGCGCCTCGCCGCGGCATCAGCGGCTCCGCGTCATTGAAGTCATCGGTATCGTCGGCGAACCGGCTCCCCGGAGCCATCGAGACCGAACGCAGCGGGCCTGCAATGCCCTGCTCTGACGTGATCGTCTCGTCGGGCAGCCAGATCAGCGCGACCAAGCCGCCGGAGGGAGCCGGGCGCAGCCGGACCCGGATGCCGTGCCGTGCCGCCAGCCGGGCGACCACGAACAAGCCCATCCGGCGGGAGACCGCCACATCAACCACCGGCGGATTGTCCAGCCGCCAGTTCGCGTGCGCCATGTCCTCGGCGCCCATGCCCACACCTTGGTCGGTGATCTCGATCAGGGCCCCGCCGCTGCTCGGCAGGTAGGCCGCGACCGTGACCGGCGTGTCGGCCGCCGAGTACGACGTCGCATTCTCCACCAGCTCGGCGGTCAGGTGCACTACGTCGCTGACCGCCTCCCTGCGGACCGAGACCTCGACCTGCACGTTCAGGGTGACCCGCTCGTACCGCTCGATCTCTGAGACCGCCGCTCGGAGAACGTCCACGACGGCCACCGGCCTGCTCCACCGCCTGGAGAGCTCCTGACCGGCGAGGACGAGGAGGTTCTCCGAGTTACGCCGCATGCGGGTGGCCAGGTGATCCATCAGGAACAGGCTCGCCAGGCGCTTGGAATCCTGCTCGCCCTGCTCCAGCCGGGTGATCACCTTGATCTGCCGTTCCACCAGAGACTGGCTGCGGCGGGACAGGTTGACGAACATCGCGTTGACGTTGCCGCGCAACGCCGCCTCGTTGGCGGCCAGCCGTACCGCTTCCCTGTGCACCTGATCGAAGGCCCGGGCGACCTCGCCGATCTCGTCGGTAGAGTCCACGTCGATGGGCTCAACCTCGGCTGGCACGCTTTCCCCGTCGGTCTCGCTCATCCGGCGGACCATCGCGGGCAGCCGTTCACCCGCTATCTCCAGTGCACCGTTCCGCAGCCTGCGCAGTGGTCCGGCCATGGACCGGCCGACGACGGTCGTAGCGGTCAGCGCGATACCGAGCAGCAGCGCGACCGCGATGCTGAAGATAGCCGCAGACGTGATCGCGCCGTCGCGCAGGGACCCGGCCCGCGAGATCACCGAGTTCGAGAGCGCTTCCTCCACCGACCGCAGGCCGTTCACCTCATAGGCGAGCGAGACGCTCGCATCGGAGATCGTAGGGTCGGTGGCGATCGGTGACTTGCTCGACGCGAGGGAGATCGCTTGCTGTTCCTGCGCCTGCGCCTGCACGACGCTGGAGTTCGACACCATGGTGTTGAACAGCTGGCGCTGGGCGGCCGTGGCCGCGGTGTCGAACTCGTTCAGGTCACCTTGCTGCTGGGCCTGCGCATCGGTGATCGCCGACTGCTGGGTTGGACCGAACTCCCCCAAGGAGACCAGAGTGTAACTAAGGGCCGAGGTAAGCAGCGCCTGCTGTTCCGACGCTTCCTCTTTCATGCTGGAGACCAGGACGAGCACGCTGACCGATCCCGCCAGCGTCGAGTCGCTGCTGCCAACCGCGATCTGGCTCTCGATGGCCAGCAGCGTGTCGATCGCCTGCTCGTATTCGTCGATCACGATCAGCGCCGGAAGCTGGGTGCGGGTCGCCGCTTGGCGGATCGCGGACAGGTTGCCGATCGTGGTGACCGCCGCCTCCGCGTCTTGCTGTGCCGGCGCGGGGTAAGAGCCATTCACGTCGTCGGCCAGCGCTTTAACCTGATCAGCCCAGCCGGTGGTTACCGCGTAGTCCTGGTTGAGCACTCCGGTTTCCGGTCCCACGGGGGGGACTGTCAACGACGACTGGGGAGCACCCCGGCCGCCGTCGCCGTTACCCAGCACGATGAACGTGACCGTGTCCTCGCGTTCGTTCTGCAGCGCCTGCACCAGGCCGGTGATCTTGCCGCTCAGATTGGCAAGCGTCAGCACGTGCTGGTCGACGAGGGCGCTACTCACGGATGAGGCGATGAAGACTCCGCCTGCCGCGACAGCGGTAACGGTCGGGATCGTCACCAGCAGGAACAGCCGTGACCGCAACCGCCAGTTCTTCAGCGCGCGGCGAGAGGCGTGGCCGGGTGCCGGACGGGCACCCGGCGCCTGGCCGCCGACGCGGGCCGTCGAGAACATGTCGGGCGGGGAACTATCAGGGTTAACGGCGCCATTCCCGGCCGCGGGCATGCTAGCCTCAGCCGGCACTCGCCCGTTTGTCACGCCAGGCTTCCTGACCCTGGACAGCAGCGCACCGGTGCCTTTACCCATGAGACCAGCAACAGCCAGCGACACGCGAACGCCGCGACGGAACTGACACGGAATTACTCCTCCCACCAGGAGACTCGGCGTCCACATCGTCACCATTTTTGTAGTGTGCACACTCTAACGCGCAGCCCTGCACAAATGGAGATGAATCATGATTAATCCGTATCAGGTTGGTTTCGGCCCAGCTCAAGTGAACTTGTGTGACTGGAGTGATCCCAGAGCGGATGTCGCATGGACCATGCGAAACATCTGATGTTATGTAGCACAACAACTGCCTATTCGGATAAAAATAGAAATACCTGTCGCATCAGCCCCACAAGCTCCGGATGACTGGCGCCTGGCAATTTGGCAGCATTTGGTTACTTATTCGCGCTACGGTGGTCTCCGCGAACGATGACCCGTATAAAGAAGGAGGGCTCATGCGCCTGGCCAGGACCGGTGTCCGCATCTCGCCCGCAGCGTTGCGCATCGTGCCGGTTGCGCTGTCGGTGGCGGTGCTAACCGCGGGCTGTCATGTCCCGGGCACTGGCGGGTCGGGCCTAGCGTCCGGCAGCGGGCCGATCACGGTGGCGTACGTTGCCGGTATCGACAACGCCCCGCTGCTCGTCGGAATCCATGACGGACTGTTCAGGCAGCACGGTCTGGACGTAACCGTCACGAGCTACGCGACCCTCGGTGACGAGGTCCAGGCTCTCGCCAAGGGCCAAGCGCAAATTGCGGTCGGTGACTACACCGGCTTCCTCTACGAGCAGGCCACCGGCCACTTCCCGCTGAAGCTCATCGCCGACGGATACGACGCCACCTCGAACTCGGTGGCCATTCTCACCCTGTCTAGCTCAACCATCACGACGCCTCAGGCACTGCAGAATCAATCCGCGGTCGTTGCCACGCCGCCCCAGGTTGCCCCGCAGAGCACGCCCGGCTCGAGCGTGCCGAATGTGCCGTACAACATGGCCACCCTAGCGGCCGAAGAGGTGCTGCAAAACGACGGCGTTAGCCCCAGCAGCGTGACCTGGAAGCCGATGTCGGCGCAAGACGAGATCACCGAACTCCGCGATGGCCAGGTGAACGCGATCCTGACCACCGAGCCCTACATCCTCCAGGCCGAGGAACAGCTCGGGGCCGTCGAGGTGGTGGACGCGAGCAGTGGCGTGACGTCCGGGCTCCCGATGTCGGGCTACTTCAGCCTGGCCTCCTACGCGCAAGCGAATCCGTCGACGGTGCAGGCTTTCCAGCAGGCGCTAGACCAGGCCCAGTCCGACTGCGCCCAGCGCGGCCCGGTCGAGACCGAGCTGCCGCAGCTCATCACCGGCATGACTTCGGACGAGGCGGCGCTGGTCACCCTCGGCACCTACCCGGCTTCGCTGAACGTCGGCCAGGTCCAGCGGGTCGCCTCGCTGATGTATGACTCAGGGATGATCAGCAGCCCGATCAGCGTGCAGAACCTGACGACCTCCCCATAGCGCGCTGCCCGGCTTACCAGGGACCAGATCTCTAGAAGAGATTGTCCGGCAGGCCAAAGTGGATGCGCGCCACGTCCGCCGCGATGACATCATGCCGCGCGGAGAGGTGCCCGAGGTACGTCGATGCGTCCCGGTAATAACGCTGCATCCGGCTGCCGCGCTTGGCCGCCGACGTGGCCGCCGAGGCGAAGAGCTCGCTGGTCGCCTGCACCGCCATCCTGGCCGCGACCTGGATCATCGTGAACATCCGGGCGTCGTCCTCACGGAGGAATGGCTCGCCGGTGCGGTGCCACCGCTCGGCGAGTTCCATGTACCGCTCGCCGCACTGGCAGATAACGGCTTCGGCGCTGTCGATGAGCGCTAGCGCCTGACCGTAGTGGCGCTGGTACTCCTCGACCGTGTACCGGGGCACCTGCGGCGCGAAGGACGTCTTCTTCGTCTCGATGATGTTCTCGTACTCAGCTAGTGCGGCGCGGGCCGCGCCGATCACGGGGACGACTATGCTGGCGTGGAAGGGCGCGTACATCCGGCCGCAGTACAGCGGTTCGTCGTGCAGTGCCATGCCGGGTGCGGCGGTGGTCGCGTTGTGCGTCCAGTCACCCGGGCAGGTGCAGTGGCCGGGAACGAACACGTTCTCCACGCGCACGCTGTTGGACCCGCTCGAGTTCATCCCGAGGATGCTGCCGTCACCCCAGTCGGGCAGCACGGTGACGTTCTCGATCGGCGTGCAGATCGTAAGCATCCCCTCGGACTCCCGGCCGGGCACGAGCGTGCCGCCCATGAAGTGGGTCGCGTACCCGACGCCCGAACAGTAGTCCCATGTCCCGTTCACCACGTAACCGCCGTCCACCGGCTCCGCGATCCCCATCGCCACCGCACGGTTCGGGCACTTGAAGTCGCCGTCGGGCCCGAACAGGTCTATCTGGCCTGCCTCACTGAACCAAGTGCCGAGCGCGAGCGCTTGCTGTGTGCTCAGGCACAGCCCCCATGCGGTCCCTGGGTCCCCCTCCGCCACGGCCATGATGACCTTCCAGTGGGTCAGCATGTCGAAGGCATAGCCCCCGAATCGCTTTGGCTGCAGGATCCGGTAGAACCCGGCCTCGGTGAACTTCTTGTCGAGCTCGGCCGTGTGACGCCCGAGCTTTTCCGCCTCGTCCTGCTGCTCGCGGATGGCCGGGATCAGCGCCCGCGCCCGGGCTACGATAGCCTCTGGCGTCAGGCCTGGCTCGGGCACGCGGAAGTCACTCGGCCGGGGAATAGTCTGTTCTGCCACAGTACGAGCCTGGTATACCTGCTACCCGTAAGCAAGTATCGAGCCCCAGTATTCGCGCGTGCCGCTTCGCCCGCTGGCGAAATGTACGGCGATCCGCGTGGCATCTTAATAATCAGGAAGGCGCGGCTCATTACCGTGAGTCAGGATCAACCAGACCCGGCCGGGCAGGCCAGGTCGCCCGGCCCGCGGCATTGGCAGGCACTAGTTGTGCTGGCGGCTATGCAGTTCATGCTCGCTCTCGACCTGAGTGCGGTAGTCGTCGCTCTCCCTAAAATCCAGACCGACCTGCACTTTTCCCATTCAGGCGTGGCATGGGTCATCAACGGCTACGTGCTCACGGCCGGCGGGTTCCTGCTACTGGGCGGACGGCTGTCCGATATGTTCGGCCGCCGACGGCTGTTCATGGCCGGCGTGCTTGTCTTTGGTGCGGCCTCGGCCATGTGCGGCACGGCGGTCTCGTCATCGATGCTCGTCGCCAGCCGCTTCATGCAGGGAACCGGGGAGGCGCTGGCCGGCCCGGCGGCGCTGGGCATGATCCCCGTACTGTTCCCTGACAGCCGGGAGCGGGTGAAGGCGCTGGGGGTATGGTTCGGCATGTCCGGAATTGCCGGGACATCTGGTCCGGTGATCGCCGGGGCGCTGACCAGCGCGGACTGGCGATGGATCTTTTTCATCAACATACCTGTGGTGGTGTTCGCGATGCGCGCTGTGCCGCGTGTGCTTCCGGAGAGCCGGATGGCCCGCGAAGGCCGCACGATCGACCTGCCTGGGGCCGTAACGGCGACCGGCGGGCTGGTAGCAGTCGTCTATGGCCTGCTGCAGGCGGCCTCCTACTCGTGGGGGTCCTCGGAGGTGCTGCTGCCGCTGCTCTGCGGAGTCGTCCTGCTATCAGTCATGGTCCTAGCGGAAACCCGCTGCTACGATCCGCTGATCCCCATGCGATTCCTGGCCAACCGCATCAGGGTGACCTCCAACATTCTGAGCATGGTCACATGGGCGGCGTTCGTCGGGTACGTCGTCATGCTGAACATGTACATGGAGCAGGTGCTCCACTATTCACCGCTGCGGACGGGACTACTGAACCTCCCACTTGCCGCCATAACCACCGGGATCTTCCTGAGCACCAGGCTGATGCCGCGCGTCGGTGTCAAGGCGGTCATGGCCATCGGCTACCTCGGCAGTGCGACGGGACTGTGGATAGCAAGCTATATCCAGGTCAACTCTTCTTATGTCGGGGCACTTCTGCCCGGGCTTATAGTATTCGGCGGCTTCAACGGGCTGTGTTACCCGGGCTTGATCATCGGCGCGCTACATCAAGTCACCGACCAGGACTCCGGCCTAGGTTCCGGGGTGCAGAACGCCATGCAGCAAATAGGCGCGGCGCTCGGCCTAGCCGTCCTGGTCGCGCTCGCGCTCCGCTGCACGCAGCACAGGGCTCTCGCCGGGGTGCCGATGGCGATCGCGCAGACCGACGGGTATGCGCTGGCATTCCGGGTCAGCGCCGCCGCGCTCGCCGTGGCTGGCATACTCGTCCTGGTTACGCTGGAATGCGTTAACGCCACGATGCACACCACCGTCGCCGAACTCGCGAGCGACAACGCCGCGCCTTCCATCGAGCCTTTTTCGCAAACATTTGCATAGCTGATCCGAGAGAGCGGACACCACGATGACTCGTCTCCATCTGGACCGGCACTTGCCGCCGGATTTCCTCATCAACGCGCTCCGGGCAGATGCGCGACAGGGGCTAACCGCATCACCCAAGTACATCCCTTCGAAATGGCTTTACGATGCCAAGGGGAGTGAACTCTTCGAGGAGATCACTCGGCAACCCGAGTATTATCCCTTCAGAACCGAGGGCAGCATCCTGCGGGCCATCGCGGATGAAATCGCAGCGGATACGCGGGCATGCAGCGTCATAGAACTGGGGTCCGGTTCCGCGGATAAAACTCCGATCTTGCTCCGCGCACTTCGACGGGCAGGAACGCTCCGCGCCTACATTTCGATCGATATCAGCGAGTCCGCCCTCGTAGCAGCAGGGTCGCGGCTTATCGCCGAATATCCTGGCTTGTCGGTGCGTGCGGTGCTCGCCGACTATGAAACGCAGGCCGAGGTACTTGCGGCATACGAGTTCCCTTCGCCCAGACTTGTGCTGTTTCTCGGCGGAACGATCAGTCAACTGATGCCAGACCAGCGGGCCGAATTCCTGCGAAAGATCCATGACGTCTTCTGTCAAGGCGACATGCTATTGCTCGGCGTAGACCTAGTTAAGGATCCGGCCGAGCTCATAGCCGCGTATGATGACTCGGCAGGAGTCTCGACCGCGTTCAACAAGAACCTTCTTGCCGTGCTAAACACACGCGTTGGCGCCGATTTCAATCTAGATAATTTTGACTATGTTGTCACGTGGGACGACGAGGCCGAGCTCGTGAAAATGTGGGAACAGTCAAGAGTTAGCCAGGCCGTCCGCTTGTCAGGAATCGACCTGTCCGTGGAGTTCACGACTGGAGAACGAATTTGGACGGCCATTTCGGCGAAGTTCCGGCGAGATGGCATCCGGGCAGAGCTTGAACATGCCGGATTCACCCTCCACCGCTGGTGGACTGACCCTGACGGACGATACGCACTGACCCTGTCGAGGCTGGCGTAGAGTCATTGGCTCTCCGATAGCCCTCTCGGCTCGCCGCCCGCGGATCCGGTGAAGACCGGGATGTGCTGCACGCTCTTAAGATACGGAGTCCCCTCCGTGTAACCGGTGCCTGGTGCTTCGCCGAGCATCCGCACCGCGAGCCGGTAATGGGTTGTGCGCCACTTCGAGAGCATCCCGGCAAAGCCGCTCATCGCGTCGGCAACCTCCTTGTCCGCGGCGGGCGTGAGTACGCCGCTCGCCCTGCTCTGCTCGACCGCCTGCTGAAGGTTCGGCAGGCCGTCGACCACCAGGGCGCGCACGTCGGGGACATTGTGGTACGCGGGCGAATCCAGCCGACTTGTGTCAGGGACGCGGCACAGGGCTTCCATCAGTTTGTAAGCCCGGGACTGGATGGCGCTTGCCCCCTCGGTGAACTGGCGGAACGACCTGAACGCACCGACCTGCATTGTTGCCAGCAGCGAGAACAGGGGTGCGGCCCGGTGCAGTTCCGCCGCGCAGTCACGAAGCAGAGCCGCGGCCAGCGAGGCGTCGGGCTGGGCGTCGGCTGGACGCAGCGCCCTGATCGCGGCGCCGAGGTGGCCACCGATCAGCGCGAACGTCGACTCGAAGGACTGGAGCACGCGGATGAACATGTACTCGTCGTGGACGGTGTCGACAGGCAGCATGCTGAGCTGGAGCATGCGCTCTTCAGCAGGCGTTACCGTCGGCGCGACCGCGGCGCAGGCGCGTCGCGCGGCCGCGACCGGGCCGGCGGCCAGCTCCGCGTCGGTCAGGCCGAGCGGCCCTAGGCGGGAAGCGAACAAGCGCAGGCAAAGCCGGCAACGCTTGATGGTGACCGGCTGGTCGGGACGCATCCGTGGCAGCAGCGTCGTCCGGCCGTCAGCGGCGGCGAGCTCGAAACGCACGGTGTCGGTGATGAGCAGGAGCATCAGCCGGTCATGTAGGCGTACCGCGCTTGCGGTATCGCTCTCATCCGGCAGGGGGAGCAGCGACAGGCCGGTGTAGCTGAGGTAGTCATACTTGCCGTCCCACTTGTCCAGCGCACAGTCGAGGAACCGCTTCAGCAGGCCGGCTTCCGGCGAAGCGGTGCGATGGTGCTCCCCGATGGCTAGGCGCCGGACGTTGTCCAGTGCCGCCAGCAGTTCCTTGCACACAAAATGCTTGCCGACCCGCTGGAACTCAGCAACGATGTCGTCATAGGGAAAGGTTGCTGGATCCGCTTGCTCGAGGCAGTCGATCAGGTCCGTCATGATCGTGCACTTTCCGTTATGAGCTTGCGCGCCGGATACCGGGCTATCTCCCTGAAGAAATTCGCCGATATCCGGCGGCAACCCCGCCTGCCAGCAACACGGATCAGACGAAATACCACTTCTCGAAGTTAAAATTCGACAGCGGCTCACCAACGGCGGACGGAGAATAGCCCGTTATCTTGGTGCTGTATGCGTCGAGCGAGTCACTGAACGCCGGGATGATGTATCCACCATAGTTGAAATCGTATTCCTGCATCTCATACTCGATCTGTTTGCGCACCGAGGCATCGAGCGTGGCGTTCGCCTGGCTGTACAACTTGTTGAGGGTGGAGCTGTTGGTGTGCGTCTCATTGAACGGCGACGTCGGCAGCATCGCTGTCGCCACCATGGTCAGGTACGGGGTGTAGGTGTAGAAGTCCTGCGAGAACGTCCACGACAGATACTTCGGACCGAAGAACGTGGGCGTCGAGACGTTGTCGAGCTTGATGGTCACCCCGGCCGCCCCGGCCTGCTCGGTCAGCACTGTCGCCGCCTCCACCATGCCAGTGGTCGCCGGCGCCGTCACCAGCTTCAGCGTGAGGTTCTCCTGCCCGGCCTGCTTCAGCAGGAACTTCGCCTGCGGGATGTCCTGCTCGCGGTGCAGTGAGTGGTCGAAGTCGGGGTCGTACGGGGAGAAGACGTCGGAGGCGACCACTCCGTAGCCGTCCAGTGCCGAGTCGATGAGCTGCGGCCGGTCCACCATGAGCCGCAGTGCCTGACGGACCCGGACGTCGTTGAACGGCGCCTGGTCCACGCGCATGGTGAACGGCGTGAAGGCCCCGCTGTGCGAAGGGACGATCGTAACGCCGCTGGCCGTTCCGAGCGCCGCCAGTTGCGGTCCGTCGAAGCCTCCGGCCGCATCGATCACGCCCGTGGTGAGGGCGTCTTGCAGGGAGGTGGTGTCGGGAAAATCGATAATGGTCAGCGAGTCTACGTACGGCTCCCCGGTCTTCCAGAAATTCGTGTTCTTCACGAACACGCTGCGCTGCTCGGGGGTGAAGCTCTGGTACACGAATGGCCCGGTGCCGTTTGGCGCCTGCTTCGGGTTGAATCCATCCGGGACGATGTACAGGTAGTACCAGTACGCGAGCTGGTCGTAGAAGCTGGCGTAAGGGCTGTTAAATGGCACCAGGACGGTAAGGGGGTCCAGTGCCTTCAGCCCGTTCACGTTCATGGGCCCGAGGCAGTTCTTACCTGGGAACGCGGGCCCGGTGATGATCCGCCGGAACGTGTAGATCACGTCCTCCGCGCCAAGCTTCTTGCCGTTGTGGAAGTGCACGTCATCGTGCAGCTTGATGATCCATTCCGATGGCGAGTTGTTGTACGGGGATATCTCTTCGGCGAGGACCAGTTCCATCACGGCCTGGTTGTTGAGCTGGGCCAGAGGCTGGTAGAGGGCCTGGGCCCGGGCTCCGTCGAGGTAGCTGATGATGGCGTTCGGGTCGAGGGTGTCCGCGCCCGTGCTGCCGGAAAGGCCGATTTTGAGGTCGCCGCCGTACTTGGGGGCGCTGATCGTGCTCGCCTTGGCCGTCGGACTGGAACTGCTGCTGCAGGCAGCGAGCAGGCCGCCCGCGCTGGCCACCACGCCGGTCGCGGCGACGCCCCGGAGGAACTGACGCCGATCTAGGGGTGCCGCCCCGGAGAGCAACCCGAGTCTCCCATCCGATCGTTCCACGGAACTAAACCTCCAGTAAGGTACGAAACCCGCCGATTAGGTCACGAATCAGGTCACCTGCGGCCTCAGCGGGGTGAGTGTGTCTTATCACCTGAAGCTCGGCATTTTGAGAACAGGGGTCAGCCTCTCACAAACTGCGCGCACGACGCAGTAGAACCCAGCGGGTTCAGGTGCGCCGAATATCTCCCGTAAACAAAAGTTGTTAATGTTTCAATTGTTATGATTGATACGACTGTACATGAATGAGGTTTAAGCTGCTTGTTGTGATTGTTTTATTCGTTGGGCGGTTCACATTGCCGAGACATGGTCATGCCCGTTACGCTACAAATGTCTTCGCCGGATGAGCCGGAT
>Ga0335074_10005062_pt1 | contig 18221 bp, 13 predicted proteins | sample Lox_Sample_23_FD_206715 | JGI IMG/M metagenome (GOLD analysis project Ga0335074, IMG submission 206715) | Soil microbial communities from Loxahatchee National Wildlife Refuge, Florida, United States - Lox_Sample_2.3 | ecosystem: Environmental > Terrestrial > Soil > Wetlands | place: USA... | reverse complement strand
CACCCGCCGCATCAAGGTGGAGCAGACGGCGAAGAAGTGGTTACGGTCCTGCCAATCCACATGCGGGGTGTCGATCAGACGGGTATAAGCTTCGTGGACCAGGGCGGTGGTTTGCAGGATATGGCCAGGCTGCTCGCGATTCATATAAGAGCGGGCCAGGCGGCGCAGTTCGGCGTATACCAGCGGGGTGAGCTTGTCGAGCGCCGACTCATCTCCCGCGCGCCAGGCGCGCAACAGGCCAGTGACCTCGCCCGCATCCATAACATCGCAACCTGGCACATTATATCGTGATCCCCGCATGGGTGGGTGCGCGGGCCGTGTCTGGAATTATTTCTCGCGGCATGCGGTTTTTCGGTTGCGCTTAGCGCCTGACTATCTGAACGGCGGCTCATCCAAGTGCCGCCGGAGAAAGGTATGGAGGCAACTATGAAGATTCGCAGCTTTCAATTGCTCGCAAGCATGGCGCTTGCGGCCACGTTCCCCATTTGTGCACAGCAGGCGTGTACACCGGTCGGCGGAGTGCTCATGACCAATATCAACGCCATTGCCGGCACTTACAACCTGGGACCAGTCTTTGGCGACCTGGGAGGTAGCGTGGCGGCACAGATTCTGGGACAAAACCCGAACGGGAGTTTCAACGTGCAACACTATTGGGTTACCAACTCGGGTGACACGATCTTCTTTAAGGTGGCCGTTCTTACGCCGACCTATCCGGTCCCGGGTAACACCAACATCGTGGCTGTGCCGTGGGGCAATTACATCAGCACTATCGACGGCGGCACAGGGCTGTATGCCAACGCGACCGGGTCGGTGAGCTATTTCGGGATCGCCGACTTCACCCAGGATACTCTGGTATTAAGGTATTCCGGGACCGTGTGCTATAAACACTGACGTAGTGCGGAGCGTGCGCCCGGGTCATCCTTCCGGGCGCACGGACGAGCTGGCTAGGGGATGGGGATGCGATAGATGTTGCGGTGAATGCTTTCTTTAGTGAAGGCGTAAACCGTATCGCCGCGATTGCCGGCCGCAAACGGGCGGGCGCCCGGTAACCGGGCCAAGTCCGCGAGGTTGTGAATTCCAGCCGCCGGCAACCGTGGAAGCATCTCGCCCCGTGGCAGGGGAATGGCATAGCCTCGCGCTGTTCGCGCTCCACTATCCCCGGCGTGCTCCATCAAGGAGATGCGGATGAACCTCCCGTCCGGGGACCAGTCTGCAAGGCAATCGCCATAACATAGGGTGGTGGGCCCTCCGCCGGTGACCGGCCAGGCATTCGTCGCCAGCGAATCGTGTGCGTCGGCAACCGCCACAGTGCCGACCACCCATTGGGCGTCAGGAGACATGCCCAGGAAACTTACCATTGGCCCGGCGACCTTGTGGCAATCGGCTCCATCCGGTTTCATACGGTAGATGAAGTTCCGCGGCCCGTCGTTCCCCTGGAAGAATACATCGCCCGCCGGGCCGAAGATGCCTGCTTCCGCGTTAGCGGCAAACGGAATCTGCCGGGGAGAGAAGCTCCGGTCGATAGCCGCCACCCATAGTTGCATCCGGCCGTTGGGCGCTGCCGCCGAGAACAATACCTGTTTTCCATTCGCGGAGACATCATAACGGCCGACAGAGAACCCGGACAGTACCCGCTCCGAGCGCCCGGAATCCAGGTTGGCTAACCACAGCTCGGCCGGCGCCGTGCCGGACTCATCGGCCCCCCAGGGTGCAGGTACCGAAGCGACGCGGTACAAAAATTTCCTGTGATCAGGTAAGAAAATATGGGACCCGGCAAGATCCGCGTAACCTTCCGCAGAGATCTGACGCTCCCCTGAAGCGTCGTGATACCAGAGAGTGTCCTCGCGCATGCCGACCGATGTGAGGAAGGATCGCCCATCGGAAGCGATCGCTACACCATCCTGATCCGTTGGACCGAAGGTCATCTGCTGGAGAGGACCATCTGGAAAGCGCTGCCGCCAGATGCTCCATCGCGCTCCGGCGCTGCCTCCATCGCTGGAGGTGAAGTACATCATGGCTCCATCCGGAGACCAGGCGACAGACGTACACATGGCGTGTTCGGGGCCGACGGTCCTGCCAGCCGAACTGCCGTCGAAGGGCAACAGCCGGCAGGGTAGCCAATGGGCATTGTCCATCTCGACGACCAATACCCATTTCCCATCGGGGGACAGCCGCGAGAAGTGAGCCATGCCTCTTTCGCGTGATGGTATGTAGACATCCCGCTCGCCGGAACGGTTTTCGGCCGCCGTAACGACACCCATCTGGATGCCGCGCTTAATTTCGGAGAACAACACGTGCTGATTATCGATCCATGTGAGACCTTCCGCGTTCGGCAGCATGAGGCGTGGCTCGCCACCCAGGACCGGCACCTCCCAGGTTTCCCAAGCATCGACGGTACGGATGACCGAATAGGCAATCTGCGAGCCATCGGGTGAGAATACCGGTGCGAATTTTTGATAGCCGTCGTGCGTGAGTTCGACCGCCGGGCCATCGGGCAACATCTTGACGTAAATCTGGCCCGACGTAAAAAACGTCCCTGGCCCCCGAATGTACGCCAGCATGCGCCCGTCGGGCGACAATGCCGGCCAGACTGCCGAATCGGCAAGATCAGTAAGTTTCACCCACTCGGAAACTGGGCGCGGGGTCGGCATGCGCCGCAGGTATAACCTCACGCCCGCGGCCAGTATGCCAAGCGCGGCGATCGCGGCGGCGAGGCGTGCGTAACGAATCGGAGTGCGTGGCTTACGCGCGGGCCGCAGTTTGTCCAGGCGCGGCTGCAACTGGAGCAGGGCGGCCTGCACGTCCGCCATGCGTTGGAAGCGCTGGCTGGGATTCTTGCGCAGGCATCGCAGGATCACGGCTTCCAGCTCGCGCGGAACGCCGCGCCGCGCTTCGGCCAGCGTGGGCGGCTCCTGCTGAACCACGGCCGCCAGAGTGGAAATTCGATCCGCACCCTGAAAAGGACGCCGCCCCGCGAGCATTTCGTACAAGACGACGCCGAACGAGAAGATATCGGAGCGCGCGTCTTCCAATTGCCCCTGCGCCTGCTCGGGAGACATATAGGCGGGCGTTCCCAGGATCACACCGCTCTCGGTTTGAGTGGCATCGCCGGTGGCCGGTGCGCTGGCCGCAACCTTGGCGAGTCCGAAATCCAGGACCTTGGCCGTACCGTCTTCGGTGACGATAACGTTGGCCGGCTTGAGATCCCGGTGAGTAATGCCGGCGGCGTGCGCAGTGACAAAAGCGCTGGCGATTTCGAGAGCATAGCGCACGGCTTCAGGAAGGGGAAGGCCGCCGCGCGGGATGAGCTTGTTCAGCGTCTTGCCCGACACGTACTCCATGACGATGAAGTCGATGCCGCGGTCCGCGCCCAGGTCATGCAAGGTCACAATGTTCCGGTGGTTGAGAGCGGAGGCGGTCCTGGCTTCCTGTAAGAAGCGCCGCTTGCGGGAGGTGTCGCTGGCAACTTCGGGGGGCAGGATCTTGAGGGCGACCGACCTTCCCAGGCGGGTATCGCGCGCGCGATAGACTTCGCCCATGCCACCGCGTCCGATGAGCTCGACGATTTCAAAGTTACCCAGCCGGGTGCCTGGACTCAGCGTGTTTTCCAGGAGAGCTTCCTGGCGCGCAGCCACGTGCATGGCGGGGGTTTCGATGAATCCGCCGGCGCGTTCCTGGTAGGCGAGCAGTTCTTCGACTTCGCGTTGCAGATCGGGGTCGGCGGCACAGGCCTCACGCAGGAACGCCTCGCGTGCGGCGCGATCGCACTCGAGAGCGGCGTGATAGAGGCGTTCGACTTTGCGCCAGCGTTCGGGATCTAGCGGGCGTTTCTCGCTCATGGCAAGTCCAGATCGAGGGCGAAAATCTCGTCGGTTCCAATGTCGCGCGCGGTGATGAGGGTATTATCGGGGGCGACGCCAAACCAGCCCCAGCCGGCCAGCGTCATGTCCTTCACGGTGTTGACGAGCTCCGCTTTCCGGTCGCTCATGCGCACGCGCCACCAGTCCGAACCGCTGCCGAAGTATAGGAATTCGCCGTCTCGCGACCAGCTTGGATAGCCGCTCGTGCCGCCAAAAAGCTCGGTTTGCTGGTGCGTCCGGAGATCGTACAGCATGGGCTTCCAGGTGGACCCGGAGAATCCTGCTATGAAACGGCCATCGGGCGACCAGCGGGGCGACCACATCCCTTCCGAGCCCGGCAACGCCGAAACACGATTCGTTCTCAAGTCGACGACGTGAATGGATTGCTTTGGATCCTGGTCGCTGCTGGTCGTTCCAAACGCAAGGGATGCCCCATCCGGCGACCACGACGGATCAATGTCGCCCCATGGGCCGGCTTCCCCGTTGCTCACCTGCCGCGGTACCCCGCCGTCAGAAGGCACAACGAAGATGCGCGCCTGCTTTCCGTCGGGTCCTCCCGTAAACGCGATTTCCTTTCCATCCGAGGACCAGTGAGGAAAAGCACCGCCCATGGGAGGCGAGGTGAGCTGAAGCCGTTGAGTTCCATCCACGGCGCTCCGAATGAGCGCTCCGCCGGGCACCAAAGCGTAAGCGATCCACTTGCCGTCTTTCGAGATTTCGAGTCCGAAGCCGGAGATCGAAGGAAAATCCAGCGCGTACCGTCCCGACTTCAGATCGTAGCGCAGGAATTCGTCGCGTTCCTGCCGCCCCTCGAAGTATAGGCGTTTGCCGTCCGAGCCCACCAGCGGATTTGTAGCCGCCAGCAACCCCGTATTCAATTGGACCGGCTGCTGTCCGGCACGTCGGGTGACAAAGCCTTCACGCACGGCCCAGAGCCTCTGATTCCCCTCGAAAATGAAGTATCTCCCATCCGGCGTCCAGTTACCGCAACACATATTCCAGGATGGATTCCACGCCGGAAGGAGGCGCTGCAGGCCCGTTCCGTCCTTCTGTACTCGCCATAAGCGCGTAGGCTTGCCGCTTCCTGCAGAGAGGGAGAAGCGGATGGACCGGCCGTCGGGCGACCAGCGGGGCCGAAAAGGTTGGCCAGGAACCGCAGCAATTGTTCCCAGATCGGTCCCGTCCCGGCTGGCGAGGTGTAGGGCGCGGTCCTTGGTGTACACGATTTGCCGTCCGTCAGGCGACCATGCCGCTTCGTCGACCATAAGGTTGCCCAGACGATGTGGAGATCCACCAAGCACGGGTTCCCCCCATAGCTGGCATCCTTTGGAGCCTTGACCTAATGGATTTCCCACGCATGTGAGAAATTCGTTATGGTCCGGAGTAATATCGAGCAGGTTACCTTTGGTCTGCAAGACGAGTGGGACGGCATCTCCGCCCTTTGCGGAAACCTGATACGGTCCGCCATCTTCGAAAAACAGGCGTGAGCCTTCGGAAAGGGTGGGCGGAGCTGTCTGCGCCAGGCTGGTGTCGTCGCCCCCGTACTTCGGGCGACCGTCGTGAGTGATCTCGACCATGCCGGTGACTCGGGGAAGAGGCAGCGGGCGGGCGAGCCAGAACCACACCGCGCCGGTGGCTACAGCGAGCGCCGCCGCCGGGATCGCCCATTTTGGCAGCGCGCGGGGCCTCGGGGCCGGGACCGTCGATTGGGAACCCGACGCGGCTTCGAGCGCAAATGCCAGATCCTGGGCGGATTGAAACCGATTGTTCGGATCCTTTTCCAGGCAGTGCGTGACGACCTTCTTCACGGCGGCGGGCACGCTGGCTGGCAGTTCGGGCGGGTCTTGCCGCAGAATCGCGTGCATGATGTCGGTAGAGGTTTCGCCGCGAAACGGCCGGGCGCCCGATAGCATTTCGTGCAGGATTACGCCCAGGCTGAAGATATCCGAGCGGCCATCCACTTCCTGGTTGCGGACCTGTTCCGGCGACATGTAGCCCACCGTGCCCATCACCACCCCGGGTTCGGTTTGGGCGGTGATGGTTTCGGTACCGGCCGCGCCGACACGTGGCTGGGTCATCTTGGCCAAGCCGAAATCGAGAATCTTCGCGCGCCCCTCGCGGGTCAGCAGAATGTTGCCGGGTTTCAGATCGCGATGGGTGATCCCAGCGGCATGGGCCGCCGCCAGGCCGTTGGCGATCTGGACCGCTACATTCAGCACTTTGGGCAGCGCCAGTTTCCCGGCTTGGAGCGGTTTGCCGTCCACCAGTTCGCTGACCAGGTAGCCCTCGCCGACGTCGTAGAGGGCCACGATATTGGGGTGGTTTAGGGCGGCGACAGCGCGGGCCTCGATCTCGAAGCGGCGACGGCGGGCGGGGTCGCTGGCGACTTCGGCGGGCAGGATTTTGACGGCCACCTCGCGCGCGAGGCGGGTATCGCGGGCGCGATAGACCTCGCCCATGCCGCCCGCGCCCAGCGGCTTGACGATCTCGTAGGGCCCCAGGCGGGTGCCCTCCCGCAAACGGAAGCGGGCGTCAGGCGCGTGTGCGGCGGCTTCCTGCCGCGCCGCGACATTTACAGCCGGTGTTCCGATGAAGTTGTCCGCGCGCGTTTGGTAGGCGAGTAGTTGTTCGACTTCGCGTTGCAGATCGTCGTCGCCGGCGCTGGCTTCGCGCAAGTACTCTTCGCGTGCGGCGGCATCGCGCTCCAGCGCCGCGTGATAGAGATTCTCGATTTGCCGCCAGCGGTCAGGATGCATGGGGGCGTTTGGCTTACCTCCGCGCTTGAGCGTGCCCCGCCACCGGGCGTGATCGGCCAGGGCGGAGCGCTTGCTCGTCGCCTGCGCTCACAAAATTGTCAATATTATATCGTGACCGGAGTCAACAAAACATTTCATGGACACGCGCGATTGGTTCCGATTCCACTCACCAATTCGTAATCGAACCATCCGGGCGGAAATAAGTTTGCGCGCGGTTCGTCACCCGCTCGGTGATTTCCGCAATCTGCTGCAGCGGTTTGAAATCCACTTCCACGCCCAGCCCCGGCCGGTCGTTCGGATACAACTTGCCATCCTTGAAATCCAGGCAGACGGGCAAGTACGGCAAGGTCCGGCCCTGAAAATTGTATTCCATCAAAACCGGCCCCGAGAACGTACCCAGCGAATTCACCAGCGCGGCCGTGGAGATAGGTCCGGTGAAGTGCGGCACGATGCCGATAAAATGCGTTTCGCAGATGGCGGCGACCTTCATCATCTCCGTGATGCCGCCCACATTCGGCAGGGTGGCGCGCACGAAATCGATATCGTGATTTTCGACCAGCCGGTTGAAGTCCCAGCGATTGCCCCACTCTTCGCCGGCCGCAATCGGAACCTTCACCATGCGCCGCAAAATCGGCAGATCCTGATCGAAAGCCTCGGTGCGCACGGGATCTTCGACGAAGAAGGGGGCCAGGCTTTCGATGAGATTGCATCCGCGGACGGCTTCATCGAGATCGAAGCGCTGATGAAAATCGACGCACCAATCGCCGTTCTTACCCACGCCGTCGCGGGCTTCGACGCAATCGTCGTAAAGCTGGTTGAGCCGCTCGCGCGTGTTGTAAGTGGTGTTGGCCGGCGCGTCCGCGGCGCCCATGCGGAAGGCACGATAACCCGCCGCGATGGTAAGGCGCGCGCGTTCTTTGATGGACATGCCCGGCTCGATGCCGGGAATGATTCCGGCCGTGTTGTAGCATTCGCAATGTTGGCGCACCATGCCGCCCAGCAGCGCATGCACGGGCACGCCCAGCGTTTTACCGCGAATATCCCACAGCGCCAGATCCAGCGCGCCGATGGCATGCTCCTTCTCGCGTCCGGCCGGATAGAAAAACGCGCGCGACATATCCTGCCATAGGCGTTCGATATATTGCGGGTCTTCGCCGATCAGGCGGCCGGCGCATTGTTCGAGCGTGTCCCTGGCGCCCCCTTCGCCGATGCCCGTAATGCCCGCGGATGTTTCCACGGTGACCACCAGATTGCTCTGGTTAAACAGCGGATTCGGGTTCGGCGGCGCGTAAACACGCACGCGCGTGATTTTGTTTTTGGAGACGGCGGCGCTGGCTCGATGCGGAGCCGATGCGGCGGCGGTAGCAGCGGCCAGTGACCGAAAGAAATTGCGTCGATGCACGAAGCTAATCTATCACCAACGCGGGGCGCGGCTGGCGATGCCGATTGGTCAGTCGCCCGAAGCCACGGTTACCGCGCAAACCGGAAAGTACACCGACGGCTGCACGGCGGGCAGAAGGTCCTTTCCGATTCGTTTGGGCTGCAACGGCTGCGTCTGCGCGCCTTCTCTAAAAGCGTCCCGGCAATCCTTTGCGGCGAGGATGGTTCGTAGACGCCGGAAGTAGAGGGTAACGCCCGCATTGTGCGTCTGCAGGCTGACAAAGTAATGTTGTCCCGGTTGAAGATTCATCTGAAGATCAGGACGTTTGGAACGTTTCGGTCTGAGTGTCAGGATACCCACATCATCGCCCGCGAACGAGTGTGGTCCGGGCGTCATGCGAAGAGTCACGAAGCGGTTGGGATATATCATTTTCACCAGCTTCGCCTTCCCGTCATAGATCGGCCCGATACGGGACAACAGCCGATCCGGCAAATTCGCTCACCGCGAGATCCTTCCAGCAGATCCCGCAGCCGGCCGAGTAGAAGGTAACTAACGCGGGCGGCGTCTGGGCCAGCGCGGGGGCGGATAAAGCAGCAGCAAGCAGAGCGCCCGTCAACAGTTGTTTCATGGCTCCTCCTGCGACTTCGATTTATTTCATAATCGCACCGCGGAGGCGTACCGCGGCTTCAACCGAGGCACGCTAATGTATGGATTCGCACATGCGCCGCGTTGGAGTAAAGCGAAAGCTGGCGTAAACTTCAGAAGAGCGCGAAGAATATCCCATGACAGTCACTCTTCGGTTAAGCCCGGAGGTCGAGGCGAGCCTCCTGGTGCGGGCCGGACCCAGCGGTGTGGCTTTAGAGCAGTACATCCTCTCACTCGTCGAGGAGGTGGCCCTCAAGGCGGAGCCAACCGTCGATGCCGCTCTGCAAGCGGCGCGCCAGGAAGCCGTGCGCCGCATGCTCGAATTAGGAGAGAAGCATCGCCTGACCCTCGGCGAGCCGATCACCCGTAAGGTCCTGCACCAGGAGCATCGCCGCTGATGGCGACGTTCGTCCCCGACGATTCCGTCGCGATTTCGTGGTGTTTCCCGGGATCCGATCGGGACACCCCTTACAGCCGCCAGTTCCTTGGCCCATTTGGTGCTGTATCTTGGCGGTCTTTGCGTGAAGTCAATAGCTATCCCCATCAAAAGTGCCGCAGCAGCCAAGCCTTGGAAGCGTAGGTATGCAGATTGAGAGCGATTCTGCGGCCGTCTGGCGAGGCCACCATCCATTCGGGCAACTGGCCCGGATCGCAATCCAGGCGCGTGGCTTTCCCCTGCATCGTGATCGAGACAAAATCCACATGGCCGGAACGCTCCGCCGCCATAAAAAAGCCTTTCCCATCCGCCCAGAAATTCAGACTCGCTAACCCCGCCCATCCCGGCACCGCCACCTCTTGTTCCACGCCCGTATCCGAAAAGATGCGGATATGATTGTCCGCGGCGTCTTTGGGCGTCAGCGCGATCAGCCGTCCATCGGGAGAAACGTCCCAGTCCGGATTGGGATCCTCCCATGGGATGGCAAACATCCTGGCGCCGGGCCCATGTCGGGGGTCCAGCCGCGAAAATACCATCTCGGAACCGGCGCGCTTTGCGATAACGCAATCCTTCGCGGGCGCGGCCGGACAGCGGAAATTCGGTTGTTTGTCCATCTGCGCGATGGTTACCGGTAGACCGCCGCGCCAGGATGCGCGCATCAGTTGATATCCGGACGGCGTGCCGGCATCGCCCGGCCGGCGCACGTAGCGGACGAACAGAAAGCCGCTGCCATCCGGAGTGGGCCTTCCCATCACGGAGGTTTCGGGCCCCACCGCCAGAGGCTCCGGATAATCGCTGTTGATGGCCTGTTGAAACAGGTTCCAACTCCCGTGCTGCGTGGATTCAAAGAGCACTGCGCGGCTATCTGGCGACCAGGCGTGCGCGTATTCGTCGGAATCCTCCCGCGTGAGACGCCTGGCGTTCCTTATCTGTTGATTTCCGTCCTCTAACTCCGCCACCCAAACCAGGCTTTGCATGCGCCCTTGGATCACCGCTAGCGTGTCGCCGCGGGCGGTGGTAGATAGCTCGTCGATGCGCAGCGACGGCCAGTCCGCGCGCTGCCGCGGAGCGCCGTGAACCTGGCCGGTTTCACTGTCCACCTTGAGCTCGAACAACCGGCTTCCCGAAGGCGGACGCGTCACGTAGGCCAGCCGCCCACCCGGCAGCAGCACCAATCCCCCCAACTCGCTGCTCGGCCGCAGCGCGAACCGAAACTTGCCGTCCGCCAAGCCGACCGATCCGATATCCATGGACCCTTCAGCCCCTTTTCTGAACCACAGGCGTTCCCCGCGCGGCGACCACGAAATCTTTCCAATACCGCCGGCTGCGTCGCGAAAGAGGAGATGCGCCCCGGATCCGTCGGGGGCGGACAACCAAAGCTCCTGCCCCTTGTTGTCCGTCATGGCCAGCCATTTTCCATCCGGAGACGGCGCTGGCTCCCACACGTCGTCGCGAATCTTCCTGCGCGGCGATTCACCCAGCAGCCAGGCTTGCCATAAGGATGACAACTGCTCGCCTTGCAGGTAACCGCTCACGAAAAGCGTATCCGAATCCGCGCCCCAGGCGATTTTGTGCACCCGCAGACCGTCGAACTTGGAGATGACGGAGCTGGCCGTAGTGGCGATCACCGCCACGCGCACATGGTGGTCATCCGCGAAGGCGAACAGCCGGCCGTCGGGTGAAATGGCCGCGGCCATGATCGGCAGCGCGGGCGCATTCATCAAAGGCTCCATCACCAGTTCGCGCGGTTCGCCCCGGAAGAAAGCCAGCTTCACGCCCCCAGCCAGCAAAGCGATGCCGGCAGCGATGGCAAACCCAGCTAGAAGCAAGTTATGGCGCGGCGTCGCCACTGGCGGCGGTGGCGCCGGCGCCAAAACCGGAATTCCCGGCGGCGTCTCGGGCGCGGCGGCTGGTGCGCTCGATTGCGCCGCAACTTCCGGCTCCGCTAACGACATCGCGGTGGGGTAGTGGATGGGATAAACGAAGCGATAGCCCTGGCTCCTATCCGTGCGAATGAAAATGGATTCCCTGGCCGTGTCGCCCAACGCCTGCCGCACCATCTTGATCGCGGTATTCAGGCCCGCATCGAACTCGAGAGATTGCTCGTCGGGCCACAGGCGCTGCCGCAGATCCTCACGGGTGACCAGGTTGCCCGCCGCCTCCAGCAGAATCCGCAAAAGCAGCAAAGGCTTGCCCTGCAGATGAACGCGCTCGCCGTCCTTATATAACTGGTCCGCGCTGCGGTCGAAAACGAAATTCGCGAATCCCCAGAGGCTGGGCTGTCTCCTCGTTCCCGGCAGCATGCGTCTTGCTTTCGTCCAGGAGATCCTCGGAATGAATCTGACGTGGTCTGAAGAAACCCTCCAGGATTAGTTTATTTTCTCTCATAAAGCCTTGCGCTTTCAAGGAGAAAACCGCGTGTCATACCTGTTTCATAAATCTTCAGGATAATTCAGTCAATATTTTCAATCACTTGGCGTAATCTCGTTTCAGGCGCCACACAAATGATTTCGTGGCGTGGCGGGAGGGCCCGCTTTAGAAATTCAGAGGCAATCGCCTGAGAGGGGAACATTCAATGCCTAAGAAAACAGCCGGAATTTCAATTTTCTGCACCGTCGCGGTTCTCGCCATATTATTGGCGAGCGCCCCGGCGGCGCACGCTTCAATCGCACCACTGATCGGCGACACATGGGTATCCGCCATCAGCCCGACGACGAACAGCGGCAACTCGCAAGAGGTATCCGTGGCAGGGAGCTCGAGCTCCATCGGCGCCGGGTATGGACTGCTGCAATTCGACCTGTCGTCGCTTCCCGCGCCAGGGCCACAAGTACAAGCCGTGCATGCGACCCTGACCTTCTTTGTCTTCGAGGTTGTTACAGCCCCGTCACAAGTGATGTGGGCTCCGGTGCTGGGAGCCTGGAACGAAAGCACCGTAACCTATGCGACCGCGCCTCCCATCGGCTCGATCCTGGGAGAAACGCCCCTGACCGTGCCGGGCGCATCGCAATACGTCTCAATCGACGTAACGGAAGTGGTTAATAGTTGGTTGACCGGCACGCTGCCGAATTACGGCATCGCATTGCAAGCCGGTTCGTCGACTACTTATCTTCAGATCGACAGCAAAGAAAATGGGAGCACCAAGCATCCCGCCACGCTAGAAATCGAACTCGCGGATGGACTCGTTGGGGTGGCCGGGCCGACCGGGGAAACCGGGCCGCGAGGCGAGCGGGGCGCCACCGGCCCTGCCGGAGAAATGGGGCCGCCAGGTAGCCAGGGACCCACAGGTCCGCAGGGCGCGACCGGCCCGACCGGCCCGGCTGGACCCGCCGGACCCGCGCCGCCCACGCCCGCTTATGAGTGGATCACCGAGACTCCTACCTGCACTACGGGCACCTGCACGACCACCATCACATGTACCGCCGGCAACGCTTTGGGCGGCGCCTGCGGGGCGACTACTTCGGCCAGCACCGTCATTACCCTCGGATCCGGAATTTCCGGGGCTACGTGGTCGTGCAGCGTCGTAAATGCCTTTTTCGGCGGAGCCGACACCTACACGGTCGGGGCCTATTGCCCGGTTCCGTCCGGCGGACCGAACCAGCCCGCCGCAACCGTTACCACCAGCAGCGATACCCCGAAAAGGAGCCACTAACATGTCTAAAACAAACTTTCTAAACCCTCGTCGCGTGTTCTCACTTTGCGCGCTGGCCGCACTGGCCACGGCGGCAGCGCCGCATGCCGGCGCGGTCCAGGTCCCGCTGATCGCGGACACGTATGTGAGCAGCATGGATCCCCAGATCAACTTCGGCACAAACGCCCAGATTCAAGTAGCCACGAACGAATTTGGCCTGCTTCAGTTCGACCTGACGACTCTTCCAGCGGGCGCCACCGCCGCATCGGTCACCAAGGCAACCCTGGTTCTTTACCTGACCCTGGGGCGGCCCACGGCTTCCACGATCAGTTGGGCGCCGGTCACCGCCCCATGGTCCGAATTGACGGTAACTTACAACAACCAGCCATCCATCGGAACGCCGGGAACCACGACGGCGCTGGCTTCGAGCGCACAGAACGATAACTTCATCAGTCTGGACGTCACTGCGCTGGTGCAGAGCTGGCTCAACGGGCAAGCCAACGACGGCATCGAAATCTCGGGGACGGTCAACAACGTGATCTTTTCGAGCCGTGAAAATAACGAGGTAGGCCAACAAGCGGCCTTGGATATCGAAATCGCCGGAACCGTCGTGGGACCCACTGGCCCAATTGGACCCATTGGCCCGCAGGGCCCCGAAGGTAATCCCGGAGCTCGCGGCGTGAGGGGCGCCACAGGCCCCACCGGCCCCCAGGGGCGTGAGGGCTCCACTGGGCCTCCTGGCGTGCAGGGTTCCACCGGTCCACAAGGCACGGGGACGAACGTCACGCAGTACAGCGGCAGTTACGAATGCACCCAGTCTACTTTTGGCGCCTACGTGATCTGTACGCAAACGCTGTCTTGTCCGGCGGGAAGCAATTCCGGAGTATATGGCGGAGGTTGCTCTACGTCCAGCTCCAGTATGTCGCTGATCAGTTCCGGCCCGGTCCTGGGAGGGGCTACGCAAGAGGGCGGGTGGCTGTGCACTTACGAGAACGATAGTTCGATTCCCGACCAAACCATCGATTACACGATTACGGTATCGTGCGGGCTGCCGGTTTCGGGCGCGCCGAACCAGGGAGCCGATCTCACGCTCAAACATTGAACCAAGGGACAAGGAGAGGACATTCAAATGACAAAACAATTCTACGCACGCATGTTTCAGTCACTGGCCGCCACAGCGCTGCTGGGTAGTCCGGCATGGGCGGTTCAGGTGCAATTAATCGGCGATTCCTCTGTTTCGGCGGCTGCGCCGACCGCAAACTTCGGGACCTCGCAAACCATGCCCATTCAGGGCGGAAGTAGCGTAAACAACGTCTTCCTGCTGCACGACCTTTCCACCATCCCGGAGGGGTCGCAAATCAACGCGGCGCATTTGGTCGTGTACATCGATCAGTTCCATACGGCGGGAACCATCCAGGCTTACGGGGTATCCGCGGCGTGGACCGAGTCGGCCATCACATTCGATAACGCCCCGGCGCTGCTGGCGGCCTCCGGGTCCACGGCGGTGGGCGCTACCGACCAAACCGTTTCGATCGATGTCACTAGCCTGGTGCAATCGTGGGTCAGCGGGTCAGTGGCGAATAACGGAATTGCGCTCGAAACGTCCGCTGGTAATTTCGTTATCGACAGCAAAGAAAACACCATCACCAGCCATCCCGCAGTGCTGGAGGTGGACGTCAACGATCCCGGAATCCAGGGTATCGAAGGCCCACAAGGTGCGCCCGGCGCCATGGGGCAGGCGGGAGCCCGTGGAGCCCCGGGTCCCACGGGCAACACAGGTCACGTGGGCAATCCAGGGGCGGTGGGATTGCAAGGAGCAACAGGCCCGCAAGGACCGCAGGGGCCTGCGGCTACGCTTCCCATAGTCGGGCAGGCAAACAAAGAGGCGACTTGCGACGCCAACACACACTGCACGGTCACGGCCGTTTGTAGCTCCACTTATCAAGTGATCGGCGGAGGCTGCGCGCAAACGTCTCCGTTCGCCAGCGGTCAACTGCAAAACCTGCAAGTGGTTTCGAGTGCTCCGTCGGGGACTACCGGCTGGACCTGCCTCTATTCCAACAACGGAGGTTCGGACCTTCGATTCGTGGCGTCGGCTCTGTGCATTCACTAGGCCAGTGGGGCAGGCTCGTAGCCTGCGGCGGCCTCTCAGGCCGCCTCTTTTGGGCGCCGCGAAGCGATTCGCGGCGCTTTTTTTTTTGCAGCACGGCTAACGTGGCGGAGCGACCGTCACCCATTCCGACGCATGTCCCGGCCGTACCACATACCCGGACTTATCCGCCGGAAAGATAAAGGCGGCGGCATGCGGCGATTGCCCCACCGGCGGAAGCACAACATTCACAGGCCCGGATGCCACATGAATCGTCGAGTGGCGAAAGGGACTGGCGTACAGCGGGCGCACCGCGCCGTCTGTTTCGAGTTTCTCCAGCATAAGCGAGATCCGAAACAATTGCGCCGGGATCAACCAATGCTCCATTTGGACAATCCGGGCTTCCACGATCGCCCCGACGGGCGCCAGCATCGCCTTCGCATGCGGTTCGCGCAGCGCCTTCGCCAGCTTGCATTTCACGATGTCGCCTGCCGCCGCGCTATCCGCATCGATCGGCTCGGCCAGCACTATCGTAAATGGCAGACCCGCGGGCACCGCTTGCGGAGGCTCGGCGGTCTTGGTTTGCTCCGCCGCTGGTAAATCCTCGAAATGGATTGTGGACTCGGTGGAGTACGCCCTGCAGCCGGAATAAACCGCGGTCGACTGCACCTCGCTTTCGTCCTGCATCACCTGGCGCATTACGCTTTTCTTCGGCAACAGGAACTCGCCTCCACCTACCTGCACCTTCTGATAATCCACTTCGGTATCGGCTTCGCAGGCGCCGCTATCGGGCGGCAACTCGGTAGCTTGTTCGGTCAGGCGCGCCAATTCGAACGACTCGGCATCCAGCAAAAAATTACCAAAGAAAGCGGTAGCTACCCAATGGGCGCCGGATTTCAGGTTATAGTGACTGGCGCTCACCGGCACCTCGTAGCCATAGGACAACACGCGGCGGCCCGCCGCGGTCTCCTCACCTAAGTATTTGTAGCTGGCGCCTTCGCTTACGAAAACGTTCCAGATGATCGCGCCTAACGTGCCGGTGCCATATGGACCCGCGCCCACGAGATCGAAGATATCTTTCGCGGTGAACTCGCTACCGCGCCAGGAGCCTATCTCGACGCCGCGCGAGACCTTGATGTCGAGCCGCAGGCGGTCGGTACGTTCCAGGACCAGATCCTGAGAGCCAAGCGTGCGAATCTGATCGCAGGAGAGCGCGTTCCCTTTCTTGCGCGGCGTGAAGTAGCGGCGGTCCGTGCTCTGGGAACAGGTGTAATCGGGCAGGTGCCTGGCGCGCTCTGCCAGTATTTCTCTGGCGCGCATGATGCTTTCGGCGGGATCGGGCGGCTGTTGGCCGAATGCCGCGCTCACAAGCACAATCGGCACGGCGAGGGCGGACCACGCCAGTTTTGCTAACCGGCGAAAGAAGTCGGCACGCTTACAGGGCGTCCAACGGCTCACACTTAGGCTCCTTGTTCAGGTCAATGTCACCCGGGACCGGAAACGGATGGGAGAACTTGAGTCCAAGGAGAATCCAGTCCTCAAGAGTAGATCGCAACTCTCGCTCACAACGACGCGGCGTTGGGGCAAACGCGACCACGCCTGGACAGCCGGCGATGCTGCCTGCAAGCGTCTGATCCTCCAATTTGTCGAAGACGGCGCGTTCCAAGGCAAGGTGTACATACTCAGTCGGGATGTGTCGCCGGCTCATGGAGCCCCTAGGTTCGTTAACAGTATCGCGACTGGGCAGGCCACCAAACACGATGGCCTGCCCTACGGAAGTTATATGACGTAGCGTTCCGCATCGAGCAGCCGGTGCGCAATCTTGCGGCGCAGCGCGATGGCATCCACCGGCTCGTACTTGGTGAAGCGGCGCAGCACCACCAGATTGGTGCGCAGCGAATCGCCTTCCGCGCAGGCCGCCAGCACGGTACGCGCGGTCACGTCGATGTGCGCCATAGCGTCCCGCACCAGCACGGCGGTCATATCCGCGGCGTTGGCGCCCTTGCCGGATTCGGCAAGCTTCTGGGTGCGCAGCAGAGCCGATTCCATGGCGAAAATATCCATGATCACGTCCGTGATGCCGGCCAGCACTTCCTGCTGCTTTTCCATTTCCAGCATGTACTTCTGATAGGCCACACCCATCAGCATCAGGGCGATTTTCTTGGCGTTGAGCAGGATCTTGGTCTCATCGGCGAACGGACCGGTGGGCTCTTCCTCGCCGCCGCGCGGTCCGCCCAGGATCTCCTGCAGCACGCCGGTGGCGGCCTGGACCAAACCGAGCTGCCCGCGCGCGGCGCGCTTCAGCAACATGCCGGTGGTGAGCAGGCGGTTGATCTCGTTGGTGCCTTCGAAGATGCGGTTGATGCGCGAATCGCGATAGGCACGCTCCACCGGATAATCCATGTGATATCCGTAGCCGCCATGGATCTGCACGCCTTCATCGACCACGTAGTCGAGCACTTCCGACGCGTAGACCTTGATGATGGAACACTCGGCAGCGAACTCTTCGACCGCTTTCAGCATGGTCTGCGCGGCGTTCGGCTGCGACCAGGAGAAGCCTTCGAGATGCGATTCAATCAGCCCGACCACGCGATAGGTCATGGATTCCGCCGCGTAGGTGCGGATCGCCATCTCGGCCAGCTTATGCTGAATCATGCCGAATTCGCCGATGGATTGGCCGAAAGCTTTGCGTTCCTTGGCGTATTTGAGCGAAACCGCCAGCACATTCTTCGATCCACCCACGGTGCCGGGACCTAGCTTCAGCCGGCCGACATTGAGGATATTGAAAGCGATGATGTGGCCGCGGCCAATCTCGCCGAGCACATTCTCGACGGGCACGGGCACATTATCGAAATAGACAGCCGTAGTCGAGCTGCCTTTAATGCCCATTTTCTTTTCTTCGGCGCCCGATGAGACGCCCGGGAACTTGCGCTCCACTAGAAATGCTGTGAATTTTTCGCCGCCGACTTTCGCGAAGACCGTGAACAGATCGGCCGCGCCGCCATTGGTGATCCACATTTTCTGGCCGTTGAGGATGTAGTGCTTGCCATCGGGGCTGAGATCGGCGCGGGTGCGGGCGGCGAGAGCATCCGATCCGGCGTGCGGCTCAGTGAGGCAATATGCGCCCAGCATCTCCAGCTTGGCGAGCTTCGGCAGGTAATGCTTCTTCTGTTCTTCAGTGCCGAAATAAAGGATGGGAAGCGAGCCGATGCCCACGTGCGCGCCGTACCATCCGGCGAAGGAACCGTCGCCGGACATGTGTTCCACGGCTACCATGGCGGAGGCTAAGTCGAGTTCCATGCCGCCATACTGTTCGGGAATGGTGATGCCGGTGAGTCCCAGCTCGGCGGCTTTCTCCAGGCATCGCCGCGCCACGCCGGGTTCGTGATGCTGGATCGCATCCACGTTGGGCCCGACTTCTTTCGC
>Ga0335074_10005061_pt1 | contig 18223 bp, 19 predicted proteins | sample Lox_Sample_23_FD_206715 | JGI IMG/M metagenome (GOLD analysis project Ga0335074, IMG submission 206715) | Soil microbial communities from Loxahatchee National Wildlife Refuge, Florida, United States - Lox_Sample_2.3 | ecosystem: Environmental > Terrestrial > Soil > Wetlands | place: USA... | reverse complement strand
GCTGAACGAGCGGGACCTGCGGCGGACGGTGGCCGCCGTCGAGGACGCCGGGATCAAGGTGACCCAGGGGTCGGACGACGAGGCGGACGAGCGGCGGGTCACCGGATTCGCCCGGTTCGACGACCCGGGCGGCAACCCGATCGAGCTGTTCTACGGCCCGGTCCTCGACCACAAGCCGGTAGTGACGCCCACGGTCAGCTCGTTCGTCACCGGCGACCAGGGCATGGGGCACGTGATCGTGACCGCCGAGGACGGAACCGCGCTGAAGGACTTCTACATCGACGTGCTCGGCTTCTACGAGCGCAACACGATGGGCGGCCGGGACCGTACCGTATGGTTCCTGAGCCCCAACGAGCGGCACCACACGCTCGGGGTGACGTCCATGCCCGGGCGTGGGCGGCTGATTCACCTGATGCTCGAGGCGGCCTCGTTCGATGACGTCGGGATGGCGCTCGACCGGCGGGAGGAGCTGGGCATTCCGCTGATGATGAGCCTGGGCAAGCACACCAACGACGAGATGACGTCGTTTTACGTGTACTCCCCGGAGCTGTACGCGATCGAGTTCGGCTACGGCGGCCTGAAGGTGGACGGCGAGCAGCCCACCTACCGGATCACCGGCGAGCACTGGGGCCACAAGATGTTCCCCCCGCCCGGCGCGCCCACCCCGCCCGCGCAGTAGCGACGCAGGCATGCGATGACTGATTTCAGCGCCCCCGGCGTAAGCGGTCTCGGCCTCCCCGCCCTGGACTGGGGCGAGGTATTCCACATGGGCATCCGGGTGGCGGACCTGGAGGCGGCCCAGCGCGAGCTGACCGAGTCGATCGGGGTGCGCTGGACGACCCCGGCCACCATCCCGATGAAGGCGTGGGCGCCCGACACGGGCTTCCAGAGCTACGACCTGACGATCTCGTTCACCACCGAGGGCCCGGTCCGCATCGAGCTGCTGTACGGATCGCCCGGCGGCTACCACGACGTCAGCAACGGCGGGGCCGGCCTGCACCACATCGGCGTCTGGGTCGACGACGTGGCCGAGGTCAATCGGGAATTGGTCGCCCAGGGCTACACGGTCGAACTGGCCGGGGACACCCCGGAGAAGGGCTACGGCTCCTTCACCTACGTCCGCTCGCCGGGCGGTGTCCTGTTCGAGCCCGAGTCGGGGCTGCACGGTTCCAAGGAGCGCTTCGAACGTTGGTACGCCGGTGGAAACCTCTTCTGACGCGTTCCGTGAGGCCATGTCGTCGTTCCCGAGCGGGGCGACGATCGTCACCACCAGCGACTCCGACGGCCGCTGGTGGGGCTTCACGGCCAGCTCGTTCTGCTCGGTCTCGATGGACCCGCCGCTGGTGCTCACTTGCCTGGCCAACAGCGCGCAGTGCTTCCCCGCGTTCGCCGAGGCGACCCGGTGGAACATCCACGTCCTCCAGCACCGCCACGCCGACCTGGCGATGCGCTTCGCCACCAGAGGCGCGGCCAAGTTCGACGGGGCGGGCTTCCAGCCCGACGCGGACGGCCTGCCGTTCCTCAAGGGCGTCAGCATCTCGCTGCGCTGCACCACCTACTCCAAGGTCGACGGCGGCGACCACCTGGTGCTGATCGGCCAGGTCGAGGAGGCCGGCCTGGGCGAGGAGATGCCGTTCGTCTACTTCCGCCGCAAGTTCCACGCGCTGCCGGTCGCCGACGACCACGCGGCCGCGAAAAACGGTCAGGCTCCGTCCAAGCCCACCCTCCCGGTCGTGATCGAGCTCGACCTCGGCTGGATGTTACGGCGCCGACAGCAACCAGAACACATCCACCGGGAAGTCGCCCGTCGAGGGGTCGGGATCACCGTAGATCTCCCAGCGAGGCCCGGCCGGCCGGTACCCGTTCGCCTCGCTCCACGCGCGCACCGCCTGCAGCTGGAGGCGTCGAAGGCGCGCGGGGACCGGGTGCGGTCCCGGGACGGGGAATACCCGGCCGAGGAGCTCGGCTTCGCGATGACGGCCAGCGCCTATAGCGCCGGCCTCCTGCTCGACATGGCCGCCAACATCGTCGGCCGGCTCCCGGCCACCCTGGCCGGCGCGCGGCTAGGGGGTGCAGGCCGGGCGGAGACGCGAAACTTGTCGGCGCGGACGCCCGCCCGGCCCCCCTCACAGCGCGGCCCGTCCGCCGGCGGGCCGCGAGCCTCGCCCCGGCCGGGTGGGGCCGGGGTAAGGGGACTAGCGGGCCGGGTAGCGCTTCCGGAGATCGGTCATCATCGTCACGGCGGAGTCGTAGCCGATCGCGGCGGCGTTCGGCTCGCTCACGTCGAACAGCAGCAGCTCGCCGTCTCTCCTCGGCTTGATCAGCACCTCGGGGCACGCGATCACGAAAGCCTCTCGCTCCTCAACCGCGTCCCAACGGCCTCGTGCGGCTCGGCCTGCCGGGGCGGCTGCGCGTCTCCCAGCCCGAACGCGGCGCTCACGGCCGGATCTCCGCCTATGTGCATTTTCCGGTCGTCGTGGGGGTCCATCCCCAGCGCGTCGCGACCGACGCGACTATCTGGAGACCCCGCCCGGCCTCGGCCTCAGCGCCCGCCGCCGCGAGGAGCGGGAAACCCGGCGCGCGGTCGTAGACCTCGACGACGACCGAGGCGGGGGTGAGCAGCAGCCTGACGGCGACCGGGGTCTCGCCCGCCTCGGACGCGACGACGGCGTTCGTCATCAGCTCGCTGACGATCAGCCCGGCGTCGTCGGCCAGGTCTCCCCGGCCCCACGCGCTCAGCTGAGCGGTGACCGAGGCGCGGGCCGTACGGGGGGCGGTGTCGAGCGGCGCGAGCGTGACGGGGGCGGTCCTGTCGATTACGGGTCTCTGGTCCAGCGCGGCGGAGAAGATCATCTTTGCCCGATCGTTTGCGGCGGATTCGGGCGCGCACCGAGAGGCCCAAGCGTCCCGGTGCGCGCATGACAACGTTCTCGTTCGGGCCGTATCGTTGCCTACCAGTAGAAGCGGATCGTGCATGGCCGGGAGCGAACGGTAAGGCGGGGTAAGGAATGGCCGCAGCGCGTAAGGGACGGGACAAGGACCGCGACTCGCTCGCCCTGTTCGCGGACGAGCTGCGGGCGCACCGCGCGGGCCGGGGCTGGACGCAGGCGGACGTGGCCGCGAAGACGAGCTACAGCGAGTCGCTGATAGCGCAGGTCGAAGCCCGGTTCAAGGCGGCGTCGCCGGATCTGGCGAAGGCGCTTGACCGGCTGTTCGAGACCCCCGGATTCACCGAAGACACGGCCGACGCGCCGGGCAGCGCGGGCACGTTCGGGCGGATCGTGGTGCGGCTGCGCAACCTGCCGTTCCCGGCGTCGTTCCGGTCGTTCGCCACGTACGAGGCCGATGCCGCGGCGCTGAGCACTTACCAGCACTCGCTCATACCCGGCCTGCTGCAAAGCGAGGACTACGCGCGGGCCATCTTGGAGACCAGGCCGAACACCACCCCCGAGGAAGTAGAGGAACAGCTCCGGGGGCGGCTTGACCGCCAGGCGGTTCTCACCCGGACCGACCCGCCCGCGCCGATGTTGCTGGCGCTGATCGACGAGGGGGTTTTGCACCGCCCGGTCGCGCCGCGCCGTGATGCGCGACCAGCTCTCGCACCTGATCGACATGTCCCGACGCCCGAACGTGACGATTCAGTTGGTGCCGTACGAGGCGGGCGGCCACACCGGGCTACTCGGGGCTTTTTCGGTTGCGGAGACCGGCACCCGTGACGCTATCGTGTTCGTGGAGGACATCGCGGACGGGCGCGTCTTCGAGGACGATGCCACGTTGTCGCAGGTCGCGCTACGTTTCAAGGCCCTTCAGAGTGAGGCTCTGCCCAAGGGGGCCTCACGCGACCTGATAGCGAAGGTGGCGGAAGAAGAATGGACGGAACAAGCGCCCTGAGCTGGCGCAAGTCAAGCCGCAGCGGCAACAACGGCGGTGACTGCGTGGAGGTGGCCGACGCGGCGCGCGCGGTCCTGGTGCGCGACTCGAAACACCGAGACGGCGCGGTGATCGCGTTCAGCGCGGGCGCGTGGCGCGCGCTGGTGGTGAACATCAAGAGCGCCGGCTAGATCGGCAACGGAGAGCGCCCCCGCCGCGATGCGGCGGGGGCGCTCTCATGCGGTATGGGACGAGACGGTTTGAGCTGGCTCGTCGTCCCCGTTCAGCATACCGATGTGTCGGCGTGTCATGCCGGGTGACAACCGACGATGCTCCGATCCTGTCCAAGAATGACATTCAACCGAAGATCGTCAACAAGGGACACTGGCCATGATGCGATTGCCGCTGGCGTGTCCGAAGTGCGGGAGGACGGAGACGGACGAGCCGGTCGGCGTCAGCCTGACCGCCGGCTTGCAGGCCACCCACTTCCGAGGACTTGACCCGTACCACTGCGCTGGCTGCTGGGATGTAGTGACTGGAAGCGCTTGCGCGCTCCCCCAGGCCTACACGGCGAGAAATGTCGCGGCGCTGACCTGCGGCTTTGAGTTGGGGATCAGAAAGAATCGACCACACCACCCCCTACCCCGCCGGCCCCAGCTGCCCGTGCAACCTCGGGCCGCTGTGCAAGCGCCACCACCTCGCCAAGCACGCCCCCGGCTGGCGCCTGCAGCAGACCCGCCCCGGCGTCATGCGCTGGACCACCCCGTCGGGCCGCACCTACACCACCCACCCCACCACCTACGACGAATGACGCGGTCTCCGGACCGTCAGCGGTGCGTCCAGGCCGAATCGAGCGCGCGATCTAGGATCCGCCGCCAGGAGGCGGGAGCGGACGGTTCGCTGCTGGCAGTGCCTGCCATCCAGAGCAGCGCGATCAGGTCGTCCTCGGTGAAGGACGTGGCGAGTGAGCCGTCGGCGTGTGCGTCGCGGACGAGCTGCCGACCAAAGTCGGCCGTGTGGTCGCACACGCCGATAAGGGCAGTGGCCTCGGGGAACCGGCGCAGAACGGCATCGTTGAGCGCGGGGTTGGACTGCTGGATCTCGATCATTCCGTCGACGAAGGCCTGGACACGCTCGCGGGGCGTGGGCCAGGCCATGACCTGCCCGGCGAGTGCCTGGAGCTTGCGGCCGGCGATCTCGGGGATGACGGCGTCGATGACGCCCTCGCGGGAGCCGAACCGGTTGTAGAGCGTCCCGACGCTGACTCCTGCGGCGCGGGCGATCTCGTTGAGCGAGGCGTCCAGCCCCTTGGCGAGGAAGGCCTCCAGTGCCGCGGCGTTGATCCTGGAGATGCTGCCGCGGGCGTCCTTGCGCAGCGGCCTCTGCCCGGTCGCCTCAGCCACGATCCGCTCCTAACTTGAGTGCATCTCAAATTTGGCTTAATCTTGAGAAGTACTCAAATTCTAGGAGAGGGAGACACCGAATGGAAACCGCCGAGCAGGCGCCGACCCGGCTGAGCATCGATGTGTGGTCCGACATCGTGTGCCCGTTCTGCTACCTGGGCGAGCACCGGCTCTCGCAGGCGATCGCCCGCTCGCCGCACGGCGACCGGATCGACCTGCGCATCCACACCTTCCAGCTCGACCCGACTCTGCCCGCGTCCCCGATCGCGACGCTGGACATCCTTTCCGCCAAGCACGGCGTCCCGACGGCGCAGGCCCGGGCCATGGAGAATGGCCTCGCGGAGCAGGCGCGGTCCGAGGGACTGGCTTACGAGGTCGACCGCCCGGCGGCCAACACCCTCGGCATGCTCCGTCTCGTGCAGCTCGGCAACGCCCACGGCGTGGGCTGGGAGGTCATGCGCGACCTGCAGGCCGAGGTCTTCTCCGCCAACCCGGCCGCCTATGCCCCTGCCACCTTGACCCGGGTCGCGGAGAAGCTCGGCATCCCCGCCGAGGAGATCCGCGAGGTGCTGGACAGCGACAAGTACGCCGATGTGGTCCGCGCCGACCACGAGCAGGCGGTCCGGCTCGGCGCCCGGGGCGTGCCGTTCACCGTCCTCGGCGAGCGACTGGGCATCCCTGGCGCTGTCGAGACCCGCCAGTTCCTCGCCGCCATTGACCGGGCATGGGAGCAGATCAATGGCTGAAACCCCGACCAGCCAGACGACCGGGCCCCTGCAGCTTCTCGAGTCCGGGGCCGTCGGCTACTGCGACCCTGTCACCGGCCTCTGCGTGCTTCCTGCCGCCGACCCTGAGCTGCGCGGCGACCCCGAGCTGCGCGGCGACCCCGAGCTGCGCGGCGACCCCGAGCTGCGCGGCGACCCCGAGACCACGATCCTCCCCGACCACGCGGAGAACGTCGAGCCCGGGTTCCGCCCCATCGCGGAGTGACCCCGGCCCGTCTAGCCAGAGCACATGCAGAGGCCCGCTGGCGTCCCGGGACGCCAGCGAGGTCGCGGCGATCTTACTCATCTAGTCCGGCCACCCGTCGGGCTGGCCCAGGCCGAAGATGCGAGGGGTGTCGCCGGCCACTGCATTTGTGCGGCCGAACCGCGCCACCGGGCCCTGGGTGACGACGGTGCCGAAGTCCTCCGACGGCCGCTCAAGGCGCAGGCCGCGCCGCGCCCAAAAGCTGTCCGGCGCCATAGTCGAGGCAGGAACCTCGACCAGACTGGCCGCCGACCGGCCGAAGCACAGCGCCCGCACGCAATCCTCGGCGGTCTGGGAAGCGATCCGAGCCCCGAGAACGTCGGCCGAGTCAGCACCCAGGCGCCGCACCGCCTCGGGCAGATCGGCTGCGGCGATGGCAACGAACACCGGCCGGTCGGCCGCCTCGTAGATCCGGTAGGTCGCCGAGGAGATGTCCCGCCCCCGGGACGGGTCCACGTCCCCCGCGTCGACGGCGAACGGCATCTGCTCGAGTAGAGCGGTCTGGGCCAGGCTGGTATTCACCCGATAGATGCGGCCGCGCCGGCCGCGGTCGTACAGGGCGGCGACGGCCCCGAAGGCGCCGAGCACGCCGGCCATGGAGTCGGTGTAGGGCCACGGCGGGTCGTTCACCGGGGGCGCACCCGACGGGGCGGTCGCCCAGCCCGCCGTAAGCGACGAGACGCCGATGGCGCAGTTGGCGATCTCGGCGTAGCCCTTGAAGTCAGCCCACGGCCCGGTGACGCCGTACAAGTTCAGATAGGCGAAGACGAGCAAGGGATTGAGCCGACGCAGTGCGTCGTCAGAAAGCCCGAGATCGGGCAGCCGGCCCGCTGAGACATTGGTGACGAGCATGTCGGCCTCGGCCACCAGGGCGTCGAACCGCTGCCGGTCGGCCGGCTTTTTGAGATTGAGGATCGCACCCTTCTTCCCCCGGTTCAGATACACGTGGAACAGCGGCTCGTCGTAGGCCGAGCGGGCCTCCGCCGGGTCGATGTCGACCTTGACGACCTCGGCCCCGAGGTCGGCCAGCAGGCGGGTGACGGTGGGCGCGGCCACCACCCGGCACAGGTCGAGCACCTTCATCCCGCTCAGCGGCGACGTCCCGGGACGGCCGGCGAACCCGGGCGGCGGCGAGACCGAGGCGGCAGGCTCGAAGTCAACCGCCTGCCGCAAGGTCCGCAGCGTCCGCAGCGTCCGCACCGGGTGATCGGCGTCGTCGTCCTGCTCGACCACGCAGCCCGCCGCCTCGGCGGCCGGCTCCCGCAGCCACTCCCGGGTGGTCCGCAGCCGGGCGATCGGGATGCCGGCCGGCCGCAGCAGCGCCTCCCACTCGTCGGCGTCACGGGTGGCGAACAGGCTGACCAGCTTGGCCCGCCACGCGGCGGGCGCGTCCGGGTCGGTCCGCAGGGCCGCCCAGTCCACGGTCCCGTCCGAGATCCAGGCCTCGTTGCCGCTGACGCGGGCCAGGCCCACCAGGTGGCGGTGGACGCCGCTGGTGAAGCACATCACCTGGTCGTCACGCGACCGGTACAGCCCCGGCGCGAAGACGCCGCCCCGCATCGGCGCCTGCTTCTCCACCCGGGTGGTGAGGATCCCGCTGCCCTCGAGCAGCGCGTCCGACAGCGGGATCTCGATCCGCTGACCCAGTCCGCCGTCGCGATCGCGGGCGATCAGCGCCGCGCAGGCGGACAGCGCGGTCATCCCGGCCGCGAAGCAGGACGCCAGCGGGAGCGAAGGGAAGTCCGGCATCTCCCCGGTCACGCCGCCGAAGACCGGCGAGCTGGCCTGACGCGAGTAGGCCCCGCCGGCGGCCATGACCACGCCCTCCCAGCCGGCCACCCCGGCCCGCTCGTCAGCCTCGGAGAACCCGGGCAGCGAGCAGTAGACAAGCCCAGGGTTGAGCTTGTGACAGGTCACGGCGTCTAGCCCGAGACGGGCCATGACCCCCGGCCGGAAGTTCTCGATCAGCACATCCGACCTGGCCGCGAGCGCGAGCGCCTCGGTCTGCCCCGACCGGGACTTGAGGTCGAGCACCACAGTGGCGGCCCGGCCGCGGAGCAGGAACGCGTTGCCCGGGTCGGTGAACCGCGGCCCGCCCGGCGGCTCGACCCGGGTCACCTCCGCCCCAGCGTCGGCCAGCAGGGTGGCGGCCATCGGGCCGGCGACATACTGACCGAAGTCCAGCACCCGCACGCCCGCAAGCGGCCGCACGGAAGTCTCCGGAGTCATCAAGCCCCCGTAACCTGGGCTGGCTCGAAGCCCGCCAGCGACGAGAGCGCCTCGCCGGTCGTGCGCACCCGCTGGATCGGGTCCTCGTCCGGGGTCAGCGGCGATTGCGTGAACCAGCAGCCGTCCAGGCCCGCGTCCGCGGCCACCTGGCGCAGCCGCGCCTCGCACTCATCGGCCGTGCCCAGCAGCTGGAACCGGTTGACCAGGTACTCCTGGATATCCGGATGGTCGTCGAACAGGTAGCCGTTGGTGTTCCCGGCGCCCACCCCGTGGTTGGAGAAGTCGTAGCGGGCCAGCCGCTCCCGCAGGATCGGCTGCCACGCCTCGGGCACGCCCTTGTCCTCGAAGGTCGAGCTGAACGAGAACCGGGCGGTGCCCACCGAGCGGCCGCGCTGGCTGATCCGGGCGGCGTCGGCGGTGGCCTTGTCCGGCGCGACGTAGGTGGTGACGAACCCCCAGATGCGCAGGGGAGTGGTGATGCCGGCCGCCGTGCGGGCCGCCCGCGCGCGGGCGGACAGCGTCCGCAGCGCCGTCACGTCCAGCCCGGTCCCGAGGATCAGGTCGGTGGCCACCCGGCCCGCCGCCTCGACCCCGCGCGGCCCCGACGCGGCGACGTGGACTTCCATATCCGAGGGCGCCCAGCTCCGGACGCTGGCCACGTCCTCCTCGAGCTTGGCCCAGGTGCTCGGGGTCAGGCCGACCGAATGGCAGGCGCCGTCGCCGGTCGCCACGCCGGCGAAGAACCGGCCGGGGTAGAGCTCGCCGAACGTTCGCGCGGTCGCGCCGAGCACGGACCAGTGCCGGGTGACGGTGTTGGTCACCGTCGGCCCGATGCGCACCCGCTCGGTCGCCGCGAAGCAGGCGGCCGCGGTCACGTACGTGTCCTGGTAAAGCCTGGGCACGGTGTCGCCGATGCCCACCCCCCAGAAGCCGGCCGCCTCCGCCGCCTGGGCGAACGCGACCGCCGACCGGGAACTGTGGGTGAGGTTGATGACCCCGAGTCTCACGCGCGTCTCCTTCGACTCCGACCGGCTGCCCGTCCCGCCGCTGGAAAGCCCCGTGCGTGACGACTATCGTATAACTGTTTTTAGCAGGTGCACTTAATATAACCAATAGGGTCGCGGAGGTGCAGCGGTGAAGGTCCTGGTGATGGGCGGTACCCGGTTCAACGGGCTCGCGCTCGTGCAGGAGCTGGTCAAGTGGGGCCACGAGGTCACGGTGCTCAACCGAGGCCAGAGCGAGGCCCGGCTGCCGCGTCCGGTCCGTCGGCTCTACGCCGACCGGACCAACCACGAGCAGCTGCGCGCGGTGCTCGGCCACGAGGAATTCGACGTCGTCCAGGACCTGTCGGGCTACGCCCTGGCCGACGTGCAGCCGCTGGTGGAGGTCTTCCGCGGGCGGATCGGCCACTACCTGTTCGGCAGCTCGACCGTCATCTACGCCAGGCCAAGGGTCCTGCCGATCCGCGAATCCGACCCGGTCGACCGCTCGGACCGGCAGACCGAGTACGGGCAGCAGAAGCTCAAGGTCGAGGCGTACCTGTTCGACCAGTACCGCGCGCACGGCTTCCCGGCCACCGTGGTCCCGCTCTCGATGGTGCTCGGGCCCAACAACATGGTCGCCGACCGCGAGCAGCGGATGTTCCAGCGGCTGCTGCTGGGCCGCCCGGTGCTCATCCCCGGCGACGGCACCACGCTGAGCCAGATCGGCCACGTCGACGACGGCGCCGTCGCCCTGCGCATGCTGATGATGCAGCCGCAGACCTTCGGCAAGCGCTACAACCTCACCGGCCGCGACTACTGGAGCGAAGAGGCCTACGTCGACACCTTCGCCGAGGCAGTCGGCGTCACCCCGCGCAAGGTCTTCGTCCCGGCCCCGGTCATGGACGACATCTACGCGGGCAAGGGAGACCAGTCGTCGGTCCGCAAGGGCGTGCCCGCCATGAACAAGGCCGGCGACTCCGCCGCCGCGGTCATGGCCAAGCACGACCCGCGGGCGGTGGGCGTGCGCGGCCTCATTCAGAAGCTCGCGCCCAACATTCACCACTGGAACGACAGCACGTTCTTCTCGGTCGAGCGGCTGCGGGAGGACGTCGGCTTCCGGCCCGCGTACACGTTCGAGGCCGCGGTGGAGCACACCTACGACTGGTTCCGGAGAGAGAAGCTCAGCGAGTCGCTGCAGTTCGACTTCAGCTGGGAGGACAACCTCCTCGCCAGCCTCGGCGCGAGATAGGGCCGTCCGCCAACTATGTTCGCAAGCATGAACACCGCCGGGATGCCCGTGATCTCCTGCATACTCGCGCCGTCGCTCGACACCCCGGTCCACATCGAGCTGGCCGAGCGGCTCGGCTACCGGCGGGCGTGGTGCTACGACTCGCCCGCCCTGTGCGCCGACCCGTGGATGGTCCTCGCGCTAGCGGCCGCGCGCACCCACGCCATCGGTCTCGGGCCGGCCGTGCTGGTGCCGAGCCTGCGCCATCCGGTGGTGACCGCCGCCGCCCTGGCGACGCTGGCGGGCCTGGCGCCAGGACGCGTGACCACGGCTTTCGGCACCGGGCTGACCGGCCGGATGCTGCTGGGGGAGCGGCCGCAGGGCTGGGCCGCGGTCCAGGAGTACGTCGCGGTGGTCCGGGCGCTGCTGCGGGGCGAGGAGGCGACCTGGAACGGGCACCTGGTCCGGCTGCTGCAGCCGCCCGGCGTCACGGCCGCCCGGCCGACCGACGTCACCGTGCTGATCGCCGCCGACGGCCCCCGGGGCCGCGCCGTCGCGGCCGAGCTCGGCGACGGCGTGTTCACCGCCCGGGCGCCACGCCAGCCGGCCGCCTCAGGCCAGCCGACCAGCCCGGGCTCACGGCAGGTGCTGCTGACCTTCGGGACCGTCCTTGACGAGGGCGAGGACCCGGCCGGCCCACGGGCGGTGGCGGCGGCCGGCCCTGCCCTGGCCGCGGCGTACCACACGATCTACGAGTCGAAGGGCGCCGACGGGGTGGACCGGCTGCCGGGCGGCCCCGAGTGGCGGGAGGCAGTCGAGGCGGTCGAGCCGGACCGTCGGCACCTCGCGATCCACGACGGCCATCTGATCGCGCTCGCCCAGCATGACCAGGCGTTGCTGACTAAGGCGGCGCCGCTGATCGCAAGCTGGACCATGACCGGGCCTGCGGCCGACATCGGCGCCCGGCTGCGCGCGCTGACCGCGGCCGGGATCACCGAGGTGGCCTACCAGCCGATAGGCCCCGACATCCCCCGCGAGCTGGCCGCGTTCGCCCAGGCGGCCGGGCTCGACAACACGAGAGCGGAAGCACAATGACAACCCTGGTCAGGCTGGCGAAGCGACACCCGGGCGCCAGCATCGACGACTTCCGGAGCCGAATCGACCGCGCCACCGACTGGTCGAGCGCACAACCCCACGGCCTGCGGTCCGCCACCCAGGCGCTGACCCTGGCCGGCGCCTACCGAGCTGGCGAACCCGTCTGCGACGTAATCGACGAGCTGACGTTCGACGACGAGGCGAGCGCCGCCGCCTGCCTGGCCGATCCCGCCTTCCACCATGCCTGGTCGAGCCCCCTGCTCGACCCCGCGACCATCGCCCGCCTGGTAATCGAGGAGCACGTGGCCAAGCCGGGGCCAGCACACGACCCGTTCGTCAAGAACTACGAGCTTGTCACGAAGCGGCCGGACCTCGACCGGGCCGAATTCGACCGCTACTGGGCTCAGGTGCACGGCCCGCTGGCGGCGAAGATCCCGACGATCAGGCGCTACGTGCAGGCCCACCTCTCCCCAAACACACGAGATAGGGGCACCGCGCCCTACGACGGACTCGCCATCACCTGGTTCGACGACGTCGCCGCGATGCGGGCGGGCGCCGCGACCGAGGCCTACGCTAGGACCAGGGCCGACGAGGCGAACTTCCTCGCGGGCGAGCTCCCGTTCGTGATCACCACCGAACGGACCACCTTCCCTCTGGCGTCACGCCGCAGCCGCCTGTTAGCGTTGTTCTGACCGGACAGTACAAAGTAGTAGGGAGGGTCAGCCGTGGCGAAGCGCTGGGCACGACGGCCGGAAGGTTCCACCTGGGGCGACTGGGGCGAGGACGACGAACTCGGCCGGATCAACCTCATCACGTCGGAGAAGGTGCTCGAAGGGGTCAGGGAGGTGCAGGCGGGCAAGAGCTTCTGCCTGAGCCTGCCGCTCGACTTCCCCGGCGGCTCCTCGCTCAACCAGCGCCGGTACCCGCCCATCATCCGGCCGACCGAGGACCTGGCCCACAAGCCCGACACCTTCTACAACGTGGTCGCCAAGGACTCGATCGCCCCCGAGTACATCGACGTCTGGTCCGATGACATGGTCACGCTGTGGACGCAGTACTCCACCCAGTGGGACGCGCTCGTGCACCAGGGGGCGCTGTTCGACGCGGACGGGGACGGCGTCGACGAGCCGCTCTACTACAACGGCTTCAAGCCCCACGTGGACATCATCGGGCCGCAGGAGGACGCCAAGGGCGACGGCAGCGGCAGCGTCGCCTTCGCCCGTCACCTCGGGCTCGAGCACATGGCGGCGCACGGCGTCCAGGGCCGCGCCGTCCTCATCGACATCGCGTACCACCTGAACAACACCGAAGAGTGGACCGCGGTCCCGATGAAGACCGTGCGCGAGATCATGGCGGCCGACCGGGTCGAGGTCAGGCCGGGCGACATGGTCATCCTGCACACCGGGTTCACCCAGAAGATCCTCGACTGGGACAAGAACCCGGACGCGGCGCGGATCCAGGCCATGTACCCGTACCTCGACGGCGAGGACCCCGAGGTGCTCGAGTGGATCGCCGACTCCCAGCTGTCGGCCCTGATCGCGGACAACTACGCGGTCGAGGGCTGGCCGGCCCCGAGCCCGGAGCCGCACACGCTGATCCCGGTGCACAACCTGTGCCTGTTCAAGCTCGGCATCCCGCTCGGCGAGATGTGGTACACCCAGGAGCTCGCCACCTGGCTGCGGGCGAACAACCGCAGCAGCTTCCTGCTGACCGCCCCGCCGCTGCGGCTGCCGGGCACCGCGGGCGGCCCGCTGAACCCGATCGCGACGGTCTGAGCCGGCCAGGGCCCGTCCTGGCGTCGCGGAGTAATCTACTGTCCGATAGTCAGTCACCAATGGAAAGGTCGGGCGTGGCTCCGAACGTGCCCAGGGACCCGATCCTCGAGGCCTACCATCTCTGGACCGAGAACGGCTGGGAGGACACCGCCGCGGGCTGCACGGCGGTGACCTCGCTGATGCGCGTCCACCAGATGATGACGAGCCGGGCCGACCAGGTCCTGGCGCCGCTCGACCTCACCTTCGCCCGCTACGAGCTGCTGGTCCGGCTGTACTTCCGGCACGGGTCGCTGCCGCTGAGCCAGCTCGGCAAGGAGCTGCAGATCCACCAGACCAGCATCACCAGCCTGGTGGACCGGCTGGAGAAGCAGGGCCTGATCAAGCGCACCCCGCACCCGACCGACCGGCGCAGCACGATCGCGCAGATGACGCCGGCCGGGCGGGCGCTCACCGGCAAGGCGATCAACCTGCTCAACGCGGAGTTCTTCCGCGACATGGGCCTCAGCGAGCGCGAGGCGCACCTGCTCATCGGCCTGCTGATGAAGGTGCGCCGGTCCTGGGACGACATCAGGAACCTCGACGGCTGGGAGCCGTTCGAGGCCGGCCTGGACGCCCCCTAGCGCCGCAAATTTATACTGACCGATCAGTCCAAATCGTGTTACTGTGGTCGAATGCCGGAGCGGATCGAGGTACCGGACGAGTTCCCTGCCGTCGGGGACGTCGGCGGCAAGCGCGTCGTCCTCACCGGCGCCGGCCGGGGCCTGGGCGAGCTCATCGCGCACGCGCTCTCCCGCGGCGGCGCGCGGGTGGCGCTGGTCGCGCGCACGGCCGGGGACCTGGCCGAGGTGGCAGGCGCGCTGAGCGGGCCGACGCTCCAGTTCGCGGGCGACGTGCGCGACCCGGAGTTCAACGACGCGGTCGCCGACCAGACGGTGGCGGCCTGGGGCGGGGTGGACGTCTGGATCGGCAACGCCGGGATCTCGCCCGTCGTCGCCGGGCCGCTTGAGACCAAGCCCGAGGTCTGGCGGGATGTCATCGACGTGAACCTCAGCGGCGCGTTCTTCGGCGCCCGGGCCGGCGCCCGGGTGATGCGCCCTGGCGGGCGGATCATCTTCACCGGGTCGGTGCTCGGCGAGCGGCCGTCGAAGGGGCTCGCCGCTTACAGCGCGTCCAAGGCAGGCCTGGTCGGGCTGGCGAAGGCCCTCGCGCTCGACCTCGCGCCGCGAAGGATCACCGTGAACGTGGTGGCGCCCGGCTGGTTCGAGTCGCCGCTGGCCGGGCCGTGGATGCGCAGTGACGGCGCCGCCAGGACCGTCCTCGACCACACCGCGCTGAGCCGCTGGGGCCGCCCGGCCGAGCTGGCGGGAGCGTTCCAGTACCTGGCCTCGGACGCGGCCGAATTCGTGACAGGAACCGTGCTCAACGTCGACGGGGGCTACCTCCTCGCGTGAAGGGAGAGTCAGAGATGGGAAACCCGCGGCGCGTCATCGCCATCCTCGGGGCGGGCGGCACGCTCGGCACCGCCCTGTTCCGCCACCTGGCGGCCGAGCCCGACACCGATCTGATGCTCAGCGACCTCAGCGAGGACGCGCTGGCGCAGGCGGCCGGCGACCTCGCCGCGAGCGCCGGGGGAGTGGCGACCGTGCCCGCCGACATCAGCGACTTCGCCGCGGTCGAGAACGTGGTCAAGCACGCGGTCGACCGCTTCGGCCGCCTCGACGTGCTGATCAGCAACGCCGGGGTGCTGGCGCCGAACGGCCGGATCCACAACCTCAGCACCGAGGACTGGGAACGGTCCTACCGCGTCAACGTGCTCGGCCCGGTCAACGGCATCCGCGCCGCCGTCCCGGTAATGCGCGGCCAGCGGTCCGGGTCGATCATCCTCACCGCCTCGGTGGCCGGCCTCACCGCCTGGTCGCACTCCTCGCCCTACTGCGTCACCAAGGCCGGCGTCATCCAGCTGGCCAAGGTGGCCGCGGTCGAGTACGCCCGCGACGGCATCCGCGTCAACTGCGTCTGCCCCGGCACCTTCCTGTCGGGCATGCACACCGCCCTGCCCGCCGAGGCGGTCGACGCCATCGCGGCCAAGCACCCGCTCGGCCTCGGCTCGGCCGACGACCTCGTCGGCGCCTACTCCTACCTGGCCAGCGACGCCTCCCGCTGGACGACCGGATCCGCCATCGTCGTCGACGGCGGCTACGCCGCCCCCTGACAACCAAAAATTCAACTTCGTCATCTCGAACGGTCCGTTACTTCGCCTGGCTCGCCGGCTTGGGCGGGGTGAGCCCGTTCTCCATCGACGACGCCCACCCCGCCGGTTAGAGCATCGGGGGAGGGTCTTGCCGAACGTCCGGACTTACCTCAGGGCCGCGGCTCAGAAGCCAGGGAGGCGGTCCGGGGCGGCGCGGTCGAGTGCCAGACTCAGTCCGCCCCGGCGTCGGGTGCGGCGGTCATCGGGGCACCTGCCCGTCCGCGCCGGTCAGGGACGCGATGTGCGCGGGGTTGAGGAATTCGGGCACCGGCAGGGCGCCGGCGAACATGCTGGCGAACTCGTCCATGGCTTTCTGGTTGCCGGCGATCGCGCCCAGCAGCTGCTGCATTTCCGGTGGCGGGGGAGCGGCCAGGTCGGCGAGCTGACCGGTGAACTCGTACATCGGCAGCGCTCGCTCGTCGCGGTGCTGCTGGTACTCGCCCAGGGCCTCATCGTGGCCGCGGCCGCCGCGCCAGACCGTGTCGAGCGCAGCGGCGCACAGCTCGGCATCGTGGAAGGCGTCCGTGATGCCCTGGGCGGTGACGGGGTCCTTGGCGTACCCGGCGTCACCGACCAGCGCCCAGCCCGGCCCGTACGGTGTCCGGAACCGGTTCGGCACTGCTTCGCCGACGACCCGGGTTTCCTGCCGCCCGCCGTCGAGGCGGCCGCCGAAGGCAGCGGTGACCTCGCGCCGGTAGCTGCCCTGCAGGTCCTGCTTCGCCCGGGCCGCCTCGGCCTGCGGCCAGGCGGCCAGGACTAGCGTCAGGTCGTCGTTGGTGGGGGTCATGAAGAAGCCGCGGCCGGGCCGGAGCATCCACAGCGCCCCCGTGGCGGGCACGCCGGACCAGTACGCGTAGTAGGCGCTGGCCAGTACCGGGCCCTCGCGATAACGCGGCGCGTTTACCTGCTCGGCCACCCGCGAGTGCACCCCGTCGGCGCCGATGACCACGCGGGCGTACTCGCTGACCTCCAGGCCGCCCGCGCGCCCGCGGACCCCGGTGACCCGGTCGCCGTCGACGATCAGTTCCGTGACGCTGAACCCTTCGCGCAGCTCGGCGCCGGCGTTCTGCGCGGCGCGGGCGAGCAGTTCGTCCAGCACGATCCGGCGCGGTGCGTAGCCCCCGGCGGTGCCGCCGGCGGCGGTCGGCGTCCCGGTGATCACCAGCGGCCCGAGGTCGAAGGTGTAGGCGGGCAGCCACGGGCAGCCTGTGGCCACGAGATCGTCCAGCAGCCCCCAGCGCCGCAGCGCCGTCAGGCCCGGCGGGTGGATCACGTGCGTCGAGACGGTGTCGGACGGGAAGCTCGCCCGGTCAACGAGCAGCACGTCGTAGCCCTTGCCGGCCAGCAGCATCGCGGTCGCGGCGCCGGCGCAGCGGGCGCCGACGACGATCGCGTCGTAGCGTCGTGTCGCCGGCGGCAGGTGCTGTCCCTCCAGGTCCCTCGAGTTCATCGTTTGCCTCCTCACTGATCGCTGATGCACGCAACGCTGCCAGTTCCGGCTTTCACCGCGCTTTCACCGCTGCGAGGATGGTCCTGTGAACGCAGCGCCGGTGTTCCGGGTGCTCGGCCCGCTGCAGGCGGACCGGGGCGGTTCCCTGCTGCCGCTGCCCAGCCGCCGGCAGCGGGCCGTGCTCGCCGCGCTGCTGGCCCGGGCCGGCAGGTCGGTGCCGGCGGACGAACTCGTCGAGGCAGCCTGGGGCGAGCAGCTCCCCGATCACCCGAAGGCGGCCCTGCAGACGGTGCTCTCCCGATTGCGCACCACACTGGGCGCCGAACTGATCAGCGCTGACGTTTCCGGGTACCGGCTGAATGTCACCGCCGACAGCGTGGATGCGCTGCGGTTCGAAGCGCTGCGCGAGCGGGCCGAGCACGCCCCGGACGCCGCCGCCGCAGGACTGCTCGAGGCGGCCCTCGCACTGTGGCGCGGCCCGGCGTACGCCGAGTTCGCCGACCGCGACTTCGCCAGCGCGGAGGCGGCGCGGCTGAACGAACTGCGCGCGGCCGCGGTCGAGGACTACGCGGACCTGTCGCTGCGATCCGGGCGCGCGACCCAGGCGATCACACACCTCGAAGCGCTGCAAGCGAGCGACCCGTGGCGCGACCGGTGCGTCGGACTGCTCATGCGCGCGCTATGCGGATCCGGGCGGGCCACCGAGGCGCTGCAAGTCTACGACCGGCACCGGCGCGGCCTGGCGGCGGAGCTCGGGCTCGACCCCTCACCAGCCTTGCAGGAGCTGCAGGCCCAGATCCTCCGCAACGAGCTGCCCGCGGCACCTCGGCCGGTACCGCAGCCGCCGCGCTGGTTCGCCGTCGCGACGCCGTTCGTCGGCCGCGACGCCGAACTGGCGGCCCTGGCCAAC
>Ga0335074_10005060_pt1 | contig 18224 bp, 12 predicted proteins | sample Lox_Sample_23_FD_206715 | JGI IMG/M metagenome (GOLD analysis project Ga0335074, IMG submission 206715) | Soil microbial communities from Loxahatchee National Wildlife Refuge, Florida, United States - Lox_Sample_2.3 | ecosystem: Environmental > Terrestrial > Soil > Wetlands | place: USA... | reverse complement strand
GATCTTCAGAAGTGCTGTAATATGATTGGTCAGGTTTAGGCGGTAATACCGTGTTTTTGATACAGGTCAATAACTGCAACTTCTATATGACCCTTCAAGATGTGCCATAGCTGCCACAACGAAGCGGTGAAGGAGGCCACAAAGGGGCCAGAAATGTCGCTCAGAGGTGAGAAATACCTCCATCGCACAAATACCAGGTTAGGAGCAAGCCTGTAATCGTTCCCAGAGCTTGTAATATCGTGATACCGTGAAATGCTTCTTCAAACATGGTATTTTGCGCGGATCTAATTAGAAAGATGACCTCTTTCGGAAAAGTTAGGGTTTAAGTTGCTGATTAAAGCGCTATAAGTGTCATTAATGCACGTCGCCAAATTCAGATTTCCGGTGAATTGTAAGGAACTTTACTACTCGAGTACAAATTGAAGAAAACATGTACTACTAGGTACCTTAAGGTAACGTGCTTGAACCTGTCACGTGACTAATCTGGAAATCTCCAATCCTGTACCGAAACTACTTGTAACGTCGATATACATTACCAATCGGTCCAATGATGCCTTTCTAAACAGGTTTCCTGGGCTGGACATCAACTACGAATGATCAGTACTACCAGTCTACTCGTCAAACCTTATCCATTGTTGTCATCTCGTCTCTGATGTCGTCCGAGCTCACAATGGCTTCAACACGCACTGACATGTCGACGGAAGAACCAGACTACACGCCGACACGTATCCACTCTATCGGCACTTCAACTTATCTAGTCTGCTCTGAATCTACTACTTCCATCAAGGTCTTGCATCTAACAAACGGAGATATTGAGGAAGTTTTCGAGCAACCTCCTATGCCAGTAACAATCATCAACGTAAATCAACGTGATTCCATCCGTTCACTTTGGCTAGATCAAAAGTTTAGAACTATGTTAGCGGAGGATGATGTCTTCTGTAGGGAGTTTCTCTCTTTTGTGTTCCTGCAGTTCAACCACAGAGAAACACCTCCTCCCCTTGATGGTAATTTAGAAATCATACTCGAACTGTGGGGAATCTCGGCCAAGCAGGTCAGGTATATGATAAGTTCCCATGTGGTACCTTCCGGGCCTTACTTTCTATCTGGATCGGAAGTTCACAGGGTTTTCAAATTATGCCATGACCCTTGCGGCGCTTTTGTGTGCGGCGTGGTGCAGTCTGAAGACGACCCGATGAGGCGAGCACCCTTTAGTTACTCCCGGAAAAACTCTGGGGCTTGCTGACTTTAAGATGTAGCTATAAAAGAGTTTCGTCAGCTCTTATTCCGGTTCCGCCTAGATCGTACTCCGGTGAGGGTCATTCAATGGGGCCGCTAGCCGGCAAACGTCTGGCAGTAAAAGACATTTATAATATCAGTGGCCTGAAAACTACCATGGGTAGTAGAGCTTATAATGTCTGCTATGGAAAATGTGATAAAACTGCCGAGGCAATCCAGAAGCTTCTTAGGCTAGGAGCAGTCATTGTTGGAAAGACCAAGACAGTTCAGCTTGCTTCAGGACTAGGACCGCGTGACTGGATTGACTATCAATGCCCTTTCAATCCTCGGGGGGACGGATACCTAAATCCGGACTGCAGCAGTACAGGAAGTGCAGTAGGTGTGGCTGCTTATGACTGGCTGGACTTTAGCATAGGTTCAGATAGTAAGTGGATCTCAAAAGCATTCGATATTCAGACGTTGAATGCTTTTCAGGTCTAGGAAGCATGACAGGTCCGGCAGCAGCTAATGGGATCCTTGGTCTGAGACCCACACATGGAAAACTTCCACTTGATGGATCACTCCTCGTTTCCACGTAGGTCATCAATATAACAAATTCGGTAAATTTATTAACCATCTAGATTGCTTGACACTCCTGGTCATTTTTCTCGCGATATTACGGACTTTGGCATCTTCGCCAATGCGTGGCTTGGGTATAAAGAATTCCAATATCCTTCAGCGGTAATTAAAATCCTCGTGAACCAGTTCTTCTCTTTTTCTAATAAGTACGAAACTTAGCCTCCTATAAAGGTCCTCTATCCTGTAGAGAGATTTTTTCCACATACTCGAGCAAAGCTTGATGTTATGGAGTCTTTTATCAGGGATCTTGAGAAGACTACGGGAATTCAAAGAAGCATGTTCAACATTGATAGTCTGTGGAAAGAGAACGCACCATCATATGCACTGGGATCACTTGATGACTTCCTAGCAACGGTGAGCAGGCATGTACTAAAACAGAGACGCTGCTGACATCCCAAAACAGACTGTTGCACATATTCAACTGTACGATTCCTACCACAATAATGCTACTTTTAGGCAGAACTATGAAGCGAAATTTGGCTCTAAGCCATACGTCGAACCTATGGTTAAATATAAATGGTATCATATAATCAAACTTCCTAGTCAAGCCTGCTTAAGCTAATCAATCCAAGGGATCTAGGAGCAAAGCTGAGCAGGAGAGATTATGATAAAGCCTGCAACGAGAAGGAAATTTTTAAGAAGTTCCTTTTAGATTTCGTATTCACCGAAGGTACTGTCATGCTACTACCGGGCGGCGACCCGGAAATATCTTACAGAGATGAATATGCCGGGTTTGTCTGACTATTATCACCTTGTCCCCACTTTCTGCTGATGATATCGAAGTTCGCTCGATGAGTATGGTATGAAGTTCCAAGGATTCGGTTTCAAAGATACAGCTTACTCTATTCTCGGAGGACTTCCTTGTGTCTCATTTCCAGGTACGTACAAAGTGCCCTAGCAGTCAGGTTCAGCAAAGAAGTCTTTTAATACAAAATAGTCGGCCAGAGCAGCTACCTTTCCAGAATCAGCAATAAAGAGGAATTTGAACCAGTCTGCTTGATGCTTCTTGGACCGCCAGGTATTTTTTTGAACTGTTCTTTAGAGCAAGCACGGCCTAAATTCTGTAGGGTCGGATTTGATTTTGATTGATCTGATCAAGAAAGTCCTTGAATCGAGTGGTCGGCCTCTAAGCGTAAAAGTTGGGAAAACAGCTTTTTAAGAGTATGCAGAGAATTAATATAAGACCTGGTAAAGGCTGGTGATATAAGGAGAAGAAATTGCACACGTGGGGAAAATCCATAAATCTAAAGCACGCTTTGGAATGTTTTAGCAGGAGGGACATCGAAAATGGGCTGGCTCGATACCAGAGACTGCTCCAGAGATTATTAGAGAGTTACCTGAGCTTATTTTACTATTATTTCTCTTCAAAATACCACAAATTGTATCTTCAATACTGAAGCGTTTCCCGTTGTAGCGTAAAATACTATAATATATCTTCTGCTTTGGAGATTTTGGTCTAACTCCAACAGGTATCCCTGAGAACAGATTTGGATCTACAGTTCGTCTTCTTAAATCTGCAAAGTTGGCCCGAATTGCTGAAGGGTCCCACGGCTCACATATCTGAGTATCTCATCTCTACTTCAACTATAAAATCTTAAACTCCACTTGTTGACCCTTGGGAGGAAGCATGTGTGACGTTCTTTCCAAGTGAGGCTAGGCTGCTTCTTATCTAATCGGATGTACACGTCTACCGCGCCTTCTAGATTCAGGGACGCGACAAGGCCGTGATGGCCACCATAAAACCCATTGAGGGCCGGACGGTGCGCTGATTACCTTATTTAAGTATTATATCTGCTGACCTCCCTCATCGTATAGATACATCAAATTCAATCCGGCCAAGTCATTGTAGACTTATGTTCCGTTGTGAAAGAGCTTGTGGAGAATAGCTTGGATGCCGGAGCTACGAGTATTGGTATTCTGATTTCCGAACTTCCTCTTATGAGCAATTATTGATTTTCCTCTCTTCGCAGAAGTACGATTCAAAAACCAAGGTCTGGATTCGATTGAGGTGCAGGACAATGGAAGCGGAATCACACCAGAAAATTACGAGACCATAGCTCTAAAGCACCACACCTCAAAGCTCTCGGCTTATTCAGATCTGTCAACTTTACAAACGTATGGCTTTCGCGGTGAAGCACTCTCATCACTATGTGCTCTGTCTCATTTTACGATTACGACTTGCTTGGCTTCTGATGCCCCGAAAGGAACAAAGCTCGACTTTGAGAACTCGGGGAAGCTAAAGGGTACAAATGTTGTCGCGGCGCAGAAAGGCACAACTGTAGTGGTGGAAAATCTCTTTCATAATTTGCCAGTCAGAAGAAGAGAGCTCGAGAGGAATATTAAACGTGAGTGGAATCGTGTCGTTGGTCTTCTTGGCCAGTATGCCTGCATTCAGACTGGTGTAAAGATTTCAGCCACACAACAAGCTCCCAAGGGAAAGAAGACCACGCTGTTCTCTACTAAGGGCAATCCTTCTACAAGGGAGAATATCGTGAATGTCTTCGGCGCGAAGACACTTACTGCTCTGCTTGCATTGGATCTGAAGCTAGAGCTGGAGCCAACTAGCGGACCTAGTCAACGTTGGAGCACACAAGAGGATGGCGGTATGAAAGAGGTCCGTATCGTGGGTTACATATCCAGGCCTGCTTTCGGCGAAGGTCGTCAAACACCCGATCGACAGATGTTTTTTGTCAATGCAAGGCCTTGCGGCCTTCCCCAGGTTTCCAAAGCTTTCAATGAAGTGTATAAGTCATATAATAGCACTCAGTCACCATTTATTTTCGCCAATATTGAGATTGATACACATTTGTATGACGTCAACGTTAGTCCGGACAAAAGGACTATCCTACTTCATGACCAGACCAGCATGTTGGAACACCTGAAGACTTCCCTCACAGAACTATTTGAATCTCAAGTCTATACGGTCCCTATTTCCCAACTACCGGCACAAAAGCAGTCAGCTTATCGGCAACTTACAATTACTGGACAGAATGCAATACCCAAGGATACTTCACATGCTTCTGCAGAATCTACGGACTACGAAGAGCAGCTAGAGAGTCGAAGTAGACCCGCAAGTACGGATCAGAATGTGAATGAAGAGGGACCCAGGATGGGCCAAAACCCTCAGATGCGTCAGAACGCCGTGTCTCCAGATTCCATGAGTCGAGATCAGGAAGCTGTAAGCTTTATAAGCAACTGGCTTGGCAGAAAAACAGAAGAAAGAGGTGCTCAAAAGGAACCAGATGTGAAGGATCCTGGCGAAAATGCCGATGGCCTTTCAAAAGAAAAGCTCAGACTTGTTGAAAAGCTGGGCAAGGAGAACAACCAGGCGGATACCGCTCCTGATGCCAGCGGCGAATCTGAATGCTCCGTTGATGACCTACCTCCTATTCAGGAGAAGTCTAGGCAGGTATTAGACTTCAATCAGCGGATCGCAGAACTAGATCCAAGAAATGCCCCAAAGCTGGACGCAGCTCCTGTTCAGATTGAAGATCCTATACCAACAATAACAACTCCTGCTCGGCGATCCATTGCTTCTGTCAAGGGAATTTCATCGGGTAGCGCACAACTTTTTCGATCACCTGCCACAGTGGCAACAATCACGATTGGTGATCGTACTGTGACAAGCTCTATTGGATCCCCGACACCTAAAAGACCTCGAATCAAGAAGTCTGCGAACACCGATGGACATTCTCCATTACCATCTTTTGGAAGCCGCTTGACCCAGCGGTATGCTGCCCCCGGTACTCCTCAGAGTACTGAGACAAGCGACGGTAGTGGAGCCGGAGATGTAGGTAAAAGTGAAAGATCACCCTTGGGAGAGGACCAGCTTGTTGCCACAAAGCCCACCAAAGATCCACAAGAAGAGCAAGCTGTTGAGATAGAAGCTCCTGTTCATTATTCGTCCTTACTTTCCCCTGAAGAGAACATGGACGGCGACTATATTGACGAGGGCGAAAAGAGAGCTTTGGAAGAGGCAAAAGTCCTAGAAATGATTAGAGTTGCTGAAGAAGAGGCCGCGCGCCCATCGGACGACAATGCGAAGCGCGCACGCCTCCTCCTTAAAGGGAATGCGAAGAGAAAGGATTCTACCATGCAACTTATACACTCCATCGATACGACAGTAGAGAGAATTCAAACCACCCTACGTAGGCTAAATCAAACTTTGAGTGTTTACTGTGCCCAGAAGGACGAAAGGGATATCCCCGAAGAGGATTTGGACTCTGAGACTGCAGAAGAAAAACTGTCGCTGACGGTCAATAAAAGTGACTTCGGAAAAATGAAAGTTGTCGGCCAATTCAATCTGGGCTTCATACTTGCATCGCGTACTGGAACGACTGGTGATATCGAATCAGAAGAACACCATGTTTCAGATGATCTCTTTATCATCGACCAGCATGCCTCGGATGAAAAGTACAATTTTGAACGGCTTCAATCTACCACAATTGTGCAGTCTCAGCGTCTTGTCCGACCAAAGACGCTTAATCTGACGGCTGTGGAGGAAGAGATAGTCATAGAGAATCGAGCTGCTTTAGAGACAAACGGCTTTGTAGTAAATATTGACGAGTCAGGGGACGTTCCCGTTGGCCAACGCTGCCAGTTGATTAGCCTACCTCTAAGTCGAGAGACAACATTTTCCCTCTCAGATCTCGAGGAGCTTCTTTCACTCCTATCTGAACACCCAGCAGGATCCGTGCCTCGACCCTCTAAAGTAAGGAAGATGTTCGCGATGAGAGCATGCAGGAGCAGTATCATGATTGGTCGGACTCTAACCCATCAACAGATGGGTAAAGTAGTCAGACACATGGGACAGCTTGACAAGCCATGGAACTGCCCTCATGGCCGACCAACAATGAGGCATCTTTTCAAGCTTGACGCCTGGGATGAGGTTGCTTGGAAAGAGGGCGATAGCATTGATGGCGAAAGGGCTAGTGTTACGGATTGGGCGGGTTATGTCAGTCAAAAGCGCGAGCTTGAAGCATGATTTGCACATTACATTATGGTATATGAAAGCAATGGATAAACATTTCAACATTTCAACATTTGTTACATCATCCAAGAACAAGATACCCAGACTGGAGCTGGTGGCACTGCCAAAAATATACGCCTTTAACAAAATACCCGAAGTACTTTATACATCCCGTTAACTAAAACCAAAAAATCATCTCACATCCTCCCGCTAATCTTCCTAAATCGTGTTCCCCATGTGCTATTACTTGTCACGCTACGCCCCTCTTCTGCGATCTTGCCGCTGACATTCCGCCTCCCAAACCCTCTAAAGCCTTTGTTGTCAAAATCGTTACCGGAGGAGACCTGCCTCTGGCTGCCGTTGGCACCAATTAGAATTGGTGGCGTCGCAGGCTTCAAGTCGCCGTAGAAGCGCGCCTTGAAGTTCTCCTGTTGCTGAGGCGGCTGCTGCTGCCGTGGTGCAAGCTTTGCGGCTTGCTCGTGCGTTGCTGATAGTGAGATCTCCGATAGGTCGCCGGTGTTGCCAGTGCCATTGTTGTAGCTGATTTCTGAGAGGGCGGGGCCACGCTGCGAGCGGTTGTTCGGGAGCCGCGGTGTGGGAGGATTGGCTTCGAGCGGTTTGGGGTGTGGAGGAGTGAGGGAGATGTCTTCTTCCAGGTCAGATCGCTGCTGGAGGGGTTGATAGGCGGACTTTCTGGGGCTGCTGCGGCTTGAACGATGGGAAGATGGAAGGGACTCGGCTGTGTGCCAGGCTTCCGGTATATTGCCTATTTGGCGGTTGGAACGGGGGGATGAAGCTTCAGACATTGGAAGAGAATTGTATGATGCTCTTTTTGGAGGACTGGCAGGAGCATTGTAGTTGACTGAAGAGCGCTTCAGGTCGATCACGGAGGAACGTGGGGAACTATTATTGCTTTGAATTTGATATTGTCGGCTTGGGAGGTCAAGGCGACCGTCTCGTGATGCTGGAGGGGTGGTGTGGTAGGTTGAGAACGACTCAGTGGAACCAGTCCGAGATTGTAGAAATGGGATAGTTGGAGGGCGTGAGACGTCTCCATATGGAGCTCCCGAGCTACGCTTGCTCTCGAGGGGTTCCGATAATCGTTTCTCAGAGACTGTCGATGCCGATACGGAGGACTTATTCCGCTTGTGACGAGAGGTAAGGTTGTCCTCAAGGGGATTCATATCAGGTGGGAGCTTTGTGATCTTGCGGAAGGTCACAGCAAGCCAAAGTGACAGCAGTAGTGAGATCAAGTGCAATCCTCCAGCTATGACAGAGCAGAGGAAGGCCGTTCCAGATAGTATTGGAATCAGTTGTTGTCCAGCAGGCAAAAGTGCGCTCCATTCCCCATCTTGACCAATGCCACCCAAGGATAGCTTATACTCCGCCGAGGCCGTAAGCGCCCCGAATGCATAGAATGGTATGAGAGAAACGTCCAAGCAGGCGGCAAATAGCATATAGGACGCGGAGGAAGTAGGTGGCCGTCTCGAAGCACGCCCTCCAAGATGATATACTCCATACACCGTATGAAGAATGCCAATACCGGGCTACATCATATTAGTTGATGATCCAAAATCTTCTAGTCAATAAACACGCTCGCAACTAACCGGTATTCTCATGAGCCATGAAGTCACTGGGTCAATGTCTGTTACCAAGATCATAGTCACCAGTAATCCAATGGCACCCAGAAGTTCAATGCAGCGCAAAATCAACTGGACGATGCGAGTCGTTTTGACTTTCGTCTTGATGGATGGATTCATGGGTTTCGCATTGGAATTTCCATAAGGCAGCACCAGATAGGAACTGTTCTTTCATTTAGTAAGGATTAAACGTGAATGAATATAACTTACTCTGGGTGCTGATTGAAAGAGACTAATGGACCATCTTGCTTTGGTTTGGGAGGTTTTGGAGTAAGGCTTGCGCGAGAGACAGCTTTAGGATCAAAGCTATTGTATGAATGTCGTGAACTCTCCTTTGGGACGGGATCGTACATAAAAGGCTGACCGCCGCTCATTGTTGCTTTTGATTTAGCTTGATCAGCAATGCGATTGAGTTCGTAAGATCTGGGGAATGTGCTGTTCTGCTATTAACAAGGATAGCTTGGAGGTGGGGACTTATCCGAAAACATAGCTGTGGTTGGCCCAGTAACCACCCAAAATTATCGATAAATCTCACGACCCGAACTGTCAATGACGTCGCACATGCAAATTATGAGTTCCCTTTTTAGACCCTATGTCTGTTCCAGCTGTGCGTTGCGCTTGGCGCGTTCACAGAAGTCAAATCTCCTACAGAGATCTACACCCTCTCGCCGGAATTACAGCGTAAAGCCTCCGATTCACGATGGTCGGCCATTTCGACTGGCGGTCATCGGTTCTGGGCCTGCGGGCTTCTATACAGCATATAAGGTAATGGCCAAGATTGAAAATGCGAAAGTAGATATGTATGAGCATTTGCCGGTACCCTTTGGGCTTGTTCGATTTGGAGTTGCACCGGATCATCCGGAAGTTAAAGTATAACGTTTCATCTACCAAGAGCTTGACAGGTCCTGATGACGCGAGCGCAGAATTGTGCAGACAAGTTCCGAGAAGTGGCAGAATCGCTCAACTTCAATTTCATAGGCAATGTAGGAATTGGATCAGAACCAGGATCTTTACCCCTTACGTTGGTTACGCCCCACTACGACGCTATACTCTTTGCATACGGAGCATCGAAAGACCGCATATTAGGCATACCTGGTGAAGATGCATTGAAAGGCATTTATTCAGCTCGAGCCTTTGTAGGATGGTATAATGGTCTGCCAGAGTATGCGAACCTGGCACCTGATCTGAATAACGGGGAGCAAGCCATTGTAATTGGACAAGGAAATGTTGCGCTTGATGTGGCGAGGATATTGCTCAGTGATATTGATACCCTGAGGAAGACTGATATAACTGAGGCTGCCCTCGAAGCCTTGACACGGAATCGAGTTAAAAATGTGAGGGTCATCGGGCGGCGCGGTCCAATGCAGGTAATATAACGTCCTTTCTCAGTTCATCTATTATGCATTGACCGTTTCCCTAGGCTGCCTTTACTATCAAAGAAGCTCGCGAGCTTATGAAACTACCATCTGTTGCTTTCAGGCCGATAGATTCATCTCTCATACCGTCAGACATATCTATGCTACCCAGAGCACAAAAGCGAATAATGGAACTACTGAAGAAGGGATCCGAGACATCAATCTCATCTGCATCGAAATCATGGTCTTTAGATTTTCAATTATCCCCCACAAGATTTAACGCTGCCGGAACATCTTCGGAAAGACTTTCGAGCGTGTCGTTCGAGAAGACTCTTCTATCTCCAGGTCCATTCGACCCATATGCAAAAGCCAAAGGGACCGGCGAGTACGTGAACCTTCAAGCAGGAATTGCCTTTAGGTCCATAGGCTATAAATCCGAGCCTCTTCAAGGTCTCTCAGATATTGGCGTCCCTTTTGATGAGCATCTTGGCATTATACCAAATGATCAATATGGTCGGGTCCTTAACTCTTCTCAAGGGCTGGCAGGATCTTTGACGGCAAAACATGTGCCGGGTATGTATTGCGCTGGCTGGGTGAAGAGAGGTCCGACAGGAGTTATTGCAAGTACCATGAACGAAGCATTCGCCACCGCAGACGTGATTGCTGATGATTGGTATTCTCACGCCTTGTTTATTGGATCAGAAGATAGTCACGATACACCCAAGGATGGATGGGCGGGCTTGAAAGAAGAAGCTGAAAAACGAGGGTGTAGACGAGTGAGCTGGAAAGATTGGGAGATGATTGATAAAGCAGAGCGCGAAAGAGGTAAGGCCAAGGGCAAAGAAAGGGAGAAATTTACTAGAATAGAAGACATGCTTGCTGTCATAGACAAAACATAATAATAATAACACTTCTATTTATTGTTGTTTTAGTTTCTCTGTGAGCTCTGGTACTTTATCAAAGAGATCTCCTACTAAGCCGACATCGGCGACTTGGAATATGGGCGCATCAGCATCTTTATTGATGGCTGCGATCACCTTACTGTCCTTCATTCCTGCTAAATGCTGGATTGCGCCTGATATGCCAGCACATAAATAGAGTTGGGGCGCGACGACCTTGCCGGTTTGCCCAACTTGCAAGCTGTTATCCGCATATCCACTGTCAACTGCGGCTCGTGATGCACCGATAGCAGCCCCAAGGGCATCTGCCAAGGGTAGCATTATCCTGTCGAACTCCTCCTTTGACTTTAGGCCTCTTCCGCCAGACACAACTCTGCTTGCTGTAGCAAGATCAGGCCGGTCGGACTTCGCGAGGTCTTCCGATATCCATTCTGTAGGACACTCTGCCTTGGAGTCAACACCATTCTCAATTGACGCAGACCCCCCCTCTGCTTCAGCAGCAGCGAAGGACGTTCCTCTTATGGTAATAAATTTGATTTTATCCGAAGATTCGACCGTGGCGATAGCGTTACCTGCATATATCGGCCGAACAAATGTGTTCTCATTTTCTATGCCTGTGATGTCGGAGATCTGCTGACAATCCAAAAGTGCTGCAACTCGGGGCATAAGGCTCTTTCCGAAAGCAGTGTGGGCGGCAATGACGTGCGTGAACTCGCCCCTTTTGATATTTTCTGCAAGGAGCGGGGCAAAATTCTCTGGTAGACCCTATATACAGTTAGAATCATAGAGTAGAATATAGTAGAAAGCGAATGCTTAACATGCCTTGTCGTACGCCGCATTATCAACGGCTATTATCTTGTCCACGCCTGAAATTTTAGCTGCCTGCTCTGCGATGCTCTTTATATTGCTTCCTGCAACAAATCCTGTTATCGAGCCCCCTAGTTTCTGTGCTGCGGTGACCGCGCTGGACGAGCCATGGATCAATTTGCCGTCTCGTTGTTCAAGAACTGCCAATGACGAAAGTAATCGGGCGAGGGCTGAAAGGCTTTGCACAGATGGCCTGCTACTGTTTGACCTTAATTGTGTACGTGCTTGGTACAAAACTGATCGCCCTGCTATCGACAACATTTTGAGCTTTGCACCTGTACGGAAGAGGTCAAAGACCCGGAGGATTATGATGTATTTAAGCCCGAGGTTATCATCGGAATTAAATTTTCAACCTGAGGCAGGAATTCAAGGTAGTATTTTAAGGTAGTTTATTAAGGCAGCAACAAAGGCTTGGCACGAAGCTAAGGAGTCGCGAAGTTGAATCTCTCAATAATTCATCACGACGCGACTGTGAAAAGCACAGAAAGAATATCCACTTTCATCGCAGTGCCTCTTATCTTATCACAACCCTGTTGCCGATGATCGCATAACTGAATTAGCAGCAGCTATTACGCGCACGAGCTATTTGCATGCACGTTTGGGGTGTGAATTAGGGGAAGATTGGAGCCATAATTTGAATAGCTTCGTTTGCGACAATCCAGATCGAGCGAAGACGCTGTGTTAGCCGAAATGGATGATGATTCCTTGAACTTCGGCTCACCAGCTGCTGCTGCGACGCCCAATAGCAACTCTATTCTTGCACAGCCGCCACTGCAAAGTGAGGATGGAACTGGTTCAGGACAGGAAGATCGCGTAGGCGAAGGTGCGACTGGTAATGCTAAATTTCTCGTGCTTTCTGTTCTGTTCCCATATGCTGATTACCGGATTGCTTAGACATTACCATGGCGGAAGGTGACGGTAGTGCTGAGCCCGTCATCAAAAATGATACGTCTACCTCAACACCAGCTCTGCCATCTGATAATCCCCTCGATGCACCTGACGCTCCGAGGCCAGAGGATGAAGAGATGGGCGAGACTCAAGAGGACGTGAAAGATGGCCAGGGCCAAGACAAAGACGGTGAAAATACTGCAGAAGCAGGCCCAACAAATGGGACCATCGAACTCACTAAAGCATCCATCGAGTCATCCGCAAGAGAGCATCTCATATCGCAAACACACTCCATCATATTGCCAAGCTACAGCACTTGGTTCGATATGCATGTAATCAACGCTATTGAACGGAAAGCCCTGCCAGAATTTTTTAACAATAGGAACCGAAGTAAAACGCCAGCGGTGTACAAGGATTATAGAGACTTTATGATCAACACATACAGGCTGAACCCTGTGGAGTACTTGACTGTCACTGCCTGCAGAAGGAATTTGGCTGGAGATGTTTGCGCTATTATGCGTGTCCATGCCTTTCTTGAGCAATGGGGACTGATAAATTATCAGGTAAGTCGATTACTAATAACATATCTCCTAGTCAATTCTGACTCTAATGAGGTCGATGCCGACGCCCGACCATCAAATGTCGGTCCGCCGTTCACAGGCCACTTCCGAGTCATCGCCGATACGCCTCGAGGACTCCAGCCCTGGAATCCTGCCACAGATCCAGTTGTCACACAAGGAAAAGCCAGTGCGGACACAGACGCGAAAGCGAAGGCAGGATCCGTTGCGCCTAAATTGGAGCGAAATCTCGAGATTGGTCGCAATGCATATGAACCTAATGGCAAAGAAGTGACCTCTGCTGCAGTAAAGCCCGGAGAGAAACAATCGAATGGCGATACGACGACGGCTAACGGCACCGCTGACTCTGGAATGAAGGCTTTGGATGATCTCGTTAAAGGTCCGGAAGAGAAAATCAACTGTTTTACATGCGGTATTGACTGTACTCGTGTGTACTACCACAACGGAAAGACAGACAAGGGCGCAACAGGATCTGCGGCTAAGGTTAAATATAACGTTTGTCCAAACTGTTTCATTGAACTTCGATTACCAGCGAATCAAGATTCTGCGCTTTACGTCAAGATGGAAAACCCGTCATATTCTTCATTACCAGATCGTGATGCCCCTTGGGATGACGGTGAAGTCCTTCTCCTTCTAGAGGGTTTGGAGAAATTTGATGAGAGTTGGCAAGAAATTGCGGAGCACGTTGGAACACGGACAAGGGAGGAATGCGTGCTCAAGTTTCTGCAATTGGAGATTGAAGACAAGTATCTTGATACGGAGCCAACTGCAAATGGCACGACAGGACTTGGGCTACTTGGAACCCAGGGTCATATTCCCTTCACACAAGCTGATAATCCGGTCATGTCAGTTGTTGGATTCTTAGCAAGCCTTACTGACCCAGCTGTCGCCGCGGCGGCCGCCGGAAAGAGCGTAGATGAAATGAAGCGAAGTCTACGCGAAAAGCTGGAGAAATCATCTAAGGACAATGCGGAGTCAGACAAAGGCAAAGAGAAGGATTCAAGCGACATGATGGAAATTGACGTACGACAAGAGACGACTACCACTACAACGACCACTACATCCGTAAATACGCTAGCAACAGTGCCAATTTCTGCCACGGCGGCCCGTGCTGCCGCTCTTGCATCTCATGAGGAACGAGAGATGACGAGACTAGTCTCTGCAGCTGTGAACACTACCTTACAGAAACTTGAACTTAAGCTGCAGCAGTTTAATGAGATGGAATCCATACTCCAGGCCGAACGTCGTGAGCTTGAACGTGGTCGGCAACAACTCTTCTTAGACCGTCTAGCCTTCAAGAAGCGTGTCAAGGAAGTGCAAGAGGCTTTGAGAATGGCAGCTTCAACAGGCAGCGACCAAGCCCTCAGGATGGCACAAAACGCGATGGCTGAGAGTGAGAGGTTGAGTTTTGATGTGCCGGAACGGGCAGACGACAGTATCCTGCCCTTAAGTGCGATGGGTTCGATCAAGACATATGATATCTAGGAATAGGCCTAGGGGATGGCGTACTGGTGTCAAGAGGGATTCTGCACATTTTCGCGGACCTGCATATGTATGATGAAAAACACCTGGTAGTTAACAATCTTCAAGGCGGCTGGGCTCTTTCTTTGACGTTGTCGTCTTTGTATTTCTACTTCTAGAAAGAAAACGCGGGAAGCCATGTCAATTGAATCATCTTCCTATGATGTATAGAACTTTGAATTGATCGGTCTTCTAATTCATGTGCTCGGTTTGAGACTACAGACACCTATCCTTTTTCCCATTTGATGCGCTGCTCTCTACTCCCAAACTTCCGCCAAATCCGATGGGATGGGACCACATACGTAGTCCTCTGTGATGCTTCCCAAACAGCACTACAAAAAAGTAACTGGCTCCTGGAATATTTTTAAGATGCCCCTAGGTCGCTATCAGGCGAGTCTGATCTTTTTTCATCGGAATCAGGATCACTCGACATATTCTCATGCTGAACCGTCCTGTCCTCGGTTTCTTCACTGGTGGCTTTGGAGCTTGATTCACTTACTTTGTTATTTCTTGTCGATGCTCGCTGTCCAGGTGTTCGTCCAGATTGGCGGGAGAAAGCGCGAGAATGCACCGGCTGATCCAATGTCTCCCACTGACTCCAGAATTGCATGCGATCCCTCCAATCCTTTAGCTCGTCCTCTTCCTTCCTTTCCTGCATGGGCCGCTTAGGCAAGTCAACTTCTTCCGGCTTGATCGCAAATGGTGGTGCCCGTTTTAAGATTTCCCATAGCCTCTGCTCTTCTAAAAGACTCGCTTGGATATCGAGGGCTTCCGCGTATTCGACATGAGCCTGATTAAGGGCTTCTCTAGCCATGAATTTCTTCCTTATTCGCTTCTTGTGGCTATGAGGATGCTCAAATTCGCTGCCGGATGGATCAATTGGTCTACTGTACTCTATCTCGATATCTTTCAAATATTCGAAAGCCAGGTCTCGGGCTGAAGAATCCATTTCAATATCTTCAGTCTCAGACTGAAGGTCAGAATCTGACGAAGATACTTGATCCGAGGATTCAGGCGGGCTGATGTCAGGTGAAGGTGATGCTTGAGGGAACAAGACAGGGCGGCAGGGCTCCCCATCTAAAGGCGCCATCGATTGACTTGATTTTCTTCTTTTGTTTAGAATATTCTCAACCTCATCGTAACCCATCGGCGACTGGTTACCGGCCGCCCCCGATGTGCTTTTTATGATATCCAAGTTACATCTCCTGGGGCAATCCCTCCAGAAATCACTACTGTTAAGTTCAAGACCAACGATCTTTGCGGCAGCTTCAACATCTACAGGTTTGACAATATCATACCGATTGAAGGACCTTGGATCCATAGCCCGTAATCTTGACATGGTACAGAATATTGTGGTAGATACGAGCTTTTTCGTTACACTAATGGCAAGCCGGTGAAAATCCGCAAAGGCAGTAGCCCTAACAGAGGGCTCTTCACCAGGTTCAGCCAAGTATTGCCAATTTTCCTCCTCTCTAGGCGCAGCGGGGTTCATGAAGACACGAGTGGAAAGCTCCAGCCAATTACGGAGGTTGAGAAGTTCAGCTGCCGGAAGAACCTCCTTTAGGTCATGGCTGCCATCCTCCTCTGCTAGATGTTCTTCGACCCAGGAATTGACATCTGAATTCAGTAACCAGGACCTGCCCCATTTTTGCTGTTCATTCTGTTCCTCATATCGATTTTGACGCGAGGCCAGTGCATCGGCTGCTTTTTCAAGTTCACTACAACACTCCTGACTTAACTGAATAGCAGCGGGCATGTCCGTGAATCCTACTAATTGCCGGCGAGGTTCATTTGAGGTCTTCTCCAGTATCCCCTGATGGAGTAACTGGATGTACTCCTGAACCTCAAGCTCTGACTTGCTTCCAACTCTCAACGCAATACCGCGAACATTGTCCTTTCCGAGTCTTGACAGAGCTGTGAAGAAGGACTCTTTCTCAATTGAGGTCCATATCGTCACGCCAATTTGACTCTGAGGAAGTCTGTCATACGAATTCGCAGTCGGCAGCAAAGCGTCACGAATTTCCTCGTTCAAGAGCTGCCGATAGCTGTCATTGTACAGACCTTTAGGACGTTTTGCCTTATATTTTCTCCTCTCCAGTTTCTCAGCCTTCCGCTTCCTTAATCTATTTCGGAACGGATGAGTCCTTGATTTTATAGCCTTTTCATCTTGAGACACATTTTCCGAATTGACTGGTCCTGTAAAAGTTGCAGCCCATCTCGCAGCATCGTCTTTGATCCATTCGTCTGAATACAAGGCCTTTGTATGAGGACCTTCTTGAGTGCTGGGCTGTGGCAAGTCTGCAGACACCTCCGTGGAAGTAACCGGCGTAGTTTTTCCAATTCTCCTAGGATTTACCTGCCGCCGTCTAGTTATGAATGTGTCTACTAGAACTGCCGGAGCCGCTTGCCGCTTATTTTCACTGCCCGAGGACGCCTCATAAGATGAAGAGGAGTTATCTGCTGGGTTGAACACCACGTCTCCATCAGCGTTCGCACTTTCTTTTTCACTCTGGGCACGTGCTCCTCGTTCCATGCCGATATCTTTTAGGACGCGTTTTATGGCCCCTAGGAACTGGTTGGGCTCGGTGCATATTTACAAACAATACTCCACACAAATATAGTCTTTCCCGCGCGAGGTTGAAAGTCTGACAGAAGTAGTGAATGTTGTGTCTCTTTTGCACTACTCCCATGTATATCAGTAGCCCATCTAATGAGCTCGGGAATGATGAGATTTATTTGAACCCGCAAGCCACAGGAGACTCCTCAGATGTGCCGATCGCCATTTCGATTTGCGAATAGTGGAGAAAGATCAATTCAGCTTGCTAAGAGGTGACGTGCAATTTCAATGTTCAGCGTCTAGCGCTTATCCGATTTCCCACAAACGACCAACCCGGCTCGCGACCACACTGAAAACGCACGAAAACGCACCTTTTAAAACTCAACCAAAACAGATCTGTTTGCCTTAAAATTAAAAATCGGATATATCTTAGGATAATCTTTAACAATGCGCGCCTATACCCTTATATTTAGCTCTAATTACAAAGTAAATATTACACAAGCGCAAAGCCTAAAAACACACCTAAAATCAGCCGAGTCGAGAGCACGTGCAAGCTCGCTTAAGCCAGATCCGGCCACAGAGCAAGTCACGTGGATCGCTGTGGTCCTTACATTCCCTGGCTAAGCACCAGCGAACCTTTAGCCTCCTGTCTTAGTAATCGTGACTCTATTGGTCTACGCTGGCGTAGACCACTCATATGCTGATCCACGTGGTATAATCACTAGTTATTTAAACCCGCGTATTTATCCTTTTGGGCCAGACAAGCTATACGTGATCCCCACCAATAAAAAATCGCTTATTCTATTACTTATAGGGCCTTGTTAAATCTAATCCTACAGTCACTAAATCTAATCCAACAATTACTAAATCTAATCCTGCGTTAAAGGCGTATAACTCAACAACCACGTGGTTAAGGCTAGTGGTTATGTTTGGGAAAAGTTAGCGTTTAAGGCAATACGCGACCAAGAGGGTATGTCGTAGGCCCGCTGGAGGCCTTGGAATCTGATCTTTTTGGCGAGTGTACTCCTTTCAAGAGTGGTTGTACTCCTTAAGCGGGATTAGATTTAATAAAGCCCTACTTATAAGGGTACGAATA
>Ga0335074_10005059_pt1 | contig 18227 bp, 14 predicted proteins | sample Lox_Sample_23_FD_206715 | JGI IMG/M metagenome (GOLD analysis project Ga0335074, IMG submission 206715) | Soil microbial communities from Loxahatchee National Wildlife Refuge, Florida, United States - Lox_Sample_2.3 | ecosystem: Environmental > Terrestrial > Soil > Wetlands | place: USA... | reverse complement strand
GCGGGTTCGAGAACGATACGGTTTACGTCTCGGGGGCGGCGGTAGGCCGTGACACGCTGACCGGCGGCAGCGGGGCCAACGCGCTGGTGCTGACCGGCGGTGGCACGGTTAACCTCGGAGGGGCCAGCAAGTTTGCCAATATCTATCTGGCAGCCGGCAATAGCACGGTGACGGTGACCGATACGACGTTGTCCAGCGGGTCGGTTGCGCTGCATGACGGGGCGAGCGGGAACAACACGATCAGCGCGGCGGGAGACACCGCAGCAAGTGATGGCAAGACACTCATTTATCTCGCCGGGAGTGGGACCGACAGCTTCACCGGCGGGTTCGAGAACGACACCGTTTATGCCGGGTCTGGCACCGACACCATCTCTCTCGGCAGCGGAACCGATACCATCTTTGCCGGCACCGGGTTAGGATCGTTCACGGCGGGAAGCGGCAGCGACAAGTTCGTGTTCATGGCCGACAATCTACCGACCCAGACGCTCGATAGTTTCCGGGTCAGCGCCGACGATCTGGTGGTTTATGGTACTCATGAGGCTAATGGCTTCGATCTCGGCAGCACGGACAATGCGCTGAACCCGCTGACACCGACGGCGATTGATCCGACAATCTTTATCGCGAATGCGAGCGGCGATTTCACCACCAGCAGTCAACGCTTCGCCTATGATACGACGAATGGGGATCTGTTCTACAGCGCCACGGGCAGCAACACCTCGGAGAGCCTGGTCGCCACTCTCACCGGAGCGCCGGCACTGAGCGCTGGCAATATCCTGTTCCAGCATTGAGTCGCACCCCGGTCATGGCGCAGCCGACCGCGACGGTGGGACGGGCGCCGGCCTGTGGTGTCAACCCCACTCGTCGGGGATTGATCCGAATCAGTTAACCCGCCATCCTCCGCCGCATGCCGGAATTCGTCCGCCGCATCCCTGACGGCGACAATCGGGAGCGGCTGATCTGCCCCGAATGCGGCCACATTGCCTATGAGAACCCAAAGGTCGTCGTCGGCTCCGTCGTGACCGAAGACGGCGCGGTGCTGATGTGTCGCCGGGCGATCGAACCGAGGTTCGGCTTCTGGACCCTTCCCGCCGGCTATCTGGAGTTCGGTGAGACGCTCGAGGAAGGTGCCAGCCGCGAGACCTGGGAAGAGGCGCGGGCGGAGATTGCCATCGACGGCATCCTGGGCGTGTTCAGTGTCAGCCGGATCGGCCAGGTGCAGGTCATGTTCCGCGCCCGCTTCGCCGACCCGACCGCCAAGCCGCGTTTCGCGGCTGGACCGGAGAGCCTGGACGTGGCGCTGTTCCCCTGGGACCACCTGCCCTGGGACGAGGTGGCGTTCCCGACCGTGCGCTGGGCGTTGCACGCGTGGCACGACGCCGGGCCCGGCCCGCTCGGACCGCCCGCCACGAACCCGCGGGAGGATCCGCGCGGCACCGGCCGGATCAGGGGAGGTCTCCGCACATGAGGGAACATCGTTCCGTGTTCGTGGTCCTGTTGGCGGGGGAGCTGCCGTGATCCTGCCGGTGCCGATTCCGCTTGCCAGTGGGCCGCCTGACCACGCCGCGCCGCTCCCCAACCTGACCGTGGAAGCACCGGGGCAAGACCAGCCTGACGGCGTGCGGGTGTCGGCCGAGTTCTTCTCGCTCGGCCAATGCAATCCGAGTGAGGGCTATTCACCGGGGTCGCAGGTCAGCGAGCTGCCTGGGCGGCGGCAGCCGGTGCGTGCGGGTCTCAGAGTGAGCATTCCGATACAGCAATCCGCAGAGTAATCCGAAGCTGCATTCTGCGATGATGTTGAGCCTGTCGTGGCCTCCGGCCCGCACCCTCACCCGCAGTGCTGACGCGCGGCGACCTCTTCCGCGGGGCCGGAGAGGCGTAAACGCATCGTCCTGCCCGCGTTTGCCGATAGCCCCAAGCCGCGGGCGGCAGGAAAACGGCAGACCGTGAAACCGAGCACATCATGCATTGGGGCTTTCGCGGCTGCGTGTCTGACTGGGTGTGCCGTCTGGATGTTGGGAGTTCCACCGACGCCGGTCGTCGCCATCGCGGCCGGCCCGGCCGCCAACGCCACCCCATTCGTGCCGCCCCCCGACAGCGCCATTCCCGCCGGGAAATTCGGCGACGTGGTCCGGCTCGGCGAGCAGATTTTTCGCGATCCAGCCACTTATGCGCCCGAATTCGTCGGCAACCAGCTCCGGTGCAGCAACTGCCACCTGCAGGCGGGACGGCAGGCAGGTGCGTCGCCGATGTGGGCCGCCTGGGTGGCCTATCCTGCCTACCGCAGCAAGAACGGGCGCGTGAACTCGTTCGAGGAGCGTCTCGCGGAATGCTTCCTCTACAGCATGAACGGCAAAGAGCCGAAGCTTGGAGATCCGGCGCTCGTTGCTTTGGAAAGCTATTCCTACTTCCTCGCCAAGGGGCTGCCGACCGGTGAAAACGCACCGGGGCGAGGCTTTCCCGCGCTGCCAAATCCGCCGCATCCGGCCGACTACGCCCGAGGCGCCCAGATCTATGCCCAGAGCTGCGCCGCGTGCCACGGGGCGGCCGGGTTGGGCCAATCCTCGGGTGGCAAGGTGGCGTTCCCCCCGCTGTGGGGGCCGCAGTCCTACAACTGGGGCGCAGGCATGGCCTCGATCAAGAACGCCGCCGAGTTCATTCGAGCGAACATGCCGCTGGGTCTCGGCGGATCTTTGAGCATTCAGCAGGCCTGGGACGTGGGAACTTATATAGACAGCCAAATTCGGCCGCAGGATCCGCGCTTCACCGGCGACGTGGAGCAAACGCGCGCGAAGTTCCACGACACGCTGTTCTCGATGTATGGTCGGATGGTCAACGGAGTCGTGCTCGGCGATCCGTTGTCTACGCCGCCGGCGGGGACGGTGCCGGTCACCGCCACGGTCGCGAAATAGCGGGCTCGTCGCGAGTCGCCAAATCTCCAAGGACCTTGGCTGGACCACGGTCGTTTTTCGACACGAAGGACGCGAAGAGCGCCAAGGTAACAAAGGTTGCTTTTGCGCGTGCCCGAGAACAGGCCCTCGCTCTCTTCGCCGCGGAATGCCCGATAGCTCCTCTTCGTGCCCTTCTGTCTTGGTGTCCTTCGTGTCGAATTGCCCGCGACGTGCCCCCGCGCTTGCCCATCCGCACGCGAACGTGGCAGCAAACGATCATCGCTTACGCCGGCGCATCGCCTCAAGGAACGCCGCCATCCGCTCCGCTGGATCGTCGCTGTCCCAGGCCCGCACGAAGCTGTCGATTCCACGCTCGATCGCCTCACCCGGCGCGCAGCCCTCCCAGGCGCGGATCAGCTCCTTCTGCAACCGGACGGCACGCGGGCCGCAGGCCAGGATCGACGCAACCACCCGCTCGACCGCAGCATCCAACTCGTCGGGCGGCACTACCTCCTCGACCAGTCCCCACGCAAGCGCCTGGGCGGCATCGATCGTCTCGCCGGTCAGCAGCAGCCGGCGCGTGCGGCCCCAACCGATCAACCCCGGCAGCAGCGCCGCCTCGACTACCGAAGGGATACCGATCCTCACCTCCGGCATGCCGAAATGCGCATCGCCGGCAGCCAGACGAAGGTCACAGGCCGCGGCAATCTCCAACCCGGCACCGAGCGTATAGCCCTGGAGCCGCGCCAGTACCGGAACCGGAATGCGGCGCAGCGCCTCGCAGCTTTGGTGCACCAGGGTGACGAAGGCGCGAGCGGCCGTCTGGTCGAGCGTCGCCATCTCGCTGATGTCCGCCCCGCCGATGAAGGCCCGCTCGCCTGCCCCACGCAGTACGACGATCCTGAGGTCGGTCCGTTGCGCGAGAGCGTCCGCTTCGGCGATCAGGCTGGCCATGAGGCCGCTACCCAGCGTGTTCAGCTTGGCGGCGTTGTCGATCGTCAGGGTCGCGATGCCGCGCGGGTCGATGCTGGCCGAAACGCCCATGGTTCCTCCTGTCATCCGTCATGCTTGCCGGGACGAAGTGCGGGGCCATATCGCCTGCTGCATTGCAGCAGGAGACGCAACCAGTGCCGCTCAGCCCATCCGTGCCGCGCGAGGAGATACACACGCGCGCCATCACGCTGCGAGGCTATCGGCGACTGGATGGGTTGTTCGACATCGAGGCCCACCTTGTGGACACAAAGCCATTCACGCTGCCCAGTCAGGATCGCGGCCACATCCCGGCCGGCGAGCCGCTGCACGAAATGTGGATGCGTCTGACGATCGATGAGGCGATGCAAATCGTGGCCTGCGAGGCGGCGACCGATCACAGCCCCTATGCGGTCTGCCCCCAGGCAGCCCCGAATTTCGCCCGGCTGGTCGGGCTGCGGATCCGCAACGGGTTTTTGAAGGAGGCAGCGCTGCGGGTCGGCGGGGCAGCGGGATGCACGCATCTGCGCGAACTGCTGCAGCAGATGGCGACCACCGCGTTCCAGACTGTCGGCCCGGCGCTGGCGCGCAAGGAACTGGCGAACGCGACCGGCGATGCGCTCGATACACGGATCAGTGAGCACTTTGGCGGGGCAGAACGGATGCTGAACACTTGCCTCGCCTACGCGGCGGACAGCCCGGTGGTAAAGCGGCGCTGGCCACATCTGTTTGCCGCCGGCGACGCCTGAGCCAGGCGCGGAGATTTGCTGCGGGCGCGAAGGTTGCACGCCGCGAGCTTCGGTCATATTTTTGCGGCAACGGGCTCGAGGCGGCCTGGTGTCGCCCCCCCACAATTAGGACAACCAACATGAGCGGTTCGGCAAGGCGGTCGGTCACTATCACGCTCGACGGCACCAACCGGTCCACGACGCTGCCGCTGCTCGAGGCTACCCTCGGCCCGCCGGTAGCCGATATCCGCAAGCTGTATTCCGGGCTCGGCATCTTTACGTACGATCCCGGTTATGGCGCGACCGCCGCCTGCGAGAGCCGGATCACCTACATCGATGGCGACGAAGGCGTGCTGTTGTATCGCGGCTACCCGATCGAGCAGCTTGCCGAGCACTCGCACTTCCTTGAAGTTGCCTACCTCATCATGTACGGCGAGCTGCCGACCCCGGCGCAGCTCCAGGAATTCGAGCTCGGGGTCATGCGGCACACCATGCTGCACGAGCAGATCCGGCAATTCTACAACGGGTTCCGTCGCGACGCGCATCCCATGGCTGTGATGTGCGGGGTGGTCGGGGCGCTGTCGGCGTTCTATCACGACAGCCTCGATATCAACAATCCGGACCACAGGCACATCAGCGCCTTCCGATTGATCGCAAAGATGCCGACGATCGCGGCCTGGGCGCATAAATACAACATCGGCCAGCCGTTCATGTACCCGCGCAACGACCTTGGGTACGCAGAGAATTTCATTCACATGTTCCATGCGGTGCCGGCCGAGGAGTACAGGGTCAACCCGGTGCTGGCCCGCGCCATGGACCTGATCATGATCCTGCATGCTGATCATGAGCAGAACGCCTCCACCAGCACGGTGCGGCTGTCCGGCTCGACCGGAGCTAATCCGTTCGCCTGCATCGCCGCCGGCATCGCCAGCCTGTGGGGCCCGGCGCATGGCGGAGCCAACGAGGCGGTGCTGAAGATGCTGGCCGAAATCGGCCATGTCCGCAACATCCCGGAGTTCCTGTCGGAGGTGAAGGACAAGGGCAGCCACACCAAGCTGATGGGCTTCGGTCACCGGGTGTACAAGAACTACGACCCGCGGGCGAAGATCATCCAGCGCGCCTGCCACGACGTGCTGCGCGAGCTTGGAATCAAGGACGACCCGTTGCTCGATCTGGCAATCGAGCTTGAGAAGATCGCGCTGAACGACAAGTATTTCGTCGATCGCAAGCTTTATCCGAACGTCGACTTCTATTCCGGGATCATCCTGAAGGCGATGGGCTTTCCGACCAGCATGTTCACCGCGCTGTTTGCGGTGTCGCGCACGGTGGGCTGGATCAGCCAGTGGCAGGAGATGATCGAGGACCCGGAGCAGCGAATCGGGCGGCCGCGACAGATTTATACTGGCGCGGCGCTGCGCGACTATATGCCGATGGACCGCCGGGGCTGATTCCGAGTTTGGCGAGAGTCAGTCCTGCGGACCGGCCACCTGATCGAGTTTCTAAGGACGTACGATGCCGACCTGCGCGAAAACAGCGCGACAATAGTGCCGGCGCGGTCAGCGCGTGATGTGGAGGCGCCGCCGGTCGGTTTGACGGCCGCTCCGGTGGCCGGTTTACGCGAGCGTGACGGGGAGGAAGAGATGCGCAAACTCCTGACGATGATCGCCATCGTAGCCGCGGCCTTGCCGGGCTTGGCACGAGCCGCGGAAGTATCGGTGGTCAATCCCAGCTTGCCGACGCAACCGCCGCCACTCTTGGCGCCCGTGACACCGGCGCTTTCGTCAGCATTCAAGCAGCAGCCGTTCCCATTGGCGGTACCTCCCGCGGCAGCGGCGCCGGCTTCCTCAGCGCGAGAAATGCCGCGCGCTTCAGGTCCGCGACCAAGTGCGCCATCGCGACCTGCGCCTTGAAATGGTTTCTCAGCCGTGCGCGAGAGCCGGACCAGCGGTTAGCGCCGAACGATGCGAACCAGAAAGAGGCCGAGCATCGCGCTCGACACGACCACGATCGTCGCCGGCTCACTGATCGGGGTCATACGCGTCAGCGTGCCGAAGCCACCAAGCACGGGTCCGAATGGTACCAGGGGAACGAGGACCGCCCAGTTCGAGTCGGAAAACAGGGCTTCGGTCCCCTCCATGGCGGTGGATCCGGCATCCAATCCAAACGATGTTGCGGCCGAGGTGGAAGCATTCAACGTTATGCTGCCGCCGACCGGAACGCCCGCTGACGGCCCCTTGATCGTCTGGTCGCCGAACGACAGGTCAAACGACGCAATCGGGCCCGGGGAGAACTCAAACCGCGCAGAGATCGTGCCGTTCGGTACGACAAGAGCGCTCTGCAAACCGATCGTTCCTCCAACAATGCTGCCGGCCCGAAGACCGATATTCGTGCAGCCTGTCAAGCAGATTGAGTGATACGAATATAATATCGTACCAGCACTGGCGTGACAGGCCAACCCTGCCACAAACCAGAAGCTCGGGCCAACGATTTGCATGAAACGCAGCAGGATTTTCCGGATTGCCACGACTGCTTCTCCCGACTTGCCCTAGCCGGACGCTTGAGGCGCGAGCATAGCAGCGTCAAGATCGGAATCTCCGTTTTGTCGCTTAAATTTGATAGGCTCCGACTGCGACAGGGGCGTCGATAAAGGTGCTGTGTTGGCCGCGCCCATCACGAAAAATGGCGTCCAATCTGGTCTTGTCGGTTGGTGAAGGGCGCTTGTCTGAAAATCTGGTCCGGTTAACGGCCGCGATCCGCCCCTGGGGTGGTCCGAGCATCCCACTTCGTGTTCTCAGTGGTCCTCCGCGCTTCCTCCGTGCGAATCAAAAATGCAACGACTTGCACAATCGCACTGTGTGTCGCGACCCACCGGCAAGCCGCGCTCTGCGGCGTTACGGCGATAGTCCCGCATGCTTCTGGCAGAGTGGTTGACCGAACAGGCCATCGGACTGGCAATCGAGGTGCCCCGTAACACCGGGCCGGGCTTGCTTGAAGCCGCCTATGAACAGTGCCTGTGTGTCGAGCTGCGGCGCGCCCCCAGCTTGCCGCTACCCCCGCCATGTCCGCCGGAGGGAGCGGCGTCTTGCCTTCAGTCCAGAGGGTGGTGCTTCTCCGTGAAACTCCGTGCGAACTCGGTGCACTCCGTGTCCACTTGATTTATTTCGCAATTGTCGGCAGTCCCGGAGCGTCTGCATACGTAAGCTGACGGCTCAAGGGTTTCGATAGGCCGCCTGAAGCCGCCCAGCCGCACTGCAAGAAATGTCTTCATGCAGAGCATGAATGGGCATGACTGTTGCTGAACCCATGCCGAGCCTCAACCTGAAGGTCCTGCCTATCCCGAACCATCCATTCTTAAGGTACCGCAATGCGCATCTGGACTATCTTGCCGTTCCTGGGATCCATTGCGGTATCTGCCTGCACCGGTTCACCAGTGACACTCGCCACGCCGCCCGACTTCGAGCTGGAAACACCAGCGGGAATTGCCAGCGTAAGCATTCGGGAGTCACCGCCGGGGACCACTGACGCCGGGTTCGAGCGGCTGGTTGCGAGCGGCATGGAGTCAGAGATGCCCGGAAGTCTGGTGAAAGGTCCCATGGTTGCGCCCTTCCCCACACGGCGAATCGTATGGCACGCGAACCCGACGGCTGCGCCGGGAGTATCGGTTTTGATAGTGAACGTTTTTGATGGCTCGTATCCCTTTGCGTACCAGCAGCAGGTGGTCGCCAACGACGCTCCACCCGGTGTGCTCCTGTCCGCGATTGCATCGATGACGAGCCGGCTCGCGGTGGACTTGGACCAAAGCAATCCAGGGGCGCCGGCCCAGCTCTAGGTCCCTCCCGGCGTGACCCCGGCTGATCTTATTCCTTCACATCCGCCGCCACCCGCATGTGGACGATCCGATCCGGGTTCTGCACCATGCCGTTCGGCCCAGTCCCCCGCTTGATCTTGTCCACGAACTCCATCCCCTGCACGACCTGGCCCCAGATCGTGTACTGCCCGTCGAGTGAAGGCGCCGGGGCGAACATGATGAAGAACTGGCTGTTCCCGCTGTCCGGATCGGAGGTGCGGGCCATCCCGCAGGTCCCGCGCAGGAAATGCCGCTTCGTGGTGAACTCGGCCGGCAGGTTGGGCAGCGGCGAGCCGCCGGTGCCGGTGCCGGTGGGATCGCCGCCCTGCGCCATGAACCCTTCGATCACGCGGTGGAACGGCGTGCCGTCGTAAAATCCCTCCTGCGACAACGTCTTGATCCGCTGCACCGTCTTCGGCGCGATGTCGGGAAACAACTCGATGACCACCCGCCCGTATTTCAGGTCCATATAGATCGTGTTCTCGGGATCGAGTTTCGGCTGCTGCGCCGAGGCGGGTTCGCTCATGCTGGTTTGTCCGATCATAAAGGAAGCGATCGCGGTACCGGCGATCAGGGCACGTCGACGCATCGTTGTCTCCGAAAAAGAACGCCTCAGCCGCGCAGGCGTTTCAGCGTGCGCTCCAAGGTCAGCGGCGGCACAAACGAGGAGATGTCGCCGCCCAGCGCCGCCACCTCCTTGACCAGGCGCGAGGCAATGAACTGATGCCGTTCGCTCGCCATCAGGAACACAGTCTCGATATCGGGCGCCATGCGATAGTTCATCCCGGCCATCTGGAATTCATAGTCGAAATCCGCCACCACGCGAAGCCCGCGAACGATCATCGAGGCGCGTTGCTCGCGGGCGAAGTCGATCAGCAGCCCCTGGAACGGGCGCACCTCGATCAGCGTGCCGTTCTTGTTGGCGATCGAGGCCATCTCGGCCTGCACCAGCTCGACCCGCTCCTCCAGCGAAAAGAGCGGTCCTTTGCCGGAGTTGACTGCCACCCCCACCACCAGCTTGTCGAGCAGCCGGGCCGCGCGGGCGATCACGTCCATATGGCCGTTGGTGAGCGGATCGAAGGTACCCGGATAGACGCCGATCCGCAGCGCGCCATCAGCCATCGTGACCGTCCTCCGGCTCCGCTTCGGGTGCCGGGCCGTCCGGCTCGCCGCTGCCATTCGAGTCCTCGGTTGCGTCCACCACCGGGAACACGCTGTTCACCTGCTCACCCTTGCTGATACGGAACAATGTCACGCCCATCGCCTGCCGGCCGGTAATTCGCACCTGGTCCGCCGGCAGCCGGATCAGTTGCCCGGCATCGGTGACCAGCATCACGTCGTCGCCCGGCCGCGCCGGGAACGTAGCGACCACCGAGCCGCCGTTGCGCCTGCTCAAGGTGATGTTGGCGATCCCCTGACCGCCGCGGCCGGTCACCCGATACTCGTATGCCGAGCTGCGCTTGCCGAAGCCGCCGTTGGTGACGGCCAGCAGGAATTCCTCGGCTGCCTCCAGCTCCGCGACGCGCTCCGCGGACAGTGTGACTTCGGGCACCGCCTCCTCAGGCTCTACCGTGGCTTCGCCCTCGTCCTCTTCGCCATTGCCGCGGCGGCGAGCCGCCGATTGCTTCAAATATGCCGCACGCTCTTCGGTGCTGACTTCGACATGGCGCAGCACCGACATGCTGACTACTTTATCGCCGCCCGCCAGCCGAATGCCGCGCACGCCGGAGCTGTCGCGCCCGGCAAACACGCGCAACGTGTCCTCGTTGATCTGGAACCGGATGCAGCGGCCCTTACGGGACGCCAGCAGCATGTCATCCCCGTCGCGGCAGGTAGCCACGCCGATCAGGTGGTCGCCCTCTTCCAGCTTCATCGCGATCAGCCCGACGGCGCGCACGTTGCGGAAATCGGACAACCGGTTGCGCCGCACGTTGCCCGATGCAGTGGCGAACACAAGGTGCAGGCTATCCCACAGCGCCTCGTCCTGCGGCAGCGGCAGCACCGTGGTGATCGTGTCGCTTCCCAATTCGGGCAGCAGATTCACCAACGCGCGCCCCTTGGCGGTGGGTGCCGCCTCCGGCAGGCGCCATACCTTTTCGCGGAACACCTTGCCGCCAGACGAGAAGAACAGCACCCACTGATGCGTGTGCGCATTGAAGCTGCGCGTCACAATGTCGTCGCCGCGCGTGCCGGCGCCGGTCCGCCCGCGGCCGCCGCGGTTCTGCGCCCGGAACGTCTCCAGCCTGGTCCGCTTGATGAAGCCGTCGCGGGTGATGGTGACGACCATCTGTCCCGGCTCGATCAGGCTTTCGTCGTCCTGGTCGGCCTCGGCCTCCTCGATCGTGGTCATCCGCGGCGAAGCAAGCGCGGCCCGCGCCCGGCGCAGCTCCTCCCGCATCACCTCCATGCGCCGCGGATGCGAGGCCAGAATATCCAGCAGCTCCCGAATATTTCCGGCGACTTCGCCCATCTCCTGTTGGATTTTCTCGCGCTCCAGCCCGGTCAGCCGCTGCAGCCGCAGGTCCAGGATGCCCCGCGCCTGCGCGTCGGTCAGCCGCACCGTGTGCTGTGGGCTGATGACGTTGCCCGGCTCATCGATTAGCGCCAACAGGACGTCGATATCGGCCGCCGGCCAGTCGCGCCCCATCAGGGCGGCACGGGCCTCGCCGGGATCGGCGCTGGCACGGATGACACGGATGACCTCGTCGATATTCGCCACCGCGATCGCCAGCCCGACAAGCAAATGCGCCCGGTCCCGCGCCTTGTTCAGCTCGTGACGGCTGCGGCGCAGGATCACATCCTCGCGGAACGAGATGAAGCACGTCAGCGCGTCCTTCAGCCCCATCAGCCGTGGCCGCCCGCCGTCCAGCGCCAGCATGTTGACGCCGAACCCCACCTGCATGTTGGTGAAGCGAAAGAGCTGGTTCAGCACCACCTCGGGCGTCGCTTCACGCTTCAGCTCGATGACGATGCGCATGCCGGAGCGGTCGCTCTCGTCGCGCATCTCGCCGATGCCCTCGATCTGCTTGGCGCGCACCAGTTCGCCGACGCGCTCCAGCAACGCGGCCTTGTTCACCTGATAGGGCAGCTCGGTGACGATGATTGCCGTGCGGTCCCGGCGCAGCTCTTCGAATTCGGCGCGGGCGCGCAGGATCAGCGACCCGCGCCCAGTCTCAAATGCGGCGCGGATGCCGCCGCGGCCCAGGATGATGCCGCCGGTCGGGAAGTCCGGGCCCGGCACGACACGCATCAGCTCGTCCAGCGTGGTCTCGTGATTAGCGACCAGCGCCAGAGTCGCGTCGATGATCTCCGCCGGGTTGTGAGTGGGGATGTTTGTCGCCATGCCGACAGCGATGCCGCTGCCGCCGTTGATCAGCAGGTTCGGGAACATCGCGGGGAGGACACGCGGCTCTTCCGCTGATTCGTCGTAGTTCGGCTGGAAATCGACGGTGTCCTTGTCGATGTCCTCCAGCAGCAGCATCGCTGCCCGGGCCAGCCGCACCTCGGTGTACCGCATCGCCGCCGGCGGGTCGTTGTCGACCGAGCCGAAATTGCCCTGGCCGTCGATCAGCTTGATGCGCATGGAGAAGTCCTGCGCCATGCGCACCATGGCATCGTAGATCGCCGCATCGCCGTGCGGGTGGTATTTGCCCATTACGTCGCCGACCACGCGGGCCGACTTGCGATACGGCTTGTCGGGCGTGTAGCCGGCCTCCTGCATGGCGAACAGGATGCGCCGGTGCACCGGCTTCAGTCCGTCCCGCGCATCCGGCAAGGCGCGCGCGACGATCACCGACATCGCGTAGTCGAGGTAGGAGCGACGCATCTCCTCCTCGAGTGTGACCGGCTGCAGGTCCTCCGGCGGGCCGGGGGGAGGGGGGTTGTCGGAGGGGTCGCTCACGCGGGTCTCGATACGGTTATGGAGGCGGTCGCCGGCGGCAGGGCGCTGCGATGCAACATACCCCTTAGATACGCTGATTCCCCCGGAATTACGAGGGCGGAGGACCACACCTCTCCCGCTCCGCGGGAGAGGCAGCCGCGCGAAGCCCCGCGGGTGAGGGCGCCCGGAAATCTGGCCCTGGCGGGCGTTTTGGTGTTCGCCGGGATCATTGGCGTGCTGACCTGGCAGGCGATCAGGGCCACTTGTGCCCAACCACGCGCTTTCCGGGTGCCGGCTGCGATCAAAGACCTCGACAGCGCCGTTACCGAGGCCGACGCGGGTCATCTCGGCCATCTGCTGACCGGCAGTCCCGACTACTTGAGCCCTTACGAGGGCGCGCTGCGGCCGCCGACAATCCGGTCCAACAGGAGCGGCCGCGGGTACGTCGAGCCTGAGCCGAAGACGACGAAATCGTTCCCGCGCTGCGGGGGTATGGTGCGCTGTGCGTAAAAGCTGGCCGCTCCTGTCGAGTTGCCAAACCATACCGGTGCATTAGGAACCCCCGCTGCGTTTCGGGGCATCAGGTGCCACCGACAGCCAATAGGTCGTCCCAGCGGTTACCGTCAGCTTGTCGGCGGGCACCTTGATTGTTGTCACCGGCAAAGGAACTTTGCCAGGTGCGGCAGGATTGTAGACAAGCACCGCCGGCAGATCGAGAGTAATGAGACTGGGGCTCGGATACTCTTTAGTGTCTCCGTAAACAGAGACCACTGCGCTCTTGTAAACGAAATTCGTGCCCGATATCCGGCGGCTTTGCCGACGGTATGTGAAGCGACATGAACTATCCGCGTGTATCCGCGTGTATCTGCGGTTGAAATTTCTTGCTTGCTTGTCTGGTTTGCCGCAGCGCGATCGGTTATCGCTCCTGCGAACGCTGCGCTGGGGACGGCTGGATTCTCGGAGCGGTTGTCCTGCCTACGACCAGTTTCACCTTGGCAGGACGAGTGTCCCGCCCTCTATCGAAACTCGCCTGGTGGCCTTGTCGTATAGTACCCTACTCGGCTGAGGCAGCCGGAACAAGCAGCGCGTTGTTTCGTCCTGCTGCGATACGGCAGGCTGCGTCTCATCGGCCAACCAGGGTGTCGGGCCGAAGGGCCTCGCTGATGGCGCAGCCCGAGGCTTACATAAGTGGTGCCGGCCGCAACACGGCCGGATATGGCACTCCTGAGCTCAGGCGTGGCCTGCGTGTCCGAGCAGCGCGGCGAGGGCACGCCGTCCGCCGGCAGCCCGATCGAACGCGCTGAAGGCATTGGCGGTGCCAGGGACGAGTACGCCGTTCGGTGAGTCCGGGAGCTAGCCCAGGCGATTGAGCTACGCTTGCACCGCACTGGTCAACTTCGGATCACTGATAGGATGAGGGCGGGGGATAACCCGGAGGCGGCTGATAACCGGGAGGCGGCGGATAACCCGAAGACGGCCGATAACCGGGAGGCGGCCCTCCGGCTGGTGATTGCACCATCATCGGCCCGTAGCCCGGCACCGCGTTGCCGTGGGCGTACATGCACTGGGAATAGGCGTTGTTGTACTGTTCCTGGATGCCGACCTGCGCATTGGCGCTCGAGCCGGCTCCCAGCGCGCCACCCCCGATTGCGCCGCTCGCCGCGCCGATGCCGGCCCCGCTCCCGCCGCCGATCGCCCCGCCAAGGCCGGCACCTAAAGCGGTCCCCACCACTCCCACGGCCAGTCCCCGCAGATTGGCGTTCTGCGCCTGGCCGGCCACCGACTGCTCGGCGAACTGCTTGCAGCTGGCCTGGTCGTACTGGAACGCATCGAAGCTCTTCCCCGGGCCCGGCATCACATTGACGGTGGGCCCCATCGGGGTCTGGGCACAAGCGGCGAGCAGCAAAGCAGGGGCAAGGAGGATCAGCCCTCGTCCCGTATGGGCATGGCGGCATCCATGTCGGTGCATCGCGACGAATCCCTCTGAACCGGCCGCGTTCTGATACTCTTCCGCGCGCGTTGTCCAGCCCCGACGTGTGCCGGGTGTACCGGCGTGTATCTGCGACGCGACCGCCGGTCGGCTTCGGATCAGAACGGAATTTCGTCGTCCAGATCGCCGCCGCCTTTGGGAGCATCCCAGGAGGGGCCATCCTTCGGCGGTGCTCCGACAGGCCGCGCCGCCGGCCGCGGAGAGAACCCACCACTCTCCGCCATTCCGCCCTCCTCGCCGCGGCCAGAACGGTCACCAAGCAGCGTCAGTTCGCCCTTGAACCGTCCGATCACCACTTCGGTCGTGTAGCGCTCCTGCCCGGACTGGTCGGTCCACTTGCGTGTCTGCAACGAGCCCTCGACATACACCTTGCTGCCTTTGCGCAAAAACCGCTCGGCCACGTCGGCGACGCGATCGTTGAAGATCACCACGCGATGCCACTCGGTCCGCTCCTTTCGTTCGCCGGAAGCGCGATCGTTCCACGTTTCGCTCGTGGCGACGCTGAAGTTGACGATCTTGGTGCCGTCCTGCGTGGTGCGCACCTCCGGGTCCTTCCCCAGATTGCCTACCAGGATCACCTTGTTGACGCTGCCCGCCATGTCCTGTCCTCAGTCAGAGTGCCTGCCATATCCGCCGGAAGGGGTTAACCTACCCCTCACGGCGCCGAGTCCACGAGGTTTATACCCACGACCCCCCAGGGGACTCGAGGGGGGGGACTCGGCAAAGCCCTTCCATGGCCGGCTATAATGGTCCTATAGACCAGGAACATCCCAAGAACAACCAGGATTCGGAAGGCACGGCCCATTCTCCGTGACAGGCGATCGATGACCGGCAGCATCCATGTCCGCGGCGCGCGCGAGCACAACCTCAAAAACGTGGACGTGGTGATCCCCCGCGACTCGCTCACGGTGATCACCGGCCTGTCCGGCTCCGGCAAGTCGTCGCTCGCGTTCGACACGATCTACGCCGAGGGCCAGCGCCGCTACGTCGAAAGCCTCTCCGCCTATGCCCGCCAGTTCCTGGAACTGATGGGCAAGCCGGACGTGGACAGCATCGAGGGGCTGTCGCCAGCCATCTCGATCGACCAGAAGACGACCAGCCGCAACCCGCGCTCCACCGTCGGCACGGTGACCGAGATCCACGACTACATGCGCCTCCTCTGGGCCCGCGTCGGCGTCCCTTATTCCCCGGCGACCGGCCTGCCGATCGAGGCGCAGACCGTCAGCCAGATGGTCGATCGGGTCACGGCCATGCCCGAGGGCACGCGCCTGCTGCTGCTCGCCCCGGTTGTGCGCGACCGCAAGGGCGAGTACCGCAAGGAGCTGGCCGAGCTGCAACGCCGCGGCTTCACCCGCGTGAAGATCGACGGAAAGCTCTACGAAATCGGCGAAGTTCCCGCGCTTAATCGCAAGATCAAGCACGAGATCGAAGCCGTGGTGGATCGCGTCGTGGTGCGCGAAGGAGCGGCGCAGCGACTGGCCGACAGCTTCGAGACCGCGCTCGGCCTCTCCGACGGCATCGCCTACGCCGAGAACGCCGACACCGGCGAACGCACCGTGTTTTCGTCGCGCTTCGCCTGCCCGGTCAGCGGCTTCACCATCGAAGAGATCGAGCCGCGCCTGTTCAGCTTCAACAGCCCGCACGGCGCCTGCCCGAAATGCGACGGCCTCGGCACGGAAAGCGTGTTCGACCCGGCACTGATCGTCGCCGATGAGCGGCTGCCGCTCGCCGAGGGCGCGATCGCGCCCTGGACCGGCGCGCAATCGCCCTATTACGACCAGACACTCGCCAGCCTCGCGAAGCACTTCAAGGTCTCGACGCGCACGCCCTGGCGCGACCTGCCGGACCGGGTGCGCGCGGCGATCCTGTCCGGTACCGGCGAGGAGCCGGTCGTCTTCAGCTACAAGGACGGTGCGCGCTCTTACAGCGTGACCAAGCCATTCGACGGTGTCATCCGCAACCTTCAGCGCCGCTACCAGGAAACCGACAGTGTCTGGGTACGCGAGGAGCTGGCACGATACCAGGCCGAGCGTCCCTGCGACGCCTGTCATGGCGCACGGCTGAAGCCGGAGGCACTTGCCGTCCGCGTTGCCGGCAGGAACATCGCCGAGGCATCGGAGCTGTCAATCAGCGCCGCGCTGCCCTGGTTCGACGCCGTCATGGTCACACTGACACCGCAACGCGCCGAAATCGCCCGCCGCATCCTGCGCGAGATCGTCGAGCGCCTGCGCTTCCTGGTCGATGTCGGGCTCGACTACCTGACGCTCGCGCGCGGCTCGGCCACCCTCTCCGGCGGCGAGAGCCAGCGCATCCGCCTCGCCAGCCAGATCGGCTCAGGCCTGACCGGCGTGCTCTACGTCCTGGACGAGCCATCGATCGGCCTGCACCAGCGCGACAACGAACGCCTCCTCGGCACGCTCCGCCGGCTCCGCAATCTCGGCAACACCGTCCTGGTCGTGGAGCACGACGAGGATGCCATCCTCGCCGCCGACCACGTGGTGGATATGGGTCCCGCCGCCGGCGTGAACGGCGGCCAAGTCATAGCCGAGGGCACACCCGCCGAGATCGCCGCCAATCCGAAATCGCTGACCGGCGACTACCTGTCGGGACGGAGGCGGATCGATGTGCCCGCCGTGCGCCGCCCCGTCCAGAAGGATCGCTTTCTGCACGTCGTAGGCGCCCGCGGCAACAACCTGAAATCAATCACCGCGAAGTTCCCGCTTGGTACTTTCACCTCTGTCACCGGCGTGTCGGGCGGCGGCAAATCAACGCTGGTGGTCGATACACTGTACCGCGCCGCATCCCGCCGCCTGATGGGCTCCGGCGAGGTGCCGGCGCCGCACGACCGCATCGAGGGGTTGGAGCTGCTCGACAAAATCATCGACATCGACCAGTCGCCGATCGGGCGGACGCCACGCTCCAACCCCGCCACTTACACCGACCTGTTCGCCCCCATTCGCGACTGGTTCGCCGAGCTGCCCGACAGTCGGGCCCGCGGCTACAAGCCCGGTCGTTTCAGCTTCAACGTCAAGGGCGGGCGCTGCGAGGCATGCCAGGGCGACGGCGTACTGAAGATCGAGATGCACTTCCTGCCCGACGTCTACGTCACCTGCGACGTCTGCAAAGGCAAGCGCTATAATCGCGAAACCCTGGAAATCAAGTTCCGCGACAAGTCGATTGCCGATGTGCTGGCGATGACGGTCGATGAAGCGGTGCCGTATTTCAGCGCGCAGATGCGCATCCACGACCGGCTGAAAATCCTCCAGCAGGTCGGGCTGGGCTATATCGCCCTGGGCCAGCAGGCGACCACGCTTTCCGGCGGCGAAGCGCAACGCATCAAGCTCTCGAAGGAGTTGGCCCGGCGCGCCACCGGACGCACGTTGTATATTCTGGACGAACCCACCACCGGCCTGCATTTCGAGGACGTACGAAAGCTCCTTGAAGTGCTGCACGCGCTCGTTGACCAAGGCAACACTGTGGTGGTGATCGAGCACAACCTGGAGGTGATCAAAACCGCCGACTGGATTCTCGATCTCGGCCCGGAGGGCGGCGACGGCGGCGGCCGCATCGTCGCCGAAGGCACGCCCGAGGACATCGTCGCCAGCGAGCAGAGCTACACGGGACGCTTCCTTGCCCCGATGCTCGATCGTCCGGCGACACCGCAAAAGGTCCGGCGGCGAGCATAGCGATGGCGACCGCCATGGCTTCCCCCTCCCCTCGCGGGAGGGGGCAGGGGGAGGGGGCGGTTCTCGCGAAGATCGCCGCCGGGGGTCAGTGGCGACCCTTGTTGGCGCTGGCGCTCCTGACCCTGATCTGGGGCTTCTCGATTCCGATCATGAAGCTCGGGCTGGCAGATCTGCCTCCTCTCGCGTTGGTCTCACTACGCTACGTCGGCGCAGCCCCGTTCTTCGCGCTGTTCCTGATT
>Ga0335074_10005058_pt1 | contig 18227 bp, 16 predicted proteins | sample Lox_Sample_23_FD_206715 | JGI IMG/M metagenome (GOLD analysis project Ga0335074, IMG submission 206715) | Soil microbial communities from Loxahatchee National Wildlife Refuge, Florida, United States - Lox_Sample_2.3 | ecosystem: Environmental > Terrestrial > Soil > Wetlands | place: USA... | reverse complement strand
GTTCGAGCGGACCCTGATCATCGTGGACGAAGGCGCCTACGTTCATTACGTGGAAGGCTGCACCGCGCCCATTTACAAGTCCGACTCGCTGCATTCCGCGGTGGTCGAGATCATCGTGAAGAAGGATGCGCGCTGCCGTTACACCACGATCCAGAACTGGTCGAACAACGTCTACAACCTCGTGACCAAGCGGGCTGTCGCCCAGCAGGGCGCGACGATGGAGTGGGTCGACGGCAACATCGGCTCCAAGGTGACGATGAAGTACCCGGCGATCTACCTCATGGGCGAGCACGCCCGGGGCGAGACGCTTTCCGTCGCCTTCGCGGGCGAGGGCCAGCACCAGGACGCCGGGGCCAAGATGGTGCACTGCGCGCCGAACACCTCCTCGACCATCGTGTCCAAGTCGGTGGCCCGGGCCGGCGGCCGGACCTCCTACCGGGGCCTGGTCAACGTGCAGGAAGGTGCCGAGCACTCCAAGTCCAACGTCAAGTGCGACGCGCTGCTGGTGGACACGGTCAGCCGCAGCGACACCTACCCGTACGTGGACGTCCGCGAGGACGACGTGGAGATGGCCCACGAGGCCACCGTGTCCAAGATCTCCGAGGATCAGCTGTTCTACTTGATGAGCCGCGGCATGACCGAGGACGAGGCGATGGCCACCATCGTCCGCGGGTTCGTCGAGCCGATCGCTCGCGAACTGCCGATGGAGTACGCGCTCGAGCTGAACCGGCTGATCGAGCTCCAGATGGAGGGGGCTGTCGGCTAATGTCGGCTGGACTTCAGGGAGCGATCGAATCGGCTCCCATGAGCAGGCTGCACGAGCGGCGGTCCTACGACCCGGCGGACTTCGGCGTGCCGACCGGGCGCGAGGAGGAGTGGCGGTTCACCCCGCTGCGCCGGCTGCACGGCCTGCATACCGATAATCCGCCGGCGCCCACCGCGTCGGTGACCGTGGAAGTCGACCCCGCCCCCGAGGTCAAGACCTTTTCGGCGGAACGGACGGTGGCTAACGCGGGCCGTACCTTTATCCCGGCCGACCGGGTCAGCGCCCGCGCCTACGCGTCCTCCGGCGAGGCGACCGTGATCGCGGTGCCGGCGGACGCCGACGCGTCTCGCCCGACGGTCGTCACCGTGACCGGCAACGGCGGGGCGGGCTATGGCCACCTGCTGGTGCAGGCCGAGCCGTTCTCCCGGTCGGTGGTCGTGCTCGACTACCGGGGTAGCGCGACCTACGCGGACAACGTCGAGCTCGTGGTCGGCGACAGCGCCTCACTGTCGGTGGTGAGCCTGCAGGACTGGGCCGATGACGCCGTCCACGTCTCCCACCACTACGCCACGCTCGGCCGCGACGCCCGGCTCCGGCACGCCGCGGTCACGCTGGGCGGATCGGTGGTCCGGCTCGGCATCGAGGTCCGCTACGAAGGCCCCGGCGGCGACGCCGAGCTGACCGGGCTGTACTTCGCCGATGCGGGCCAGCACCTGGAGCACCGGCTGTTCGTCGACCATGACGTGCCGAACTGCCGCAGCCGGGTCACCTACAAGGGCGCGCTGCAGGGCCAGGACGCGCATGCGGTCTGGATCGGCGACGTGCTGATCCGGCCCGAGGCGACCGGCACCGATACCTACGAGTACAACCGGAACCTGGTGCTGACCGACGGCACCCGGGTCGACTCGGTGCCGAACCTGGAGATCCTCACCGGCGAGATCGTCGGGGCCGGCCACGCCAGCGCCAGCGGCCGGCTCGAGGACCATCACCTGTTCTACCTGATGGCCCGGGGCATCCCGTTCGAGGAGGCCCGCAAGCTGGTCATCCGCGGGTTCTTCGGCCAGCTGATCGGCACCATCGAGGTGCCCGAACTGCGTGATCGGGTGGCCTCGGCGGTGGAAGCCGAGCTGGAGCGGTCGCTATGACCGAGACCCCGCTGTTTACCAGGGCCTGCGCGCTGTCCGATCTGCCCGTCGAGGGCGTGATCGGCGTCGAGGTGTCGGGCGAGCCGGTGGCCGTGGCGCGCACCGGCGGCGAGGTGTTCGCGCTGCGCGACGTGTGCTCGCACGCCGAGGTGCCGCTGTCCGAGGGCGAGATCTACGACCACACCGTCGAGTGCTGGCTGCACGGATCCTGCTTCGACCTGCGCACCGGCCAGCCCACTGGGCTGCCGGCCACCGAGCCGGTGCCCGTCTACCCAGTCAAGATCGAAGGCGACGACGTCTACGTCGCGATAAGTAAGGAGTCATAGTGGCCACCCTCGAGATCCGCGACCTGCACGCCAGCGTGGAGGAGAGCCCGGGCGTGCACCGGGAGATCCTGCGCGGCGTGGACCTGACCGTCGCCGAGGGAGAGACCCACGCCATCATGGGCCCGAACGGCTCGGGCAAGTCGACCCTGGCCTACGCGATCGCCGGTCACCCGAAATACCTGGTCACCAAGGGCAGCGTCACCCTGGACGGCGAGGATGTGCTGGCCATGACCGTGGACTGGAGGGCGCGGGCCGGGCTGTTCCTGGCCATGCAGTACCCGGTCGAGGTTCCCGGCGTGTCGGTATCCAACTTCCTGCGCACCGCGGTCACCGCGGTCCGGGGCGAGGCGCCCAAGCTGCGCGACTTCGTCAAGGAACTGCGCGCCGCCATGGCCGCGCTGTCTATCGACCCGGCCTTCGCCGAGCGCAACCTGAACGAGGGGTTCTCCGGCGGGGAGAAGAAGCGGCACGAGATCCTTCAGCTCGAGCTGCTCGACCCGAAGATCGCGGTGCTCGACGAGACCGACTCCGGCCTGGACATCGACGCGCTCAAGGTGGTGGCCGAGGGCATCAACCGGTTCGGGGCCAAGCCCGGCCACGGGGTGCTGCTGATCACGCACTACACCCGGATCCTGCAGTACGTGAAGCCCGACTACGTGCACGTGTTCGTGAACGGCCGGATCGTCGAGGAAGGCGGCCCGGAGCTCGCCGAACGCCTGGAGAACGAGGGCTACGAGAAGTTCCTCGGGGTCCCCGCATGAGGGAGGGCCACCTCGACGTCGAGGCGATCCGGGCCGACTTCCCGGCGCTGGCCAGGACGGTGCGCAACGGCAATCCGCTGGTCTACCTGGACTCCGGCGCGACCTCCCAGAAGCCGGTCCAGGTGCTGGACGCCGAGCGCTCGTTCTACGAGCAGCACAACGGCGCTGCCCACCGCGGCACCCACCTGCTGGGCGAGGAAGCCACCGACGTCTACGAGGGTGCGCGGGCCAAGATCGCGACGTTCATCGGCGCCGACGCCGGCGAGGTGGTGTTCACCAAGAACGCGACCGAGGCGATCAACCTGGTCGCCTACACGACGCGGGCCGGACCCGGCGACGAGATCCTGATCACCGAGATGGAGCACCACGCCAACCTGGTGCCCTGGCAGCAGCTCTGCGAGCGTACCGGCGCCACGCTGCGCTGGCTGAGCGTTACCCCGGACGGACGGCTCGATCTCGACCGCCTCGACACCCTGCTCACCGAGCGGACCAAGATCGTCGCGGTGACCCACCAGTCGAACGTCACCGGGACCATCCCGCCGGTGGCCGAGATAGCTCGCGCCGCGCACGAGCGGGGCGCGCTGGTCCTGGCCGACGCCGCGCAGTCGGTGCCGCACCAGCCGGTCGACGTGGCCGCGCTCGGCGTGGACTTCCTGGCCTTCTCCGGGCACAAGATGCTCGGCCCGTACGGGATCGGCGTGCTGTTCGGCCGGGCCGAGCTGCTCGAGGCGATGCCGCCGTTCCTGACCGGCGGCTCGATGATCGAGGTGGTGCGGATGGAGGCCAGTACGTTCCTGCCGCCGCCGCAGCGGTTCGAGCCGGGCGTCCCCGCCGTGGCCGAGGCCGCCGGCCTGGGCGCGGCCGTGGACTACCTCGACGGCCTGGGCATGAGCGCGGTCGCCGCGCACGAGGAGTCGCTGACCGCGCATGCGCTCGACGCGCTGCGCGAGATCAGGGGCGTGCGCATCCTGGGCCCGGACACCACCAAGGACCGGGGCGGCGCGGTGGCCTTCGAGGTCGAGGGCGTCCACCCGCACGACGTCGGCCAGGTGCTCGACGAGCTGGGCATCGCGGTGCGCACCGGCCATCACTGCGCCTGGCCGCTGCACCGGGCCCTGGGCGTCCAGGCCAGCACGCGGGCGACGTTCTACGTGTACAACACCCACGGCGAGGTAGACGCCCTGGCCGAGGGCATCCGCTACGCCCAGCGCTTCTTCGGCGCGCGGCAATAGGCAGCTGGCTTCAGACGTTAGGAGGTGACGTGATGCAGCTCGAGTCGATGTACCAGCAGATCATCCTGGATCACTACCGCAACCCCCATCACAAGGGGCTGCGGGAGCCGTTCGACGCCGAAGTGCATCACGTCAACCCGGTCTGCGGCGACGAGGTGACGCTGCGGGTCACGCTCAAGGACGTGAACGGCGAGCCGGTCGTGGAAGACATCTCCTATGACGCGCTTGGCTGCTCGATCAGCCAGGCCAGCGCGTCGGTCATGAGCGACCTGGTCATCGGCAAGCCGGTGGCCGAGGCGATGACGATCAGTCAGGCGTTCCTCGAACTCATGCAGTCCAAGGGCGAGGGATCACCCGACGAGGGCGTGCTCGAGGACGCGGTGGCGTTCGCGGGCGTGTCCAAGTACCCGGCCCGGATCAAGTGCGCGCTACTGGGCTGGATGGCGTGGAAGGACGCGACCGCCCAGGCCCTGGAGGTAGGACGATGACAGAGAACACTGGGACGACGCAGGACGTTGAGGCTGAGGTTGCTGGAGACTTCACTGGCGAGCTGACGCCCGAGCAGGAGGACGTGCTCGAGGCCCTGCGTGACGTGGTGGACCCCGAGCTCGGCATCAACGTGGTGGACCTCGGCCTGGTCTACGGTGTCGACGTGGACGCCGAGCGGATCGCGACCATCGACATGACCTTGACCAGCGCGGCGTGCCCGCTCACCGACGTCATCGAGGATCAGGCCCGGGACGCGCTGGACGGGGTGGTGACCGACTTCCGCATCAACTGGGTATGGATGCCGCCGTGGGGTCCGGAGAGCATTACCGAGGACGGGCGCGAGCAGCTGCGCGCCCTCGGCTTCAACATCTAGGCGCGGATATAGAAGGGCTCCGCGTGCGCGGAGATCCACTCGTCGACCTGGTCCGGCGCGCCCTCGCCGGGGAATGTGACGTCGATCGGGAACCCCTGGTCGGGCACCGTGCCGACGGCCCGCTCGATTGCGCTGATCACCTGGCCGTGCGCCGCCTGGGACGCGGGATCATGCAGGGTCACCGAGATGACCAGGCCCTCGCCCTGTCCGGGCACCGATAGCCAGGCCCGCGACGCCTGCTGGACGTCGGGAACGGACCCCAGCGCGGTCCGGATCTCGGTCAGCAGCGTGACCGGGTCGGCGGGCGGCCGGCTCACCCGCACCTGGCTGCCGCCGGCCGGCATCAGCGCCGCGGCCAGGTAGCCGACGCCCGCCGGGTAGATAGGCACACTGGCCTCGGCCCCGGGATTGAGCGCGATCCCCATGCCGGCCGGGAGCAGCCGGGCCAGCTCGGCGGCGGGGACCACGATGTGCGGCAGGTCGGGGGAGTCCTGGCGGGTGCGGTCATGCCACGCGGCCAGCTGCTGCGCGGAGGTGAACGCCGGGACGAACTCGGCGCCCAGGTAGGTGACGGTCGGGAGCAGGACGGCCGATCCGTCCGTGACCGGCCGCTCGTCGTCGGGCAGCGGGAGCCAGAGCCGTCCTCGGCTAAGCTCGTCGAGCAGATCGGTGACCCGGTCCGGGTCCTTGGCCGCGGCGGCCAGGGCGTGCTCGGCCGTGGCGGATGCGGGGTCCTGGCCCGGGTACCCCCAGCCGACGGCCCCGGGCCGCATGAACGTGCCCCCGCGAGACATGGCGGAGTGGGATATAGCAGAGCCCGGATTGGTCGGAGTCGTCGGGTTCATAAGCGTGTTCCTGTCGTCTACTGCTAGGTCGGGATGTGGCAAGCCATAGTACGGATAGTAGCCACGTTAGGGCGGTGCGTAATGAAGAATCCTGCGGCTGGGGGCGGTCGCTGGGTGGATGTTCCGCCAGAGCGCCTGGTGTCCTGGATCGTCACGTTCACAGAGCGTCACGGAGCCGGGTCCGTGTCGCCCGACGAGGCCGGCGCGACGGTCACGTTCACCACCGCCGACGGGGCCGTGGCGCGGTGCCATCCGCCGTTCCCGCCGCTGCGGTGGAAGGGGGACAGTGATCCGGCGGCGGCCGCGGCGGCGATCGTGGCGCACGCGGTCGCGGACCGGACGGTCGGCGTGCTGCTGGTCCGGCTGGGCGGCTACGCGGCCGGCGTCTTCACCGGCTCGCCCCCGCGGCTGGTGAGCTCGAAGACGGGCAGCCGGCTGGTGCACGGCCGGAGCGCGGCGGGAGGCTGGTCCCAGCACCGCTTCGCCCGGCGCCGGGAGAACCAGGCCGCGACCGCGCTGCGGGCCGCCGCCGACGCCGCGGCCCGGATCTTCGGCCCGTACCGCCTGGACGCGCTGGTCTTGGGCGGGGACAAGCGGTCGGTCGCCGGACTGCGCGGCGATACCCGGCTGGCGCCCTATCTCGGCCTGGCCACCGACCGGTTCCTCACCGTTCCCGACCCACGGCTGGCCGTGCTCAAGGAAATACCGCGCTCCTTCCAGGCCATCCGTATCCGCCTGACCGAGCCGGAATATGATGGCCCGCCCCCGGCTGAGTAAGTACACTGAATGCATGCTGCTCACCGAGGACTAGGACACGTCCAGGGGGAGAGGTCTGTCCATTTCCAGTCCATGTGCGGGAGCAGCTGAATCATGATCGTGGCAAGCGACATCGAACTGCGGGCTGGCGCGCGCCTGCTCCTGGAAAGCGCGTCGTTCCAGGTCGCGGCCGGAGACCGGATCGGCCTGGTGGGCCGCAACGGGGCCGGCAAGACCACGCTGGCCAAGGTGCTGGCCGGGCAGGCTCAGCCCGCCGCGGGTTCGGTCCGCCGGCCGGGCACGGTCGGGTACCTGCCGCAGGACCCGCGCACCGGGGACCTGGACACGCTGGCCATCGACCGGGTGCTGTCGGCCCGCGGGCTCGACCAGCTCCGGGCCGACCTGCGCGCCGCCGAGGCCCAGATGGCCGATCCCGATTCCGCCGCGGCGGCCGCCGCGATCCGCCGGTACAGCCGGCTGGAGGAACGGCTCGCGGTGCTCGGCGGGTACGCCGCGGAATCGCAGGCCGCCTCGATCACCGCCAGCCTGGGCCTGCCCGACCGGGTGCTGCACCAGCCGCTGCACACCCTGTCCGGCGGCCAGCGGCGCCGGGTTGAACTGGCCCGGATCCTGTTCTCCGATTCCGAGACCATGCTGCTGGACGAGCCGACCAACCACCTGGACGCCGACTCGGTGGTCTGGCTCCGCGAGCACCTCAAGAGCTACCGCGGCGGCCTGGTCGTGATCAGCCACGACGTGAACCTGCTGGCCGACGTGGTCAACAAGGTCTACTACCTGGACGCGCAGCGCGCCTGCCTGGACGTGTACAACCTGGGCTGGAAGGCCTACCTGGCCCAGCGTGAGACCGACGAGCGCCGGCGCCGACGGGAACGGGCCAACGCGGGCCGGCAGGCCGGCGCGCTGATGGCGCAGGCGGACAAGATGCGGGCCAAGGCCACCAAGGCCCGCGCGGCGCAGAACATGCAGCGCCGGGCCGAGCGGATGCTGGCCGGCGTCGAGGCCGAGCACACCGCCGACCGGGTGGCCAGGCTCCGCTTCCCGGTACCCGCGCCGTGCGGCCGCACCCCGCTGGCCGCCACCGGCCTGTCCAAGTCGTACGGGTCCACCGAGGTGTTCTCGGGCGTGGATGTCGCCGTCGACCGGGGGAGCCGGGTGGTGGTGCTCGGCCTCAACGGCGCGGGAAAGACGACCCTGCTCCGGCTGCTGGCCGGGCTGGAAACTCCGGACACCGGAAAAGTCACGCCAGGACACGGGCTCAGCCTTGGTTATTACGCCCAGGAGCATGAGACGCTGGAAACCGAGCGCACTGTCCTGGCGCACATGCGTACCGCCGCGCCGGACCTTACCGAATCGCAGCAACGCAAGGTTCTCGGGTCATTCCTGTTCTCCGGCGATGACGTGGAAAAGCCCGCGGGAGTGCTTTCCGGCGGTGAGAAGACGAGGCTCGCCCTCGCTCTTCTTGTTGTATCGGGCGCTAACGTGCTTCTGCTTGACGAGCCGACCAACAACCTCGATCCGGCCAGCAGGGAAGAGGTTCTCACGGCGCTGAGAGGCTTCCGCGGCGCGATAGTTCTTGTGACGCATGATGAAGGTGCGGTTGAGGCGCTTTCGCCAGAACGCGTTATCGTCCTGCCGGACGGCGTGGAAGACGCGTGGAGTGAGGATTTCGCGGATCTCGTCGCACTTGCGTAAATAGGTTACCCATCTGGGGCCCTCCGGGCAAAGGCAACGATTCCGGCATGCCTGGATAAAATTAGGTGATCATTTGCGCCCATATGGGTAGTCAATCCACGGGTCATGCCTGATCATTGCCAAGGAGGATCTCTAACTCACTGGCGACTTCGGTAAACAGGAGGTGCATATGGCCGAGACCATCCTCAAAAAAGGTACGCGGGTGACCGGCGTGGATCGCAGCAAGCTGGCGACGCTTCTCGGCAAGAGGTACAGCGGCGGCGAGAGCATCCGTTCACTCGCGGCCTCGACAGGAAGGTCCTACGGGTTCGTCCACCGGATTCTCACCGAGACCGGGGTCGAGTTGCGCGGACGTGGCGGCGCAACCCGCAGCGGCAGAGCCAAGGCATAGCGCACGCCACGCCAGGTGGCACCGGCCCGGACCCGCGGGACTCGCGGCAGCCGGGACCCCGCCCGGACGGCCACCGGCTTATGTGCTTTCCCGGTTCGCTGCTAGCTGATAGCGTTCCGCCCCGGCACGGGAACGAATTGCGCCCCTCGGGAGGTTCTCCAGGGCATGTACGGCCGGGGACACATGATCATGGGGTTCCGGATGGACCCCAGCATCACCAAACAGAAGCTCAAGCCGGGCACGGTCCGCCGGATCGCCGCCTACGCCCGGCCCTACCGGTGGTATCTCGTCGTCTTCCTCTTCGTCACCGTGATCGACGCGCTCATCACCGTCGTCAACCCGCTGCTGCTGCGGGAGATCATCGATAACGGCATCCTGCACCACGACGACCCGTACGTGATCGTGATCGCGGCCTTGGTCGCCGCGGTCGCCATCTTCGACGCGTTCCTCGGCTTCGCGATCCGCTGGTTCTCCGCCCGGATCGGCGAGGGCCTCATCTACGACCTGCGCACCCAGGTGTTCGACCACGTCCAGCGGCAGCCGATCGCGTTCTTCACCCGGGCTCAGACCGGCTCGCTGGTCAGCCGGCTCGACGGAGACGTGGTCGGCGCGCAGCAGGCCATCACCTCGACCCTGTCCGGCGTGATCTCCAACATCATCAGCCTGGTCGTCATCCTGATCGCGCTGTTCTACCTGTCCTGGCTGGTCACGCTCATCGCCCTGGTCATGATCCCGATGTTCATCCTGCCGGCCCGGCTGGTCGGCCGCAGGCTCCAGCGGCTGACCCGTGAATCGATGCAGCTCAACGCCGAGATGGGCTCGATGATGACCGAACGGTTCAACGTGGCGGGCGCGCTGCTGGTCAAGCTGTTCGGCCGGCCGCGGCAGGAGTCCGAGGCGTTCGGCGGGCGGGCCCTGAAGGTCCGCGACATCGGCGTGGCCCAGGCCATGTACGGCCAGGTGTTCTTCGTGGCGCTCACGCTGCTGGCCTCACTGGTGACCGCGGTGGTCTACGGGCTCGGCGGGACGCTGGTCATCCGCGGCGTGTTCCAGATCGGCACGCTGGTGGCGCTGACCACGCTGCTCGGCCGGGTCTACGGCCCGATCACCTCGCTGTCCAACGTGCAGATCAGCGTGATGACCGCGCTGGTGAGCTTTGACCGGGTGTTCGAGGTGCTGGACCTCAAGCCGCTGATCGATGAGCGTCCGGGTGCGGAGGTGCTGCCCGCCCAGGTTCCCGGCGACGCAGGCGCGAACGTCGCGCCGGCCATCGAGTTCGACGGGGTGTCGTTCCGGTATCCGACGGCGGCGGAGGTGTCGCTGGCCTCGCTGGAGTCGATCGCGCTTCCCGCCCCCGAGCGCCCGGACTCCGGAGCGGGCGTCCTGCACGACGTGAGCTTCACCGCGCCGTCGGGTCAGCTGACCGCGCTGGTCGGCCCGTCGGGTGCGGGCAAGACCACCATCACCGCGCTGGCGGCGCGGCTGTACGATCCCGACGACGGCGTCGTGCGGATCGGCGGCCGCGACATCAGGGACGTGACGCTGGAGTCGCTGCACGACGTGGTCGGCGTGGTCACCCAGGACGCGCACCTGTTCCACGACACGGTCCGGGCCAATCTGCTGTACGCGCGGCCGGAGGCTACCGAACTGGAGCTGATCGAGGCGTGCGAGGCGGCGCAGATCTGGGACCTGATCTCCGGCCTTCCCGATGGCCTGGACACCGTGGTCGGCGACCGGGGATACCGGCTGTCCGGCGGGGAGAAGCAGCGGGTGGCCCTGGCCCGGCTGCTGCTGAAGGCCCCGTCCGTGGTAGTGCTCGACGAGGCCACGGCCCACCTGGACTCCGAGTCCGAGGTGGCCGTCCAGCGGGCGCTGAAGACCGCGCTGGCCGGGCGGACCTCGCTGGTGATCGCGCACCGGCTGTCCACCGTCCGCGACGCCGACCAGCTCCTGGTCGTGGACGGGGGCCGGATCATCGAGCGCGGCACGCACGCGGAGCTGCTGGCCGCCGGCGGCCTGTACGCCGACCTGTATCACACCCAGTTCGCCGGCCAGGCCGTCTAGGGACGGTAGCCCTCGGCCTGCAGGTTGAACAGCTCGGCGTAGATGCCGCCCCGGTCCATCAGCGTCTGGTGATCGCCGGACTCCGCGACCCGGCCGCCGTCCATCACGATGATCTGGTCGGCCATGTGCACGGTGCCGAACCGGTGCGAGACCAGCACGGTGATCGTCCCCCCGGTCGAGTCCAGGGCCGCTTCGCGGTAGCTGGTGAACAGGGCGGTCTCGCTCGGGGCGTCGAGGCTGGCGGTCGGCTCGTCGAGCACGATCAGCAGCGGCCGCTCCCGCATCAGGCCGCGGGCCAGGGCCAGCCGCTGCCACTGGCCACCGGACAGCGCCCGCCCGCCGATGTAGGGGCCGAGCAGGGTACCGGGCCCGAGCGCGCCGGACTGGCCGTCGCCTGCCGCTAGGTCCCCGGCGCCGGCCCGGCCGATCGCGCTGAGCACGGCCTCGCGGTCATCGATCCGGGGCAGGTCGCCGGCGCCTACCCCGTCGCCGAGCGACATGGCGAACCGGACGAAGTCCTGGAACGCGCCGGTGGTGGCCTCGCGCCAGCGGTCGGGGCCGATGCCGGCTAGATCCCGTCCGTCGACCATGATCCGGCCCGCGGTCGGACGGTACATGCCGGTCAGCAGCTTGATCAGCGTCGACTTGCCCGCGCCGTTCTCGCCCACCACGGCCACCGTGGAGCCGGCCCGCAGCGTCAGGCAGATGTCGGTCAGGGCCGGGGTGTCCTGGCCAGGGTAGGTGAAGCCGACGTGCTCGAGCCGGATACCGTCGGTCAGCTCAGCCGGCGCGGTGCCGCTCGCCTCCCGCCGGAAGCCCGCCACGTAGTCCTCGAGCCACAGGAGCCGGTCGGCGGCGGTGGACGCGATGGCGAACGACCCGGCGCTGGTGCTGGCCCCGGTCACCTGCCGCTGGGCGCGACGCAGCAGGCTGACCACCTCGACCACCGAGCCCGGGGAGGCGTGGCCGTGCGCGGCCCGCAGGACCAGGGTGACGATCGCGGCGCCGAAGCCGGCCGCGTACAGGATCCAGCCGGACGCTTCCCATACGGCGGCCACGTGCGCCGCCCGCAGCGCCTTGCGGTTGACCTCGTCGCCGAGCCGGGCGTGCCGGGCCAGCAGCCCTTCGGTCACGCCGAAGGTGCGCAGTTCCCGGGCCGGGGCGGCCGCCGAGGCCAGCGAGAACAGGTCGTCGAGCAGCCGCCTGCGGTCGGCCAGGTCGTCGTCGGAGCGCTTCTCCACCCGGGCCGCCTTACGGTCCGCCACGGCCGGCGCGATGGCCAGCAGCGGGACCACGATCAGCGGCGGCCAGACCAGGGCCAGCAGGATAGCCGCGCCCGCGAACGTGATCCCCGAGCTGAGCATGCCCAGGGTCTGGGCCGGCGCGCCCGCCAGCGTCCGCCGGCGTTCCCGCAGCGCGTCGATCTCGGTCAGGTACTCGGGCCGCTCGAAGTGCTCGAGGTAGGGCGCCTCGCAGGTCAGGTTGCCGATCCGCAGGCCGAGGCTCAGGTTGCCCAGGTCGGTCATCTTGGCGTTGAGGGTGGCGCCGATGAGCCGCAGCGCCCAGCCCGCGGGAAAGGCGATGGCCGCGACGATAAAGCCGGTCACGATCCGCCCGGGCTGATGATCGAGGGCGCCGTCCACGATGCCCCGGAAGCCGAGCGGGTAGGCCAGCATGAACAGCGACGAGCCGAGCGCGGCCAGCACGCACTCGGTGGCCAGCAGCGGAGCGGCCCGCCAGGCCGTGCCGTACAGCAGGTCCAGCCGTCGCAGCGACCGGATCAGCCGGCCCGTCATCGCGCACCACGTGGGGCGGGTTCGGGGGAGGCCTCCGCGAAGCGGGCGGCCTGCATGGCGAACATCTCCGCGTAGCTGCCGCCCGCCGCGACCAGCTCGTCGTGGCTGCCGAGTTCGATGATGCGGCCGGCCTCCAGCACGGCGATCCGGTCGGCGCGGCGGACGGTCGCGAACCGGTGCGAGATGACCATCGTGGTCAGCCCCTCGGTGAGCTCGAGGAACCGGTTGTAGAAGGCCGCTTCGGCCCGGATGTCCAGCTGGGCGGTGGGCTCGTCCAGGACCAGCACCCGGGCGCCCCTCGCGGCCGCGTAGAGCGCGCGGGCCAGGGCGATCCGCTGCCACTGCCCGCCGGACAGGTCGGTTCCGTCGTGGTACCCGGGCGCGCAGATGGTGTCCCAGCCGTGCGGCAGGGCACGCACGAAGTCCAGCGCGCCGGCCCGGGCCGCGGACCGTTCCAGCGCGGCCTCGTCGAAGCCGTCGCTGAGGCCGTCCGCGGTCAGGTCCCGGAAGGCGATGTTCTCTCTGGCGGTCAGCGGATAGCGGCCGAAGTCCTGGTTGACCACGGCCACCTGGCGCTGCCAGGAACGAGGATCCAGCTCCCGCAGGTCGATGCCGTCCACGGTGATCCGTCCGCCGGTCGGCTCGCGCAGCCGGGCCAGCAGGGTGACCAGCGTGGTCTTGCCCGCCCCGTTTGAGCCCACCAGGGCCAGCGACCGCCCGGCGGTCAGCTCCAGGTCCAGGCCCTCGTACACCGGCGCGCCGCCGCCGGCATAGCGGTAGGCCACCGACTCGAAACGGACGGCCCGGGCCGGCCTGCCCGCGGCGCTGGCGCCAGCGGCGGTCTCGGTCGCGGGATCACGCAGCCGGCCGACCAGATCGTCGAGGTCCGGGACGGCCGCGAGCATCAGCTCGAGCGTGACGTCGGTGGCGCTGACCCCGCCCACCTGCATGGTGGAGGGAAGCATCGGCAACATGACCGCGATCGTGCCCAGGGTGATCTCGTGATGCCAGGCCGCCAGGCCCAGCAGCCCGGCCCCGGTGACGTACATCGCGGCCACGACCAGGCCGAAGAGCAGGGTCCGGCTCCTGAAGCGGCGCATCTGCCGCCAGGCGGGGTCCATGCCCGTCAGCCATTTGCCGCGGTGCCTGCCCAGGAGCCAGCGGCCGAGCCCGAAGACCCGGACCTCCTTGGCGAACGCGGGCCGGTAGGAGCAGCCCAGGTAGTACCAGCTGTGCCGCAGCTCCGGTGTCGCTCGCCTGGTGAGCAGGGCCCGCTCGGCCAGCAGCCGGCGCAACGGTGGCCGCAGCAGCGACCAGCCCAGGAAGAACAGCAGCCCGAGATACCAGCGGAACGTGGCCAGCACCACGCAGGCGATGAACCCGGTGAGCCGGTCACCGAACGCACTGGCCAGCGCCATCGGCGCGTCAGCAGGTCCCGATGTGGACAGCTCGCCGCTCGCCGCGGCCAGCTGGTCCAGCACCGCGGAGTCCTCCAGGTGCTCCACCCCGATCGGGGCGCACACCGCGCGGGCCAGCCGGCGCTGCATGCCAGTCGACATCACCGCCGAGGCGTGCGCCGACAGCAGGTCCTCGGCCGGGCTACGCAGCAGCGACAGCGCGTACGCGGCCGTGCCGAACGCCAGCCCGATCAGCAGGGAGTGCCCGCTGGGCGAGCCCAGGCCGTTCCGCACCGCGGCCGGAATGTGGCCGACGGCCCGGCCCAGGGCCACCAGGGACAAGATGGGCAGGAACCCGTCGGCCACGATGAACAGCCCCAGCGCGACGGTCAGCCCCGGGCTCGTCTCCCTGAGCAGCCGGAGCACGCGCAGCCGTGGCGAGCGGACCATCCGCCCCCATACCGCGTCCGGACTCCCCTGTGCCCTTTCTGCGGCGCCCCCGAACATGACCTACTCCAAAACTGATTTGAATCGGTATTGGTACTAAGATCGTGCTATTGAAGCTTAGCCAGCTACCGGGCCGGAGGTGAAATGGTTTCCCCGCCTAGGGCGGCACCGCGGCAGCGCCGGGCGGTGGCCACCCGGCGACGGATCTACGAGGCCGCCATGGCCGAGTACGCCAGGGTGGGACTGGATGCGGCCCGGGTCGAGGACATCGTGGCCGCCGCGGGGGTCAGCTGGGGGACCTTCTTCCACTACTTCCCGGCCAAGGAGGACGTGCTGCTCGACGCGGCCACCGAGGTCTGCCGGGCCTACGCCACCGCTGCGGCGGCGGGCCTGGAGGCCGGCCAGGACACCGAGTCGGTACTCGCCGCGGCGTTCGGCGCGATGTCCCGCGCCGCCGCCGAGGTCACGCCCTCCAGCGCCCTGCGCGGCAAGATGATGATCTACGTGCTCGGCCACCCGGGCCGTCTGACCGAGTTCCTCGGCGACGACGTCGCGCCGCCCGTGCCAGCGACCACCGCGGTGATCGCCGAGGGCCAGCTGCGCGGCGAGGTCAGGGCGGACGAGCCGGCCGAGTCGCTGGCCGTCATTCTCTTGTACGCAGTCCTGTTCGGGGCCCGCCGCGGCGTGACCATCGGCCGGCCCCCCGGCTCGACGCCGCTTGGCCGTCTGGCCCTGGCTGTCGTGCTCCGCGGCATGCGCCCATAGGGGTGGGTTAGCGGGAAGGGCGGCGTCAGCTCACCAGCGAGTAGCCGAGGCGGCGGAGTTCCTCGCCGGCCAGCTTGCCGATCTGGGCGGAGTCCTCCTTGTCGAGCGGCGGCCCGGGCGGCCGGCGAGAGCGCCCGCGGTGGCGGGCCGTGCGGGCCACGTCGCGGATCTCGGCCGCCGACACCGTGGTGCCGGTAAAACGGGAAAGCTCGGCCAGGGCCTCGTCGGGCTTGCTCAGCAGATCCTCGTACCTGATCGTCTTGAGCTGGTCGGCCGGCAGGCTTTGATGAAGCTTGGCGGCCAGGCGGACCGACCAGCGCCAGCGCAGCACGCACCGGGCCGCGGGCGACAGCTTCGGCCACTGCTCGCGGTCGTCCTCGTCTTCGATGCCGAAGAACGGGTTGGGGAACTCGGTGTCCAGGTTCACGAAGCTCGGCCGGAACCAGGACATGACCACGGGATCGGCGAGCATGCTCGTCACCACGTCCCGGCCGTCCCTGATGACCTGGACGATCCGCGCGTCGGGAAACGCGTAGGTCAGCGCCTCCGCGCAATAGATAAGGTCAGGGCTCGCGTCCCCGAACCGTTCCAGCCCCCGCAGGTCCACGCACGGCCCCACGGCATCGGCCGCGAGCCCCGCCGCGGCCCGGCACTCGCGGGTGCACTGCAGGCAGCTGTGCGGGGTGACCTGCCAGCCTTGCGCGAAGGCATCCCTGATGACGGTGGCGGCCGCCTGCGTGCGGCCCTGGTGCATGGACGGGCGGCGCGCGAAAGCGTAGACCACCCGCAGCACGCTGGGCTGCCCCATCGTGACGTGGAAGCCCGGGGACGCCTTCAGCGCGCGGCCGATCAGGTCCGCTCCGGAATGCGGCGCGCCGACCACGAACACGGGCTGGCGGACGCTGCGGGAATTGACGATGAGGATGTGACGGGCGGAGGGCATAAAGGTCCAGATCCTCCTAGCCCGGCACGCTCCGGCGCTCATCCCATGGCCCGCGCCGGTGCTCCTCGGCGTGGCCTTCGAGGTTGAGGGCCGTCTGCACCAGCGGGACATGGCTGAACGCCTGCGGCATGTTGCCGACCAGCCTGCCGTAGCGAGGATCATACTCCTCGCTGAGCAGCCCCACGTCGTTACGCAGTGCCAGCAGCCGTTCGAACAACTCGGCCGCCTCTTCGTGCCGGCCGCTCAGCTCCAGCGCGTTCGCCAGCCAGAAGCTGCAGGCCAGGAACGCTCCTTCCGATCCGGCCAGCCCGTCCACCTGCGACGTGCCGCCCGACGGCAGCTCGTACCGGCGCAGGAAGCCGTCCTGCACAAGATCCCGCTGCAGCACCTTCATGGTCGAGACCACCCGGGGGTCATCGGCGGGCAGGAACCCCACGTCGGGGATCAGCAGGACGGAGGCGTCGAGTTCGTTCGCGCCGTAGTACTGCATGAACGCCCCGCGCACGGGGTCATAGCCCTTCTCGCACACCTCTCGGTTGATCTCATCCCGGATGTCCCGCCACTTGGCCGACAGCTCCGCTTCGCCCGCGTCGTCGGCGTAGGTGGCCGCGCGGTCGAAGGCGACCCAGGCCATGACCTTGGAGTGCACGAAGTGACGCCGCGGGCCGCGGACCTCCCAGAGCCCTTCGTCCGGCTCGGCCCAGTGCCGCTCGAGGAAGCCCAGCAGCGCCCGCTGCAGCGACCAGGTATGCCGGTCATCGTGCAGCCCCGACTTGCAGCTGAGCTGCAGGGCGTCGATGACCTCTCCGTACACGTCCAGCTGGAGCTGGCCGGCGGCCGCGTTGCCGACGCGGACCGGCGCCGAGTTCTCATATCCGGGCAGCCAGCTGGCCTGCCACTCGGCCAGCCGGCGTTCGCCGGCCACCCCGTACATGATCTGGATGTCTTCCGGGTCCCCGGCGATGGCGCGACCCAGCCAGAGCCGCCAGGCCTTGGCTTCCTCGAGGTAACCGGTGCGCAGCAGGGCCTCGAGGGTGATGGTGGCGTCACGGAGCCAGCAGTACCGGTAGTCCCAGTTGCGGACGCCGCCGATGTCCTCGGGCAGCGAGGTGGTGGCGGCGGCCACGATGCCGCCGGTCGGCCGGTAGGTGAGGGCCTTCAGCGTGATCAGCGACCGGACCACGGCATCGCGGTAGGTGCCCTGGTAGGTGCAGCGCGACACCCATTCGTCCCAGAACTTCCTGGTCTCATCGAGGGACCGGGAGGCATCCAGCCGCGCCGGCGGATCCTGGTGCGAGGGGACGTAGGTGAGCACGAACGGGATGACCTCGCCCGCGGAGACCTCGAACGTCGCGGTATGGGTCAGGTCCGCCGAGCTGAGGCTCACCGGCGTGCGCAGCCAGATCGAGTCCGGGCCCGCGGTGGCCCTGATGCCGCCCTCGGTCTTGGTGATCCAGGGCACGATCGAGCCGTAGCCGAAGCGCAGCGTCAGCCGCAGGCCCATGTCCACGGTCCCGCTGACCCCCGTCACCAGGCGGACCAGCACCGGCGGCTCGTCCTCTTCCCGCGGCGGCATGAAGTCGGTGACCTCGGCGACGCCGGCCGCCGTCTCCCAGCGGGTCTGGAGGATCAGCGTGTCACCCGCGTACCGCCTGCTGGCCGCCGACCGGGCGCGGCCCTCGATATCGTCCCGCGGCGCGATCTGCCAGCGGCCGTGATCCTCGGTGCCGAGCAGGGCCGCGAAGCAGGCCTCGGCGTCAAAACGGGGCAGGCACAGCCAGTCGACCGAGCCGTCCGCGCCGACCAGCGCGGCCGACTGCATATCGCCGACGAGGGCGTAGTCTTCGATCCGGCCTGCCACGTTGCCTCCTGGCTGGTTTCCCTGCCCGACACCGTACTAGGCACCCGCTGCCCGTAGGCTGACATCATGCGGGTACTACCCGATGTAGTGGGCGTCAAGCCGCGCGACCGCGCCCGCCGCCTGCTCGCCGCCGGAACCGTCGTCGCCGCCGTAACGG
>Ga0335074_10005057_pt1 | contig 18227 bp, 15 predicted proteins | sample Lox_Sample_23_FD_206715 | JGI IMG/M metagenome (GOLD analysis project Ga0335074, IMG submission 206715) | Soil microbial communities from Loxahatchee National Wildlife Refuge, Florida, United States - Lox_Sample_2.3 | ecosystem: Environmental > Terrestrial > Soil > Wetlands | place: USA... | reverse complement strand
CTCGCCCAGGCGCTCGGGGGGCTCGAGCTGCCCACGCTGGGAGGGCTCGGGCTTGGCTCGATCCTCGATCTGCCGGGTGTACCGCCAGCCGAGGCGCCGGTCGTGCACGGCCGGCTGCGAGCGCTCGGATCGGGCAAGGACTCGACCGCGGGTCACTGGGGGCTGATGGGCGTGTCGGCCGCCAGAGCGCTTCCCACCTACCCGAACGGGTTCCCACCGGAGATCGTGGAGATCGTCGAGAGCGTCAGTGGGCGCGCGGTGATCTACAACCGCCCCTCCAATGGGATCGAGGCGATCGAGCAGTGCGCGGCCGAGCACCTCAGCGGCGGCTCGCTGATCGTGTACACGAGCCAGGACTCGGTCCTGCAGATCGCCGCGCACGTCGATGTGCTCGAGCCCGCGGAGCTCTACTCGGTCTGCGCCCGGGTCCGCGAAACGCTCCCGTCTGAGCTCGCCGTGGGGCGGGTGATCGCCCGCCCGTTCACCGGCGCGGACGGGCGCTGGCAGCGCACCGACGGCCGCCGCGACTTCTCGGTCCCTCCGCCCGGCCGCAGCTACCTCGAGGAGCTCGGACAGGACGGGGTGCCGGTCCATACCGTCGGCAAGGTCGGACAGCTCTTCGCCGGCGTGGGAATCGACGTCCAGCATCCCGGCGCAACCAACGCCGTGGCCCTGGAGGAGACGACGGCGCTGATGCGCTCGCTCGAGGCAGGGTTCGTGTTCACCAACCTGGTCGAGACCGATCAGGTCTACGGACACCGCCACGACCTCGCCGGCTTTCACGGTGCCTTGCGGGCGATCGACGTGTCCGTGGCGCAGTGGCTCGAGCTGTTGGGCGAGGGCGACATGCTCGTGCTGACCGCCGATCACGGCTGCGATCCGACCGCGGCGCACACCGACCACACGCGCGAGTACGCCCCGCTGCTCGCCGCGTTCGAAGGCCACCGCTCCCGCCGGCACGACGGCGCGCTCGCCGACGTCGGCGCGAGCGTGCTGGCCTGGCTGTCCGGTCGCGGCGCCGATTCCCTGCCCGGCGAGTCGTTCCTGTAGGAGGTGCGCGACCTTGCCCGAGCTGCCCGAGGTAGAGACGATCCGCCGCCAGCTGGCGCCGCACGTGGACGGCCGCACGATCGTCGACGCGCAGATCTTCGATCCGCGCTGGACGCGTCCGGAGCCGCCCGGCCCGGTCGAGGCGGAGCTCCGCGGCGCGGTCGTTGAGCGCCTCGGCCGGGCGGGCAAGTACCTCGTGTGGGCTCTGTCCGAGGATCGCTACCTGCTCCAGCACCTGCGCATGACCGGGACGCTGCTCTACGACCCGCCCGCCGCGCCACCCCACACCCGGGTGCTGCTCGAGCTCGACGACGGGCATCGCGTGGTGTACGTCGATCCGCGGCGCTTCGGCACCGGCCACCTGCTGCACGGCGCACCCGCGCGCGACGAATACCTTCGCGAGCGACTCGGCGTCGAGCCGTTCACCCCGGCGTTCACCGCCGAGCATCTCCGCGCGCTCGGACGAGGCCGGGCCGCCCCGGTCAAGGCGTTCGTGCTCGATCAGCGGCACATCGCCGGCGTCGGCAACATCTACGCCGACGAGGCGCTGTTCCGCGCCAGGGTCCATCCTCTGCGGCCCGCCGGGCGTCTCAGCCCGGCCGACTGGGAGCGGGTGCGGGAAGGAATCGAGGAAGCGCTCAGCGCCGGTATCGAGGCCAAGGGCGCCTCGATCGATGACTTCCGCCACGTCGACGGTGCCCGCGGCTCGTTCCAGGACCTCTTCCTGGTCCACCGCCGCGCCGGGCGCCCGTGCCCGAGTTGCGGCACGACGATCCGCAAGATCGTCGTCGTCGGCCGCGGCACGTACGTGTGCGAGCGCTGCCAGCCGCGCCCGCGGGCGGCCCGCCAGCGGGCTCAGGCAGCCGGTCCACCGGTGCGTTCGAGCAGGACGTGAGGCGGCCTACGCGGCCAGCAGTTCCTGCAGCCGCCCGGCCCGATCCGCGGCCAGGAGCTCAGTGAAGCCCCCGATCGGCTCATCGCCGATGATGATCTGGGGGAAGGTGAACATCCCCGTGCGCTCCTGCAGCTGGGCGCGGCTGTCCGGGTCGCGTGCCAGATTGATCTCCACATAGGCGATGCCGCGCTTGGCCAGTAGGGCCTTGGCGCTCGTGCAGAACGGACAGGCCTCGGTGGTGTAGAGGGTGACTTGCCGCATAGATAGAAATTTGTCGGCGGCGCCTGGCGGCGGCGCCTTAGATAAAGATTTGTCGGCGGCGCCTGGCGGCGGCGCCTTAGATAAAGATTTGTCGGCGGCGCCTGACGGCGGCGCCTTCGCTTCACAAAATATAGCGAGTAAGGCGTGCACCGCTCGCTGAGGACCGAGGCGCTCGTGCTGCGCTCGATCCGCTACGGGGAGGCGGACCGCATCCTGCACCTGTACACGCCCGGCTACGGCCGGTTGTCGGCGATCGCCAAGGGAGCGCGACGAGCCCGGAGCCGCTTCGGTGCTCGGCTCGAGCCGTTCTTCCACATCCGCGCGATTCTGCACGAGGGTCGCGGTGAGCTGCACACGGTCACGAGCGTGGACACGGTCGCCGCGCACGCCGGCCTGCGCGAGCACGCCGCCACGATCGACGCCGCCGGCCGCGCCTGCGACGCGGTGGCGCGACTGTTCGAGACCCCCGACCCACATCCCGAAGTCTTCCGGTTGCTCGCCAACGAGCTGTCGTTGCTCGACCTCGACGTCGCCCACGCCCGGCCCGCCACCGGCCTGGCCTTCCGCCTCAAGCTTCTGCTGGCGGCCGGGATCGTCCCCCAGCTCGGATCGTGTGCCGGATGCGGCGAGTCCGAGCACCTGCAGGGCTTCTCGGCCGCTGCCGGCGGGGTCGTGTGCAGCTCATGCGAGGCGGCCGCGTTCCCGCTCGGCCAGGAGTCCCACACCTTCCTCGTCGGTGCACTCGGCCGGCCGCTCGCCCAGGCGCCCGAGGCATCCGAGCGGGCGCTCGCGCAGGCGGAGCGCGCGATCACCGAGACCGCCGAGCACCACGCCCACGTGCGGCTGCGGCCGCTGGTGGGCCGCGGCCGCTGATCGCAACGCCTTCGTCACAACTCCCGCCGCTCGCCGCGGACCGCTGTCAGAATCGAAGACGATGAGCGGTCCAGTCCTCACTTCGGGGTACGAGCACCCCTCCGGCCCGGTCGCCGCCGCCTTCGCCGAGCGGATCCGCCGACGCGAAGAGCGCGAGCTGGCCCCGAACGCGACCCGCTCCTACCCGGCCCGGCGGCAGCATCAAGAGCCAGATTGCGGGCTGCGCACCCCCTTCCAGCGCGATCGTGACCGGATCGTCCACTGCAAGGCCTTCCGGCGTCTGAAGCACAAGACGCAGGTGTTTGTCGCGCCCGCCGGCGACCACTACCGCACGCGGCTGACCCACACGCTCGAGGTCACCCAGATCTCCAGGACGGTGGCGCGGGCGCTCGGCCTCAACGAGGATCTGGTCGAGGCCATCGGGCTTGGCCACGACCTGGGCCATCCGCCCTTCGGGCACGTGGGCGAGGATGCGCTCGACCGCTGCCTGTCGGAGCGCTTCGGGCTGTCGTTCATGCACCACGAGCAGTCGCTGCGGGTGGTCGACACGCTCGAGCGCGACGGCCTCGGCCTGAACCTGACCGACCCGGTCCGCGATGGCATCCTCAGCCACTCGGGCCGGGCGCGCGAGCCGGCCACGCTCGAGGGAAAGATCGTCCGCCTGATGGACCGCGTGGCCTACATCAACCACGACATCGATGACGCCCTGCGCGCGGGCCTGCTGTCGCCCGCCGATCTCCCTTCGCGCCCGATCGGGATCCTTGGCGACACGGGAGCCGAGCGAATCGACACGCTCGTGCACGACTTGGTCGAACACTCGGCGCCCGCCGGCGACATCGTCCAGGGCGAGAGCGTCGGCCCGGCGATGACCGAGCTGCGCGCCTTTATGTTCGAGCGGGTGTACCTCGGGCCGGAGGCCACTCGCGAGCACGCCAAGATCCGCCTCGTGATTCGCTCCCTGTTCGACTACTACTGCGGCCACCCCGACGAGATCCCGGCCTCGATCCCTGAGGGAGACCTCCCCAGGCGGGTCACCGACTACCTCGCGGGCATGACCGACCGCTTCTGCATCCGCACGTTCGAGGGCCTGAGCGTGCCGGTGGCGTTCGCGCCGTGACCAGTCCGTGACGATGCCGGTGCCGGAGCCGTGACGCGGTACACCGCCGATTCGCGCGATCGCGTGCGCGATGCGGTCGACATGCTGGCGATCGTCTCCGCCCATACGGAGCTGCGCCGGGCCGGCGCCAACGAATACGTCGGCCGCTGTCCGTTCCACGACGAGCGCACCCCGTCGTTCGGCGTCAACCCGATCGAGAAGGTCTACTACTGCTTCGGCTGCCAGGCCTCCGGAGATGTGTTCCGCTTCGTGATGGAGACCGAGGGCCTCGACTTCACCGGCGCGATGCAGGCGCTTGCCGACCGGTTCGGGGTCGAGCTCGAGACCGAGGCCGAACACCCGGAAGCGGCTCAGAAGCGCCAGCGTCGCGAGCGGCTGTATGAGCTGCTCGGCCGCGCCGCCACCTATTACGCGAGGTGCCTGTGGGAGGCTCGGGAGGCCCAGCCGGCACGCGAGTACCTGCTCGGACGCGGCCTGCGCGAGGAGACCCTCCACGACTTCCAGGTCGGATACGCGCCGAGCGCCTGGGACCGGATGCTGACCGCCTCGCGCCGCGCGGCGTTCAGCGACGAGGACCTGCTCACGGTGGGGCTGGCCCAGCGCTCGAAAACCAGCCCGGGACGGATTTACGACCGCTTCCGGGAACGGATCATGTTCCCCGCAACCGACGCGCGCGGACACGTTCTCGGCTTTGGCGCCCGCGCGATGCGTGAGAACCAGCAACCGAAGTACCTGAACAGCGCCGACGGCGAGCTCTACCACAAGCGCCGCGTGCTGTTCGGGATCGACCGGGCGCGGGCCGCGGCGGCGCGGACGGGGCGGGTGATCCTGGTCGAGGGGTACACGGACGTGCTCGCCCTCCATCAGGCGGAACTCCATAACGCGGTCGGGATCATGGGCACCGCGCTCACCGAGGAGCAGATCGCCGAGCTTGAGAAATACGCCAAGGTGCTCGAGCTCTGTCTCGACGCCGACCGCGCGGGTCAGGACGCGATGCTCCGCGCCGCGCAGCTCACCGACAAGCGCAACCTTCAGCTGCGCGTGGTCCCGTTGCCGGAGGGGACCGACCCGGCCGAGCTGATCGAGCGGGCCGGTGCGGACGCGCTGCGCGAGCGCGTGGCCGCCTCGGTGCCATTCGTCGCGTTTCACGTCGAGCGGATCCTCGAGCGCAACGACACGAGCAGCGCCGAGGGCCGCGACCGGGCCTTCCGGGAGCTGCAGCCGGCGCTCAAGAACCTGCGAAGCGGCCTATTCGGCGACGAGCTGCTCCGCCGGATCGCCGGTCGGCTCGGGCTGACCGAGGCGCAGCTCGCATCGTTGATCGCGGGGGCGGCGAGGCAGAACGGCGGCCCCGCGGAGGTGTCGGCCACGCCCCCCGGACCCGAGGCGATCGAGCAGGGGGCGCGTCAGGAGCAGACGTTCCTCGCGCTCTGCATCGCGGCGCCTCGGGCCGGGGCCCGGAAGCTGTTCGAGATCGACATCGATGCCCTGATCACGAGCGGGTTGTTGCGCCGCGCCGCGCGCCACGTCGCCGGCCGTACGGACTCCCCCCTGGCGGACCTACCTGCTGGGGACGACGCGCTGGCGCGCGCCGTGGCCTCCCTCGTCGCCGAGGCTGGCCGGCGTGGCCCGGTGAGCGAGGACGAGCTCGAGCACGCGCGCTTGGTGCTCGACGAGGCGAGGCTTGACCGGGCCATCCGGGGAGCCACTGCCGAGGGTGGGGCCGGCGTGCCCGAGCTCGCGCGCGAGCGGGAAGCGGTTCGGGCGGCGCGGCACGCGGTCACCACCCGGCTGGAACGGGCGGTGTGACGGCGCGCTGAACCGCCGCGACCGCCTATGGGGCTGTCCCGCGTTCCGCGGCGCGGACCGCCCGGCGGACCTCGGCGAGCGTGCGGCCGTGCTCGCGGGCGATCTGGCGGAGCGTGCGTCCAGAGGCGAGCTCGGACTGCAGCCGCGCCGGGGCAACCCCTAGGTATCGTGCGGCGGCGGCGACCTCGAACGGCGTGAGACCTCGCGCCCCGCGGATCCCGGAACCGCGGCCGCGGCGCGGCAGCCGCGCCGGCTCGATCAGGTCGGTCTGAGGACGCACGGGCAGGATGACGGGCGCCAGCGGCGCCTGGTCGAAGTCGAAGTCGGCCGTCAGGTCGCCCAGCTGCGGCGCGTCCTCGCGGACGTCGGGACGTGGATCGGGACGCCCGTCGGTGCGAGGATCCAGCCTCTGGCTGTCCATGAAGTCGTCCTCGATGAACTTCACGTAGGCGTCGAAGCTGAGCGTCTGATGGTCGATGAAGCCACGCCGCGCGTACGGGCTGATGACCAGTCCGGGGACCCGCAGGCCGTAGCCGTTCTCGTCCACGCGCGGTGGCACCACGTTGTCGTAGAAGCCGCCCCAGTCGTCCCAGGCCAGGAAGATCGCCGTGCTGTCCCAGTCGGGACTCCGCATGATCGCGTTGATCAGCCCGGTCACGTAGGTCTGCCCGGCGCTGATCAGGCCCGGAGGATGCTCGGACACCGTTCCGTTCGGGACGATCCACGTGACGTCGGGGAGGGTCCCCGTCTTGGCCGCGGCGAAGAAGTCCGAGAGCGATTTGATGTTGCCCAGTTGGTCGTCCTCCTGGACGTCGGTGAAGTAGGGCAGCGGGTTCCAGATCCCCGGGGTCTGGGCGCTCTGTGACACCGGCGCGCACGACATCGCCGCGTCGTCGTCGCAGTCGGGCTCGGTTCCCTTGAACACGTAGTAGGCCCAGCTCACGCCGTACTTGTGCAGCAACCAGGTGAGATCGGTCCACGCGTAGTTCGGATCGTTCGCGTTCCGGACACCCAGCCGGCTAAGGTAGTCGGGCGGATCCTGCGGGTCCTGGACCGCGTTGCGGCAGCTCATCGGGTCTCCCTGAACGCTGCAGCGCGCCGACCACTCCGACACCATGTACAGGTGCGCCGGCAGGCTCCAGGACAGGTTTGACTCGAACATGTGGTCCTGGAGCACGAAGTCCCGCGCGTAGGTCCAGTAGTTCGGGATATCCGCGCCGTCGTGATAGCCCATCACGTCGGGCGCGCCGCCACCGTTCCCGCAGGCCGGGTTGAACGTCTGGTCGCAGCCGATCATTCCCTTCTGCTGCTCGGCCACGAAGCCGTCCATCTTCCCCCCGTTGATGTCGGCGATCGCGTTGTCGTAGCTATGCGGCCCGCCGAGGTCCCGATCGTCGCGGTCGTGGTATGGCTTTACGCACCCACCGGTGACGGGGTCGGGATTGCAGGGCACCGTGCCCGGGTTGCCGGCCAGGCCGGGAATCCCGTCCGCGCCCGGGTAGGTCCCGAAGTAGTCGTCGAACGAGCGGTTCTCCTGCATGATGATCACCACGTGTCGGATCGTGTGGATCCCGACGCCCGGCGGTTGCGGCAGCACCGTCGTGGTGAGGTTGGTGGAGGTCGTGGAGCTCGACGTCGTGCTCCGGGCGTGTGCGTGCTTGGAGCCGCCGCAGCCGGCGAGCAGCATCACCGCTGCGAGCGCGGCGAGCACGGGTCCGGCCCGGATCGGCCGAGCCCCGCGCGACCGGTCGGCACCCCGACCGGTCAACCGCACAGCCTCATTCGCTCACGCGCGCGTAGGGAGACAAGCCGCAGCGATGGTATGGATCCGTTCTCGGTCCTGCGTCGCGCCGAGATGAAGGGGAGTCGACCACCGTTGGCCACGGTTATCGGATGCTGCTGATTGTCTAGCTTCGCGTTGGGACCACGTTAGGGGTGCGAGGTCCACGCCGTGGTGGTGAGAGCCGCGGGCGGCAGGTTCCGTCCGATCCAGATGGGAACATACGTTCGATGAGTACAGAAGGGATCGGGTGGTGGACAGGGAATCGCCGGAGCTCTTGCTCGCCCAGGGCATGAGCGTGGAGCGGATCGCGAAGCGCTTCGGGAAGGATCCGTCCACGATCTCGTACTGGATGAAGAAGCATGGCCTCGAGGCGCCGAACCGGGACAAGCACGGCGCCAAGGGCGGAATCGAGCGCGCGCGCCTCGAACAACTGGTGGACGCCGGCATGACTATCGCCGAAATCGCGACCGACGTCGGCGTGAGCAAGGCCACGGTGCGTCACTGGATGAGGAAGTACGGGTTACGGACGCAGAATGCGCGCGGAAGGCGTTCGGCGCGGATGGCACGACTCGCGAAGGATGCAGGCCTACTCGCGGTCACGTTGCGCTGCATACGGCACGGAGATACTGATTTCATTCTCGAAGGACGGGGTCGGTACCGGTGCAAGCGCTGCCGCTCAGACGCGGTTGCGCGGCGCCGACGAAGGGTGAAGGAGATCCTGGTCCAAGAAGCCGGAGGTCGATGCTGTGTCTGCGGCTATGACCGGTGTATGGGCGCACTGGCGTTCCACCACGTCAATCCTGCGTCCAAGCGGCTTGAGCTCAACGCCAAAGGGGTCGCCCTGTCAATCGAGACGCTGCGCGAAGAGGCGAAAAAGCGCGTAGTGCTGTGCGCGAACTGCCACGCCGAGGTCGAAAATGATGTGACCGAGCTTCCCGCTAGAGTTCTCCATACGCTGCGTTGGGCCAATACACCTTAATCCGGGGTAACTCAATCGGCAGAGTGTTCGGCTGTTAACCGAAATGTTGTGGGTTCGAGTCCCACCCCCGGAGTTCACGATGTACCGGCCGCGGCCGAGGTTCCCGCCGCGGCCGCGGCGGCGCCGAAGCTGATCGAGCTCGTTCGCGCCGGCCGCGAGGACTCACGCGCGAGTTCCTCGACGAGCCTCGCGGCGCGCTCGGCGCCGTCGTGGTCAGCCGCCCACGTCGCCAACTCGCGCGCGCGGGCCCCGAGTGAGGCTTCGGACAGCGCCCGCTGCACCGCCAGTCGCAGCGTCGCAGGGCCCAGGAACCGCCAGGGCAGCCTGACGCCGACGCCCGCCCAGTCCGCCCGGGCGGCGTTCTCGGCCATGTCTCCGCTGTGCGGCACCGCCACCACCGGGCACCCGGTAGCCAGCGCCCGGGCCATGGTTCCGTGCCCGGCGTGGCAGACGACCACCGCGCAAGACGGCATCGTCTTGGAATACGACACCCACTCCACGAGCCGGGTGTTGCGCGGCACGGGCGGCGGCTTCGCCCCGGACTCGAGCGGACGGCGGTTCCAGGTGGCGATCACCCGGATCGGCAAGTCTCCGAGCCCGGCCAGCGCGGACCGCAGCAGCCGGTGGCCGGGATCTTGCGCCGTCGAGGGCGCGACCAGCACGAGGGGCGCATCCCCGGGTGGCGGCTCGACGAAGGCAAACGGCGGCTCCCACATGATCGGTCCCACCACGTGAACCCCGGTGGGCCAGCGGCGGGGATACTCGAGCTGAGGGAACGTGCCCACCAGGCACAGCCGCTCGCTCAGCCCGCCGTGCAGGCGCGCCACCGGAGGCAGGCCGAGCTTGGCGCGGGCCCCGTTCAGATCCGAGCGTCCCTGGCGAAGCCCGGCCTCCGTCCCGCGCCCCGCCGCGCGCCACAGCCCGTGCCCGAGTCGCGTGCGCGGCAGCCGCGCCCCGAGCGCGTAGGGCGGAAAGCCGTCAGCGCCCACCGGGTAGAGATGCGGAACCAGCGTCGCCGCGGGCACGCCCTCGAGCTCGCCGGCGAGCGCCGGCGCGAGGGTCAGGATGTCGTGCACGATCACGTCGGGGCGCAGCCGGGCGACGGTCTGCCGGGTATGGCCGGCGCCGAGCACCACCGTCTCGTACATCTCGAATCGCTTTCCTGACGCCGACTCGGCCTGTCCAAATAGGGGGTACTCGGGCGCCGGCTCGAAGCGCATCCCGGCCGCCTCCACGTCCTCGCGCCACCGCGACCACGTCTCGAACGTCACCTCGTGCCCGCGCGCAACCAGCCGGGCGCCAAGCGCCAGCATCGGGAAGGCGTGACCGGGCTCGCCGAACGCGCCCAGGAAGAATCGACTCACGCCGCCAGCTCGGCCACCGCGCGCAGTTGCTCGATCCGCTCGTCCGTCGTCCACGCCGTCGGAGCGATCGTCAACGTGCCTACGCCGGCCTCGCGGAAGGCGGCCAGCCGGTCGCGTACGAAGTCCCTGGGGCCGGAGAGCGTGACCATGTCGATCAGCGCGTCGGGCAGCGCCGCCGCGGCCTCGTCCTTCTTGCCGTCCAGGTACAGGTCCTGCACCTCGCGCGCCGTGTCCCCGAACCCGTAGCGCTGGACCAGCTGGTTGTAGAAGTTCTGCTTGCGCGACCCCATGCCGCCGATGTAGAGCGCCAGGAACGGGCGCATGCGATCGCGCGACGCGGGCCGGTCGTCGGAGATGTACGTGTTCACGGTGGGCGCGATGTCGAAGCCGTCGAGGGACCGGCCGGCGCGGCGCGCACCCTCCTCCAGCAGTTGGCGGACCTCCCCGACGTGCTCGGGCGAGAAGAAGATCGGCAGCCAGCCGTCGGCGATCTCGCCGGCGAGCGCCGTGTTCTTGGGCCCGATTGCCGCCAAATAGATCGGGATTCGCTCCTGTACGGGCGTGATCATCAGCTTGAGCGGCTTTCCCGGCCCGTCCGGCAGCGGCAGCTCGAGCGTCTCTCCGTGGTACTCGACGCGCTCCCGGGCCAGGGCCAGCCGCACCACCGCCACGTACTCGCGCGTCCGCTGCAGCTGACGCCCGAAACGTTGCCCGTGCCAGCCCTCGGCGACCTGCGGCCCCGAGGTACCGAGGCCGAGGACCATCCGCCCGCCCGAGAGCTGGTCGATCGTGGCTGCGGTCATCGCGGTCATCGCGGGGCTGCGCGCCGGCATCTGGAAGATCGCCGAGCCCAGCTTGATCCGGCTCGTGCCGGCCGCCAGCCAGGCCAGCACGGTCGCCGTGTCGGATCCGTACGCCTCGGCCGCCCACGCCGAGTCATAGCCCAGCCGCTCGGCCTCCTGCACGACCGCGAGGTGATCGGCCGGCGCCACGCCGGGAATCAGGTAGCCAAGAGACACGCCGAGTTGCATTGACGGCACAGAACCCTATGCGAATGCAGCCGCCCGCGATACTCAGCTCGTGAGCGAGTCGGCGCCCGAGATCGCGGAGGAGCGGCGCACCGCGCCGGTCGAGCTGCTGTGGGACCTGGTGTTCGTGTTCGCGGTCACCCAGGTCACCACGCTGCTGTGGCGCGATCTCACCTGGGCCGGCTTCGGCCGGGCGATGCTCGTGCTGGCGCTCGTGTGGTGGGCGTGGTCAGCCTTCGTGTGGGCGGCCAACGCGCAGACCGAAACCTCGCCGACCCTGGGCGTATGCCTGCTCGTCTCGTCCATCGCGATCTTCATCACTGGCCTGTCGGTGCCCCACGCGTACGGCAGCGAGGGGACGCTGTTCGCGGTGACCTACGCGATCGTCCGCTTCTTGCACCTGGCGCTCTACGCGGACGCGTCGCGGAAGGGCAACGCCGAGCGGTCGGCGATCGTCGGCTTCGCCCTCACTGTCACAGTCGGCATGGCGCTGCTGGTCGCCGGCTCCTTCACGACCGGGATCGCACGCATCATCTTCTGGGTGGCGGCCGCGGCCATCGACTACGCCGGCCCGGCCTGGCTCACGCGCGAGCGCCTCCGCGGCCTCCAGCGGGTCGCGGTGGCGCACTTCGCGGAGCGCTACAGCCTGTTCGTGATCATCTGCCTGGGCGAGTCGATCGTGGCCATCGGGGTGGGCGCGCTCGGCCCGAGCGCCGAGCGGCCGTTGAGCGCCGACCTCGTCGTCGCCGTCGCCATCGGCCTGCTGATCACGGTCGCGATGTGGTGGACGTACTTCGCCGAGCTGGCCGACGCCGCCGCGGAGCACCTGCGCGAGCATCACGATCCGGTTCTGGCCGCCGCGGACGCCTACAGCTACCTCCACCTCGTGATCGTCGCCGGCATCATCACCTTCGCCGTCGGCGTGAAGGTCCTCACCCGCGACGCTGTGACGTCGCCGCTGCCCGATCCCGCGCGCCTGGCTCTGTGCGGCGGGGTGGCCCTGTACCTGATCGGGACCGCGTCGTTCGCGCTCCGGATGGTCGGCAAGGCCGAACACGAGAAGCTGGCGCTGGCGGGCGCGCTGCTCCTGCTCTACGCCGTCGGCGGCGGTCTTCCCGCGTGGGCCCTCGCGGCCGCCGTGGCCGTTCTCCTCGGCGTCTTGTGCGCGGTCGAGTCCGAGGCCGTGCGCCGGGTTATCAGCCCTGCAGCGGGGGAAACATCAACCACCGCCGGATGAGAGGATGAACGGATGACCACGCACGCCAAGCTCGAGCTGAACGGCCCCATGCACGCGGGCTTCGACGAGATCCTCACCCCGGACGCGCTCGAGTTCGTCGCCGAGCTCCAGCATCGCTTCGGCTCCCGCCGCCAGGAACTGCTCGAAGCGCGCGCCCGCCGGCGCGAGCGGCTGAGGGCGGGGGAGATGCTCGACTTCCTGCCCGACACGCGCGAGATCAGGCAGGGCGACTGGAAGGTGGCGCCGGCGCCGCCGGACATGCAGCAGCGCTGGGTTGAGATCACCGGGCCGACGGATCGCAAGATGGTGATCAACGCCCTGAACTCCGGGGCCGACGGGTTCATGGCCGACTTCGAGGACGCCAATGCCCCGACCTGGCGCAACATGGTCGAGGGGCATCGCAATCTCATCGACTCGATCGACGGCACGATCACCTACCGAGACTCTGAGGGCAAGTACTACGAGCTCGTCGAGAATCCCGCGACGCTGCTGGTCCGGCCGCGCGGCTGGCACCTGCCCGAGCGCCATCTGCTGGTCGACTCCGAGCCGGTGGCGGGCGCGTTCTTCGACTTCGGCCTGTACACGTTCCACTGCGCGCGGCGCCTGCTGCGCAACGGGAGCGGGCCCTACTTCTACTTACCCAAGATGGAGTCGCACCTCGAGGCGCGGCTGTGGAACGAAGTGTTTGACTTCGCCGAGGAGTGCCTCGGGATCCCGCGGGGCACGGTCAAGGCGACCGTGCTGATCGAGACTCTGCTCGCCGCGTTCGAGATGGACGAAATTCTGTATGAGCTGCGCGAGCACTCCGCCGGACTGAACGCCGGTCGATGGGACTACATCTTCTCGGCCATCAAGTGCTTCCCCGACCGGCGGGAGATGGTCCTCCCCGACCGCGTCGACGTGACCATGACCGTGCCGTTCATGCGCGCCTACACCGAGCTCCTGGCTGCGACCTGCCACCGCCGCGGCGCCCACGCCATGGGCGGCATGGCCGCGCTGATCCCGAGCCGCAAGGGCGACGAGGAGGCCAACCGCAAGGCGCTCGACGGCGTGCGCGCTGACAAGGAACGCGAAGTCTCGCAGGGCTACGACGGGACCTGGGTGGCCCATCCCGACCTTGTTCCGGTCGCTCGAGAGGTGTTCGAGAAGGGTCTGGACGGGGCGCCCAATCAGCTCGATCGCCGGCGCGAGGACGTCCATGTGACCGCCGAGGAGCTGCTCGATCTGGCCTCGACTCCGGGCGCGATCACCGAGAAGGGCTTGCGCACCGACGTCAACGTTGGCTTCCAGTACATCTCGTTCTGGCTGACCGGCCGCGGCGCGGCGGCGATCAACTCGTTGATGGAGGACGCCGCCACCGCCGAGATCTCGCGCTCGCAGATCTGGCAGTGGGTGCATCACGGCGTCGAGCTCGACAACGGGCAAATCGTCACGCCGGAGCTGGTGCGCGATGTGCTCGACGAGGAGACGGCCAAGATCCGCGAGCAGGTCGGCGAGCAGATCTGGCGTGCCGGCCGTCCCGACGACACGCGGGAAATCTTCGAGGGCGTCGCGCTGTCGCGCGAGCTGATCGAGTTCCTGACGATCCCGGCCTACCGGTATCTCGAGGATTGAGGCGCCGCCGTCAGGCGCCGCAGACCAATCCAATTCAGATCCCCGGACGGATCGGGTCGCCGACTCGGATCTCGCCGTCCTGGACGATGTCCGCGCGCAGGCCGCCACGGTGCACGAGCGCCCTCAGCACCGGCCGGCCGGCGTAGCGCTGCGCCACCGTGCACGGCTCGCACAGCCGCATCCCGCGGCAGCGCGCCTCGCCGACCGTGAACTCGTGCCCGACCAGTGCATTCAGGTCGATCCCGCGGGTGACGATGTTGCGGCGGTGCTCGGAAGGCTCGAGCGGGGGGTCGAACGACTCGCACACCTCGGCCTCGATCAGCGTGAGCGCGCTCCCGGGCGTGCCCGAGGGGAACGTGCCCTTGCCGGTCAGGTGCCGGTCGCCCTCGAGGCCCCGCCCGGCGAGTGCGCGGGCACTTTCCAGCAGCTGCGCCGGCTCGCCCGCGGACGGCGCGACCGCCAGCCGTTCGACGACTCCTGCGCCCACGGGGGCATCGGGGCGCGGCGGCATAGCCAGTGCGATGTCGCTGGCCGCCACGATGAACCCGTCCTCGATCGCGGCGCGGTCGACCTCGGGACCGCCGGCCGGGTCCCACACCACGCCCGAGGGCACGCCGTACATCACCACGAACCGCTCCGGGTCCGGTGCCCGGCCGATCCAGGGACCGGGCCAGGCGAAGGAGGCCGGGTCGGCGATCCGGGCCAGACCCATCCCGAGCCCGCCGAGCCAGCGGGTCAGCGTCCAACCCGTAGCCGGGTCCTCGCCGGCGGCCGGCCTGGGCAGCTGCTCGACCGGCAGCTCGATGATCGTGGCCAGGCAGGCCATGAACGACGCCACCTGGACTGGCAGTTCGGAGTCGGCTAGGCGGACTTCGCGCATTGGCGCGAAATTCTGCCCGTTTCAGGTCGCGGGGCGCAGCCCGCGGGGAGCGACGAGGCGCGAGCGACAGGTGACATGGAGGAGGACCACCGCACCCAGGAGGATGATGAGATCGCCGGCGCTCAGCACGTTGCCGATCGGCCACGGTCCCGGCACCGGGAACACGTCCCCGAGGAAGGCCAGGTGCGGGTGGGCCAGGGCCGTCGAGTTGTCGAAGCCGGGCCGCGCGGTGATCCCGGCGGTACGCAGCGCCGCCGCATTTGCCGGCATCACGCCCCCGTTGGTCGTGATCGCGAGCACGTTGAGTGCGGCACCGATCGCCACCAGCGGAACGCCGGCCAGCCGTCGGTTGGCGAAGATGAAGTAGGCGTCGAGCACGTAGGAGAGCACGTTCAGCCCGGCGTGCAGCGCGTGGCTTCCGCCTGGGGCGACGTTCGAGATCCCAACCTGGATGGCGGCCGCGAGCAGCACCGCCCAGACTGCTTGCACCCGGATGTCGGCGAGGCGGCTCAGCCGTCCACCGGCAAGCGGGACGGTGGCGAGCAGAGCGATTGCCGCGATGACCAGCAGCATCAGGCCACGCTCAACTCGGCGGCGGCGCTCGGACGGGCCGGGTTCGACGACGCGGCGGCCCCCTCGGCCGCCGGCCCCGAGCGGAGATCCAGCCAGCTCACCAGCCCTGAGGCGGGCAGCGGCTTGCTCAGGTGGAAGCCCTGCGCCAGCTCGCATCCGAGCGCCCGCAGCCGTTCGAACGTGAATGCGTCCTCGATTCCCTCCGCCACCGTGCGCAGGCCCAGGTTGTGCGCGAGTTCGATCGTCGAGCGGACCACGATCGCGTTCCGGGCGTCGGAGCTCATCGCGCGCACGAACGACTTGTCGATCTTCAGCTCCCCGATCGGCAGGTCGGTGAGATAGGCCAGCGACGAATAGCCGGTGCCGAAGTCGTCGATCGCCACGGACACGCCGAGTTCCGAGAGATCGTGCATCGTGCGCTTGGCCACCTCCGGGTCGACCATCAGCGAGCTCTCGGTCAGCTCCAGCGTCAGCGCCCGGCCGTCGACCCCGTGCCGGCCGAGGAGCGCTTCGACCTCCTCGGGGAAGCGGCGGTCGAGCAGGCTGCGCACCGACACGTTCAGCGACAGGGACAGCTTGCGCCCGTGCTCGTTCCATGAGCGCAGGTCGCGCAGGCCGACATCGAGCACGCGGTAGGTCAGGTCCTTGATCAGTCCGGTTCGCTCCGCCACCTCGATGAACTCGAACGGCCCGAGCATGCCCCGTTGCGGATGGTGCCAGCGCACGAGCCCCTCGGCGGCGACGGGCCGGCCCTGGTCGAGCTCCACCTGGGGCTGGTAGTGGAGCACCAGCTGGTCGGCGGCCAGTGCGCGGCGCAGGTCGGCGGCCAGCACGAGCCGCTCGGGTGTGTGGTAGTCGTCCTCGGCCCGGTAGATAACCAGCGAGTGGTGGCTGGCCTTGGCGCGGTACATCGCGACGTCCGAGCGCTGGAGCAGGGTGTCGACGTCGTCGCCATGCTCGGGATACCAGGCGAGCCCGATGCTGGCGTCGAGCTCGATGCTGATCCCGTCGATGTCGACCGGCTTGTGCAGCGCATCCTGAAGTCGCGCGACGGCCGCCTGCGCGGCACTCGAGTCGGCGCCGGGCATGAACACCGCGAACTCGTCGCCGCCCAAGCGGGCCACCAGATCCTCGCTGCGGAATGACGCCCGCAGCCGGGGACCGACCGCCTGCAGCACCAGGTCGCCGCGATGGTGTCCCAGCGTGTCGTTGACGTCCTTGAAGCCGTTGAGGTCGACGAGCAGGAGGCCGCCGGATTGAAGCCCGGGGTTCTTGAGCGCGGCGCCGACCGACTCCAGGAACCAGCGGCGGTTGGGCAGCTCGGTGAGGCTGTCGTGACGGGCCAGGTGCTCGGCGGCCGCGGTGCGGACGCTCTGGCGGCCGCTGAGATACACGCCCACCAGCGGGACGAGCAGCAGCGGGTACAGGATCGGGCTGAACTGGAGCACGGTGACCACGACCGGCGCCAGGCACAGCAACACCGCACCCACCGACAGCCCGAAGGTCAGGTCGGATTCGAGCGCGCGCCGGAACGGGATGCCCTGATAGAGCGTGGTGGCGCGCGTCACCAGCAGCAAGTTGACGGTGAAGTACGCGGCCGCCGCGCCCAGCACGGCGGGCAGGTCTTCCGGCCGGAAGCCCTCCGTCGGAAGCCCGCCGTAGGCGCCGGCGAACCACAGCACCCCCGCCGCGGCGCTGAGGGTGAGCGTGTACTGGCCGATGTTGAAGCCCACCTGCCACCAGGGCTTGCGGGCCATCCGGTCCTGGACGACCGACGCGACGAGCTGAGCTCCCAGGGCGGGGACGAGCCCGACGCCGAGCAACAGCGCGAACGAGAACATCACCGCGACCGTGACTTCGCCGTCTCCGGAGCGCCGCGGCAGCTCGAGCGGGAACAACTCGCCGATCAGCACGCTGGGCGCGAGCGCGGCGAACTCGATCGTCCTGTAACCGTCAAAGTCGGGCGTGGCGGCTGCCACCAGCGTGACGAGCAGGGCTACGCCCACCAGCGCGACCGCAACGCAGTAAAAACGAACGGGCTCGACAGTGCGCTGTTTCATGAGCTCAGGTCCGGGCGCCCGGCGCATCGCCGGGGCGCCCGGCCGTCGCCGTTGGTGGATTAGAACTTGAAGTTGGCCCCCGAGACCACGACCAGTGCGACCAGGGCCACGACCGTCAGCATGAGCTGAAGGGTGCGGAACTTGAACCGGGACATCCTTGTCCTCCTGAGACCACTGCGTTGGATAACGAACAAGAGAGCCGGCGGCCGAGCTATCTCCTCCGAGGAGGAGACCTCTGGCTTTGCGTCCCCGCCTCACGGCGGGTTTGCCCTTATCAACTCAGATAGGTCCTTATCGAGCGTTTCCGACAAGAGCTTTAGCGTTTTTCGGAGAACTTTTGTCGGCGTTCGCACAATGAGCATGTCGGCCTCCTGCCGGGGGCAGCCCCGGGGCCACGGGTGGACGCCATCTCATCCACTTGGGGTGAAACGACATCGCTTGGTCCCCGGCAAGCTGTCCGGGACAACTCGCAATGGAGGTTGATCGTGGCCGTAGCAGTGACCGTCGAGAACTTCACCCGGGCCGAGACCGATCGCATGTTCTCGGTCCTGCAGGCCGAGGCCGGGGGCGTGAACCGGGTCAAGCACAACCGGACGCCCACGCCGATCGAGAACCAGCCCGTGATCCGCATGAACCGTGACACGCTGTACAGCCTCGCGATCGTCGACATCTCCGACGGAGCCACCGTCACCATCCCGGACGGC
>Ga0335074_10005056_pt1 | contig 18228 bp, 16 predicted proteins | sample Lox_Sample_23_FD_206715 | JGI IMG/M metagenome (GOLD analysis project Ga0335074, IMG submission 206715) | Soil microbial communities from Loxahatchee National Wildlife Refuge, Florida, United States - Lox_Sample_2.3 | ecosystem: Environmental > Terrestrial > Soil > Wetlands | place: USA... | reverse complement strand
CGAGCTGTTCACCAACGCCGGTCCGCTGCCGGCGCCGCCGGCGAGATCCCTTCGCGAAGCAACCGAACCACCGCATGGCCCTTCGGCCGTCGAGCATCCTTACGGCCCGCCTGGCGAGTTCCTTACCAAGCTGTCCGCTGAGGTGTCAGGTACCGACCAGCAGTCCGAGCTCCTGTTCCCCTGGGGTGCCAGGGGAGCGCCGTTCAGCGCCGGGCTGATGGCCGATCTTGGCCGGCTCATGTGGGCGCCTTGCCTTGGCCGGCAGGCACCAGTGACTGGCGGCGACGGCTGGCAGCAGGAACAGGCGGCTGCTGGCGGTCAGCCCGCGGGTTCCTGGCTGGCGCCTGGTGCGGGCCTGGGCGGCGGGCTGGCGGGGACGCTGCCTAGCTTGTTCGAGTCGGCGCTGACCACGCTCATGGCCAGGCCGTTCGGGTGGCTGGTGGTCGCCGAGCCTACCGACCTCATTGACGCGGAGATCACCGAGTTGCGTAGCCAGCTCAACGTGCTTCGCCGGTTCGATGAGGAGCGGTCAAGGTTCGACGCCGACCGGATGGCGCACCGGCTGACCGAACTCGACGCCTACCGTGAGGCGGGCCTCTGGAACGTTCGCGTCCTGGTCGGAGCTACGGACATTGAGCAGCTCAACGTGATCGCGCCGATGCTGGTCGGCGCCGCCGACCTGACGTCGCATCCGTACCGGCTGCGCGGGCCTGAGCGGGCGATGGACCTCGCTGATGCCCTGACCGCGACCTACGCCGACCCGTCTGACGGCGGCTCTGTGCCGTTCAGCGCTACCGCGGGAGTGCTGGCAGCGCTTGCCGGGCTGCCGCGTCGTGAGGTGCCGGGCGTGCGGATACTCGACGTCGGTTACTTCGACGTGACCGCCGAGCCACTCGGCGAGGACAGCATCGGCCTTGGCGTGATCCTCGACGGCAAGGACCGTCCGGTCGGTGACTTCGGCGTGCCGCTGACCACCTTGAACCGGCATGCGCTGATCACCGGTGCGACAGGCTCAGGCAAGTCCCAGACGGTCAAGCACCTGCTCGCCCAGCTCACCAGGGCAGGGATTCCCTGGCTGGTGGTCGAGCCCGTGAAGTCGGAGTACGCAAGCATCGCCGGGCGGATCGCCGCTTCAGGCGGAGAGCTGACCGTGATCAACCCGGCCGACCCTGAGGCCATACCGCTCGCGGTCAACCCGCTGGCCCCGGAGCCCGGCTATCCGGTCCAAGCGCACATCGACATGGTAAGGGCGCTGTTCCTGGCCGCGTTCGACGCGCACGAGCCGTTCCCGCAGATCATGTCGCAGGCACTGCAGCGGGTCTACGAGTCCTGCGGCTGGGATCCGGTAAGCGGTGCCGGCCAGCCAGGCGCCATTGTCCCTCCGGCCATCCCGACCCTGGCCCAGCTACAGGCCGCGGCGGTCGAGGTGATAGCTGACGTGGGCTACGGACCTGAGCTGCAAGCCGACGTCAAGGGCTTCGTTGACGTGAGGCTCAGGTCGCTGCGCACCGGCTCGGCCGGGCGTTTCTTCGAAGGCGGGCACCCGGCCGATATAGGGGAGCTGCTGCGGCGTAACGCCTTGCTGGCGATCGAGGACGTGGCTAACGACGAGGACAAGGCGTTCCTCATCGGAACCCTGATCATCAGGATCGTCGAGCACCTGAGGATCAGGGCAAGGAAGGAGCCTGACCAGGCGAGCACCGAGCAGCTCAGGCATGTGATGGTGATCGAGGAGGCGCACCGGCTGCTGCGGGCAGACAGGGAAGGCGCTGGCGCTCACGCCGTCGAGTTGTTCGCCGGCTTGCTTGCCGAGATCCGCGCCTACGGTGAAGGCCTGGTGATCGCCGAGCAGATCCCGGCGAAACTGGTGCCAGACGTCATGAAGAACACCGCGCTCAAGGTTGTGCACCGGCTGCCCGCGCACGACGACCGTGAGCTGGTCGGTGCCACGATGAACCTGGACGCCGAGCAGTCAAGGCAGGTCGTCTCCTTCACGCCAGGGGTTGCCGCGGTGTTCGCTGACGGCATGGACAGGCCGCTGCGGGTCAGGCTCCCCTACGGCGGGCTGGCCGACCGCACACCGGTGGCCACCGAGCTTTCCGAGCCGCCGATGTCCGGGCGCAGGTCCCCGGCCTGCGGCACGACCTGCAAGTACGACCGCGCCTGCACGCTGATCGAGCTCAGGTCGGCGGACCTCCTGGCGAGCGCGCCCGAGTACGCGTGGCTGCGGGTGTGGACAGAAGCGGTAGTGCTGGCCTTCCTGACTAATTCACCCCTGCCTGTGGTTCCGGCTACGCTCAGGCAACGCTGGTCTGAGGTCGATGAGCGGCTACGTGAGTGCGTGCTCGCGACCGTGGTCGAGCGCTGCGTCGCCGGGCGGGCCGAGGCCATCCGCGCGTGTTTCGACCCAGCCGACCTGACCGCCGCCGTGGCGGCGACCGCCCTCCGGGTGCTTAGTGGCGGAAAGGGAGCGGGAACCCAGGTCGGAGCGGACTGGGTAATACCACAGCTCCAGTGGCTGCACGAGCTTGAGCGGGCACTGCCGCTGATCGGGCCTTCCCCTGACCCGTTCGAGCTGGCACTGCCGCTGGAATTCGAGCTCGACGGACTGTCAGATGAGCCTGATATCAAGGTCGGGCAGCGGATCAGCGCATTGCGCAGGCACCCTCTCTCAATGGAACTCGACAGAAACAGGCTGCCCGCCTGGACTGCCCTGCTCGGCGCCGATGACCAGCGTGCCTTTGCCGCTGACCTGGCCACGCTCACGGTCGGGTCAAGCCACAGAGGCCAGTTGCTTCAGGCGGCGGGCGAAATGGGGGTGGCGAGCTGGCTTGAGCCGGTATTGTCCTGGCCGAGAAGGTTCATTGTTGGTAATGACGACGAACTGATGCAGGTGACGGGCGCGCAGCCGGTCACGGCGGGCAGATAGCATCGACGCACATGAGCAAGCTTCCGATCAGGGCGCGGGTAGCGACGACCATTGGCGGTGCCGCGACTAAGGTGTCCCGGCTGACCGGGCGGGGCGACGGCTCGGTGATCGGCGGGGTCGTGGGCCTTAAAGTGGCTCCTGACCTGCTGAAGCAGCTCTCGGCTGGCCGTCAGGTCGTGATGGTCACCGGCACCAACGGCAAGACGACGACGACCCGCCTGGTTACGGCGGCGATCGGCGCGCTCGGTCAGGAAGTGGCGACGAACGCCTTCGGTGCCAATATGGAAAGTGGTCTGGTCTCCGCACTGTCCAGTGCGCCCGACGCGCCATATGCCGTGCTTGAGGTTGACGAGCGGCATTTGCCCAACCTGATCAAGGTGACCAATCCGCGTGCCGTGCTGCTGCTTAACCTGAGCCGTGATCAGATGGACAGGGCCGCGGAGATCTGGCTGATCGCCAGGCGCTGGCGCGAGGCGTTCGCGCAGGCGCCGCAGGTCAGGGTCGTTGCCAACGCGGACGATCCGCTCATCGCGTGGTCGGCGGGCTCGGCCAGCCAGGTGATCTGGGTCGCGGCCGGTCAGCGCTGGCACGAGGACTCATGGTGCTGCCCGGACTGCGGGTCGCACCTGCGGCGGGACGAGCTTGGCTGGCGCTGCGGGGAGTGCTCGCTTTCCCGTCCCTCGGCGCGCTGGGTTCTCGACGGCGACAAGGTTATCGACGCGACGGGAACAGTGCGGGAACTCAACCTTGCCCTGCCTGGCCGTGCTAACCGGTCCAACGCCGTGATGGCACTGGCGGTCGCGAGCCTGTTCGGCGCTGATGTTGACCAGGCGCTGCCAGAACTGCGCAAGGTGACGTCGGTCGCCGGTCGTTACACGACCGTGGTGCGCAGGGGCCGGACGCTGCACTTGCTGCTCGCGAAGAACCCGGCCGGCTGGCTTGAAGCGTTCGACGTGCTCGGCGCCGACCGTCCGCCGCTGCTGCTCGCCGTCAACGCCCAGGGGCCAGACGGACGCGACACTTCCTGGCTGTGGGACGTGGACTACCGCGTGCTTGCCGGGCGGCGGGTGCTGGTGACCGGGGAACGGCGGATCGACCTGGCGGTACGGCTCGAGGCCGATGCGATCCCGTTCGAACTGGCCGACGATATCGACGCCGCCGTCGACGCGGTGCCGCCAGGGAATCTGGACGTGATCGCTAACTACACCGCGTTCCAGCACATCAGGGCCGTTGTCGGGCGTTCGGTTTAGGGGGTTTCTCTGTGTCTGATGGGGCTCTCCGGATTATCTGGATTTATCCGGACCTGCTGAGTACGTACGGTGATCGCGGCAACCTGATCATGCTGACTCGCCGGGCGGCGCTGCGTGGCCTGCCAGTCGAGCCTTCTGGCATCAACTCCGATCAGCCGGTGCCAAAGCAGGGCGACATTTACCTGCTCGGCGGCGGCGAGGACCTGCCGCAGGTGCTTGCCGCCAGGCGGCTGCGTGCCGACGGCGGCCTCGCGGCCGCCGCCGCGCGCGGAGCGGTGATCTTCGCTGTCTGCGCCGGTTACCAGCTCATTGGCGAGGTCTTCGGCGGCGCACAGGGCGAGCCGGTGGAAGGGCTCAGCCTCATCGACATCCGCAGCGGGCGCGGCGACAAACGCGGGGTCGGTGAGATCGTGGCCGATGTCGATCAGGCGCTTGGCGTGGACCGGCTGACAGGCTTCGAGAACCACCAGGGCAAGACCAGCATCGGGGCCGGAGCCAAGCCCTTGGCCCGGCTGGTGCTCGGGGTCGGCAACGGTGACGGGAGCGGCACAGAGGGCGCGTACGCTGGCCGGATCCTCGGCACTTACTTGCACGGGCCGGCGCTCGTGCGGAACCCGAGCCTGGCTGATCTGCTGCTGACCTGGGCGGCAGGCCCGCTACCGCCGCTGCCTGCGGCCGACGAGGCACTGACCAGCCGGCTGCGCGCCGAGCGACTCGCCGCCGTCTCAGCCTGAGGGATTCAGTAGCATCGGGAGGCCACCGATGTCGCAGCCAGGCCCGGGGCGGACAGCATCGCTGGCTCCGCGATGCTACGGGAACAACAGCAAGTAGCCAGCGATGTCCCTGGCCCCGACCTGCGAACGACAACGGATAGCCAGCGATGTGGTAAGCCCCGGCGGAATGCCCGGCTGCGCCGCATGCCGGGGTCGGGTCGGCTAATAAATTAGCGGTTTGGCGCCTTCGGCCATGACCTCGGACACAAACGTCGTCGCACCGGAGATCCTGACGCCCGCGATCAGCCGGTCTTCGGTGATCTCACGGCGGGCGGCGCACTGGGTGCACACCGTGACGGTGCCGCCCGCGAGAATCGCGGCGAGCAGGTCGTTCAGCGGGGTCGCGTGATCGAGCTTGATCTGCTCAGCCTCGCCGGGAAGGCCGAGCCAGCTCGCCTCGCCTGTCAGCCAGAGCGACACGGGCACGCCGCTGGCCAGTGCGGCGGCGGCGACATTAAAGGCCTGGTTACAGCGCTCGGCGTCATTCTTGCCTGCGGTTACCTTGATAACGAGCGAACCAGAAGCCATTGTCACACCGTACACTGCCACCTGTGATAGCCGACCTGAGCGTGATCGTGCTGACCGTGGTTGCGGCGGCGAGTGCGGGCTGTTGTGCGCTGATCGTCCTTCGCCTGTGGCGGGTCGGGGCAAAGCCCTGATGGAACCGCACCAGGCGATCGCTCCGCTGAGCTTTCTGCTTGGCCGCTGGGAAGGCGCGGGAGTCGTCGGCTATCCCACGATCGAGAGCGTCAACTTCGGGCAGGAACTCTCGTTCAGCCACAACGGCAAGCCGTTCCTGATCTACTCGAGCCGCACCTGGCTGCTCGACGCCGAAGGCAACATAGGGCGCCCGCTGGCGATTGAGGTCGGGTTCTGGCGCCCTCAGCCTGACAATCAGCTCGAAGTGCTGCTTACCCATCCGACCGGCATCACCGAGATCTATGTCGGGCGGATCGACGGCACCAAGATCGAACTGGTCACCGATGCGGTGGTGCGCACCGCGACCGCCAAGGAGGTTACCGCGGGTAAGCGGCTATACGGTCTCATCGGTGCTGACCTGGCCTATGCCTACGACATGGCCGCTGTCGGCCAGCCCCTGCAGCCGCACGTCTCAGCTCAGCTCAAGCGGGTAAGCGGCTAGAAAAGAGAATCCCCCGGGCGCTTCTGCGGCGTGTGAACGTCACAGGATCGGCTGGACTTGGCCGATCACCCGGGGGTCCGGTGCCTGCCGTGTATTAGCCAACCGCCGCCTGAGCGACGCCGAGGCATTCCACACGGGACGGCGGCTAGCTGACAGCCACCTCACGAGTCCTACAACTATGCATTAGTTTGGACCACCTCCTTTCCCGTGTTAGCCAGCACGTTACGTGATCATCGCCGTGCCAGGCAAGTGGGATTTGCGCTACTAGACTTCAGGTATGTCGCAGACGTGGGATGACGCGCTGCGAGCCAGCGGCTACCGGGTGACACCTCAGCGGCAGCTAGTGCTCGAAGCCGTGACGAAGCTCGAGCACGCGACGCCCGAGGAAATCTACGCCGAGGTCAGGCAGACAGCCGTCGGCGTCAACGTCTCCACCGTCTACCGCACGCTTGAACTGCTTGAGCAGATCGGCCTCGTCACGCACACTCATCTGGGCCACGGCGCGCATCGTTACCATCTCGCCGCCGAAGCCAAGCACATCCACCTGGTCTGCCGCGCCTGCGGCGGCATCACCGAACTTGACCAGGCGGCGGTGGGGCCCCTGGTGAAGTCTTTGGAATCCGAATACGGCTTCGAGACCGACGTCGGTCACCTCACGGTCTTCGGCACCTGTCAGGAGTGCCGTACCGAGCCAAAATGAGGCGTTCCTAGTCTGGGCTGAAAGAACTACGGTCGGGTATGAAACAGCAGGATTCTGTCCGCCGTCCGTGGCCCGCGATGCGAAGGAACAACCGCGATGACGACACCGAACGAGCAGCCGGGCGGCGTGCTGCACGTGACCGACAGCCGCACCGGACGCAGTTACGAGCTCCCGATCTTCGAAGGGGCGGTCAGGGCGCTCGACTTCCGCCAGATCAAGGCCTCAGACGATGACTTCGGCCTGCTCTGCTATGACCCCGCTTTCCTCAATACGGCAAGCTGCCGCAGTGCCATTACGTTCATCGATGGCGACGCGGGGATCCTCCGCTACCGTGGCTACCCGATCGAGGAACTGGCCCGCAGGTCGTCCTTCCTTGATGTCTCCTTTCTGCTGCTTTCCGGGGAGCTGCCAACGAAGGACGAGTCTGCTGCCTGGGCAAATGAGATCGGCATGCACACCTATGTGCACGAGAACGTCAAGAAGTTCATCGACGGCTTCCACCACGACGCGCATCCGATGGGCATGCTGGTCAGTACCGTGGCCGGCTTGTCTACCTTCTACCCCGAGGCCAAGTTCGTCGCCGACCCCGCTCGGCAGCGTGAGCAAGTGGTCAGGCTGATCGCCAAGATGCCCACCCTGGCCGCGTTCGCCTACCGGCATGCGATGGGCCTGCCCTACGCCTACCCGGACGCCCAGCTCAGCTATGCGGGCAACTTCCTGAACATGATGTGGAAGATGACCGAGCCGCGCTATCGTCCAGACCCCGTGCTCGAGCGGGCGCTCGACATCCTGCTCATCCTCCACGCCGACCACGAGCAGAACTGCTCGACAAGCGCCATGCGAGTCGTCGGCTCCTCGCACGTGGATCCCTACTCGGCGGCGGCAGCCGCCGCGGCGGCCCTCTGGGGTCCCCTGCACGGCGGAGCGAACGAGCAGGTATTGCGGATGCTGCAGGAGATCGGCTCGGTGGGCGCCGTCCCTGCCTATGTCGAGCGGGTCAAGCGAGGCGAGATCCGGCTGATGGGATTCGGGCACAGGATCTACAAAAATTTCGATCCGCGTGCCTCGATCATCAAGGAAGTCGCCGACCAGGTGTTCAGCGTGACGGGGCGGAACCCGCTGCTCGACATCGCGCTTGAACTCGAGCGGATCGCCCTGGCCGACGATTACTTCATCAGTCACAAGCTGTACCCGAACGTCGACTTCTACTCGGGCATCATTTACCAGGCCATGGGTTTCCCGATGACGATGTTCCCCGTGCTGTTCGCCATCGGCCGGATGCCCGGCTGGCTGGCACAGTGGCAGGAGAACGCCGCCGACCCCGAGCAGAAGATCGCCAGGCCACGTCAGCTTTACGTCGGCGAAGGCCTGAGGCACCTGGACGGCGAGCTGGACTAGCCGCTGGTGCTCGCAAGGGGGCGGGTGACGAAAAACGGCGGGCCGCCCAGGCGGCCGGTCCTTTATCGTGGCCTGCGTGTCTTTGCTCAGCGCGCGGGGCGTCGGCGTCGCTTTTGGCGCGATGGTAGTGCTGCACGACGCGGAAGTCACGGTCGCGGCAGGGGACCGGATAGCGGTCGTGGGGCCGAACGGAGTCGGAAAGTCGACGTTGCTGCGGGTGCTCGCGGGTGAGCTGAAGCCCGATGCGGGCATCGTCAGCTCATCTGGCACGGTCGGGTACCTGCCGCAGGAGCATGACCGGCGAGCTGGCGAGACCGCGCTGGCCTACCTGGCGAGACGGACCGGGGTCGCCGCGGCAGAACAGGCGATGCTGGCCGCTTCTGACGGCCTGGCCGCTGGACGGCCGGGCGCGGACACCGGCTACGCGACGGCACTCGAGGCGTACCTGTCGCTTGGCGGCCCTGATCTTGAACCGAGGGCCAGCGAACTGGCGGCCGAGCTCGGGCTGCCTTCCGACCTGGACAGGGAGGCGGCCAGGCTGTCTGGCGGGCAGCTCGCCAGGCTGGCGCTGGCCGCCGTGCTGCTGGCGAAATTCGAGGTGCTGCTGCTCGACGAGCCCACGAACGACCTTGACCTGACCGGACTCGACCTGCTTGAAAACCACCTGGTGAGCTACCGTGGCGGCCTCGTCGTGGTCTCGCATGACCGGACCTTCCTTGACCGGACGGCGCGGCAGGTGCTCCAGATCGACCCCCACTCGCGCCAGGTCAAGCTCTACGGCGGCGGCTACCAGGCCTACAAGGAAGAGCTGGCCAGGGACCGGGCCAAGGCGGCCGAGGACTACGAGGAGTACGCCGCGAAGCGAGATAACCTGCTCGAGCGGGCACGGCAGCAGAAGGAGTGGGCGCGGTCAGGCGAGCGGTCGGCCAAGAGCACCGCAAGCAGGCGCAAGGAACCTGACAAGAGCATCAGGCATCACCGCGCTGAGGCCGCGCAGCAACTCGGCGCCAAGGCCGCGGCGACGCTCCGGGCGATCGACCGGCTAGAGGTGGTCGCAGAACCGCGCAAGGAGTGGCAGCTCAGGCTGCGGTTTGGCGCCGCGACGCGGAGCGGCGAGGTCGTTGCCGTGCTCAGCGACGCCGTCGTGCGGCGGGGGAACTTCACGCTCGGGCCGGTCAGCCTGCAGGTCAACTGGGGCGAGCGAGTGCTGGTGCAAGGCGACAACGGGTCGGGCAAGACCACGCTGATCCAGGCGCTTCTCGGCCGGGTACCACTCGATTCTGGTCGGCAGTCGCTTGGGGCTTCGGTCGCGATCGGCGAGATCGACCAGGGACGGCGGACCTTCCCGGCGTCCGCTCGCCTCATTGACGCGTTCCGCGCCGAGTCCGGGTTGCCAGACGAAGAGGCGCGGACGCTGCTTGCCAAGTTCGGCCTCGGCGCCGACGACATCGGACGGGCAGCGGGACGGCTGTCGCCGGGCGAACGTACGCGAGCCGATCTGGCCTTGCTGATGCACTCCGGTGCTAATTTGCTGATCATGGATGAGCCGACCAACCATCTTGACCTGCCCGCGATCGAACAGCTTGAGCAGGCACTCGGGCACTACGACGGAACCCTGCTGCTGGTAACGCACGACCGGGCGCTGGCCGGGAGCGTGGAAGTGTCGCGTCGGCTCATGGTGCGTGCGGGCGAGGTCACCGAATACTGACCGCCGGATAGCCTTGCAGTCATGAGCAGTCCGTTGCTTGGAACCGAAGGAGCAGTCGAGGCCGAGTTTCCTGACGTGGGCGTGCCCGCTCACTATGGTGATCCGTTCGCCGAGCAGCGCGCGCTTTCCGTCGGAGCAGCCGTCGTGGACCGGTCGAACCTGGATGTCGTCACGATCTCCGGGCCCGACAGGCTGAGCTGGCTGAACAGCCTCAGCACGCAGAAGATCGACGATCTGGCGCCCGGAGTGGCCGCCACGACCCTGATCCTCAGCCCGCACGGGCACGTTGAGCACTTCCTCAGCCTCGTCGATGACGGGGCGCGGACCTGGATTCACGTGGAACCCGGCGAGGCCGATCAACTCGTGGAGTTCCTTCAGTCGATGCGGTTCATGCTCCGGGTCGAGATCGCTGACGTGTCGGCGGAATACGCCGTGCTGACCCTGATGGGGCCCGAGCGAGCGCCCGCGCCGCCCGGAGCCGTTGTGCTGGACTTCGGCTACGGCGCCGACCTGATCGTGGACAGGGCCTCCGTCGCGGCAACCGCACGAGAAACCGCCAGGCTGGCAGGGATAACGGCGCACGAGGCGCTGCGGATCGCCGGGCACCGTGCCAGGTTCGGCACAGATACCGATCACCGCACGATTCCGCACGAGGCCGGCTGGATCGAGTCGGCCGTGCACCTCAGCAAGGGCTGCTACCGGGGCCAGGAGACGGTCGCGCGGGTACACAACCTGGGGCATCCGCCTCGCCGGCTGGTCATGCTCCAGCTCGACGGTTCGCAGGACGTTCTGCCGCCGCACGGAGAGGCCGTGCTTTCCGAAGGACAGCAGGTCGGGTTCGTCGGCTCTTCCGCCAGGCACTATGAGTTCGGACCGATCGCGCTTGCGCTGGTCAAGCGCAACGTGCCGGTGACCGCGACGCTGGAGACCGCCGGGATCAGCGCGGCTCAGGAGGTCATCGTCTCCCCGGATGCCGGGGCGAACGTGAAGATCACGCTGCCCCGGCGGCGGTGAGGTCCGGCAGGGCAGGAGTACCCTGTGCCGGCAGGCTATGCCGCCTAAGCCGTTGCCCAATGGAGGTGCCTTCGGTGCTGCGCCGGGTCCTGCTGGCCGCTTCAGCTAGCCAGCGCGTACGTAACCTCATCACCACCGCCCCCGTCAGCCGCGCTGTGGTGCGGAGGTTCGTGGCAGGGGAGACTTCGGCGGAAGCGCTGGCGGTCGTCCGGCGACTGCTGGCGGACGGCCTGCTTGTCACGCTCGACTATCTCGGCGAGGACACCACAGATCCTGATCAGGCGGCGGCGGTCGCGAACGAGTACGTGTCGCTGATCGGCATGCTCGAGGCGGCCGGGGTCACCGGCGGCGGCAGAACCGAGGTATCGGTCAAGCCGACCGCCGTCGGGCTCGGGCTGCCCGAGCACGGCGAGAAGACGGCGGCCGAGAACATCGCGCGGATCTGCGCGGCCGCTTCACGTGCGGGAACGACGGTCACCGTCGACATGGAGGATCACACTCACGTCGACGCGACGCTGCGCCTGGTCAACTGGCTCAGGACCGACTTTCCCGACCTTGGCTGCGTGCTCCAGTCCTATCTGCGCCGCACGCCTGGCGACTGCCAGGCGATGGCGGTAGCCGGCTCGCGAGTGAGACTGTGCAAGGGCGCCTATTCGGCTCCCGACGGCGTGGCCCTCGCGATCAAGTCAGAGGTGGACAGGAACTACGCGCGCTGCCTGCGGATCCTGCTCGACGGCGGCGGGTATCCGATGTTCGCCACCCATGACCCGCGGCTTATCGCGATCGTTTCCTCGCGGACAGCGACGCTCGGGCGCGAGGCACGAGGCTTTGAGTACCAGATGCTGTACGGGATCAGGCCTGACGAGCAGAATCGGCTGGCGTCAGCGGGAGCGCAGGTTCGGGTCTACGTGCCTTACGGCAACGACTGGTACGGATACCTGGTGCGGCGGCTGGCAGAGCGGCCGGCGAACCTGGCGTTCTTCCTCCGGGCTCTCCGGTCGCGTAGCTAGCCAGGCCAGGCCGGGTGGCCACGGCTAGGCTCATGGTCATGATCGCGATCCTTGGCACTGGCAAGATGGGCGAGGCGCTGCTTTCCGGGCTCCTTCGGGCCGGAGTAGCGCCATCCGGTGTGATCGCGGCCGTGCGAAGGCCCGACCGCGGCGCCGCGCTGGCCGACTCCTACGGAATTGAGGCGATGAGCGCCTCGGCTGCGGCCGGGCTGGCCTCGACGCTGGTCATTACCGTGAAGCCGCAGGACATGGCCGCGCTGCTTGATGAGATCGCGACGGCGGTGAAGCCTGACCAGCTTGTGATCTCGGTCGCGGCCGGCATCACGACGAAGTACATCGAGGCTCGCCTCCCCGTTGATGTCGCCGTGGTGCGAGTGATGTCGAACACACCTGTCCTGGTTGACGAGGCCATGAGCGTGATCTCGGCTGGCCGGTTCGCCGGAGAGGAGCACCTGCGCCTTACCGAGGAACTGCTCAGGCCGGTAGGCAAAGTGCTGCGGATTCCTGAGTCACAGCAGGATGCGGCGACGGCGCTGTCCGGAAGCGGGCCCGCATACGTGTACTTCCTCGTCGAGTCGATGGTCGACGCGGGGATCTTGCTCGGAATGCCAAGGTCAACGGCTCTTGAGATGGTCAAGCAGGCCGTTTACGGCGCGGCCACCATGCTGCGCGAGTCAGGTGAGCACCCGGTGATCCTGCGGGAGGCGGTAACCTCGCCGGGCGGCACGACGATCAACGCGATCAGGGAACTCGAACGGCACGGTGTGCGGGCAGCGTTCCTGGCCGCCATCGAGGCGGCGCGCGACAGGGGCAGGGAACTCGGCGCAGGCTAGCGGAGAGTCGCCTGGTGCCCTGTGGCTGCTATGTGGCTTGCAGAAAGAGGCCCCCGTGCGGGGTTGCCCTTTTGCGTCTACGAATTACGCTGGATACGGGCGTGACTGGTGCGCTGAATATCGCTTGGCGCAACGGAGCGCCGGAGAGGGTTACCGATGGCAGCAGAGGCAACTCCGCTCAGTGCCGTGCGATTTCTGACGGTGGCTGAGGTGGCGACGATCATGCGTGTCTCAAAGATGACCGTCTACCGTCTCGTTCACTCTGGTGACCTGGAGGCGATCCGCGTGGGCCGGTCGTTCAGAGTGCCGGAACGCGCGGTAAACCAGTATCTGAGAGACGCCTTCGTCGAGGCCGGGTAAGCATCCTGGATAGCTAAATACGGCAGTTGCCCGCGCCGATCCCCGTGCGGGCATCGCTGTGGTGCCGTGATCGGGGTACGCTGTGGCGTTGGCGTGCGCCCGAGGCAATGGCCGCGGATGTTAGGCACGCCGCGACACGTGGTATCGATCGAGGGTGGTCCTGTGGGCTCAGTAATCAAGAAGCGGCGCAAGCGGATGGCGAAGAAGAAGCACCGCAAGCTGCTGCGCAAGACGCGCGTTCAGCGCAGAAACAAGAAGTAGCGAGACCGGCACCAGCGGCTGCCTGGAGAGCTGGCCAGCTCGCCCGGCAACCGCCAAGCTCGCGATGCGGTGGTCAGACGATGAGCGATCAAGAACAGTCGCAGGCCCCTGTTGCTCAAGTCCCTTCTGGTGCATGGGTCAGCCGGCTGACCGGCGTGGCAGACTTCCTGCGACGGCGGATCGAGGGTGATTACGAGGTCGATCCCGAGGGGTTCGACCCGGAGTTGAACCGTGCTGTCCTGATGCCGCTCGCGCGGGCCCTGTACCGCAACTGGTTTCGCGTGAAGATGCGCGGGCTGGAAAACGTGCCTGGTTCTGGTGCGGCGCTGGTGGTGGCCAACCATTCAGGCGTGCTGCCGCTCGATGCGATCATGCTGCAGGTAGGCCTGATCGACGAGCATCCGGCCGCGCGCAACCTCAGGCTGCTCGGAGCCGACCTGGTGTACTCGGTGCCAGGACTCGGGCGGCTGGCGCGGATCAGCGGGCACGTACCCGCGCATCCTGAAGAGGCCGAGCGGCTGCTTGGCGATGGCGAGCTCGTCGGCGTCTTTCCCGAAGGATTCAAGGGCATCGGCAAGCCGTTCAGCGACCGGTATCAGCTCCGCAGGTTCGGCAGGGGCGGCTTCGTCCGCACGGCCATGCGCACCGGCACGCCGATGATTCCATGCGCGATCGTCGGTGCCGAGGAGATCTACCCGATGGTTGCCGACTGGGAAGAGGTCGCCGCACGGCTGAAGCTGCCTTATTTCCCGATCACCCCGCTGTTCCCCTGGTTCGGCCCGCTCGGCGCGATACCGCTGCCGTCGAAGTGGATCATCGAATTCTGCGATCCGGTGCCGACCGACGGGTTCACCGCGGATCAGTGGGAGGATCAGGACACGGTGATGGATCTCGCCGACAAGGTCAAAGACACGATCGCGGCTAAGATCTCAGAACTGCTTGCCGAACGCGGCCCGGCGTTTGGCGCGGGCTAGCTCGCTGGCTGGGGGTTAGCTGGCCATCTTGTGGCGGCGGAAGGCAATTCCTGCCGCGAGGCCGCCAGCAATCACCCCGGCGCCGGCGGCCACGGGAAGGGCTGCCATCGTGGCCTTCCTGCCCTTCCTGAAGTCGTAGATCGGCCAGCCGCGCTTCTTGGCCAGTGCCCGCAATTCGGCGTCGGGGTTGACGGCGTTGGGATGTCCGACAAGTTCAAGCATCGGCAGGTCGTTCACCGAGTCGCTGTAAGCGCTGCACTGGGAGAGGTCCAGGTGCTCGCGCTCGGCGAGAGCGTGCACGGCTTCTGCCTTGGCGGTGCCGTGGAGCAGGCCGCCGACCAGCCTGCCGGTATAAGCGCCGTCCACCGTTTCGGCTACCGTACCGAGTGCGCCGGTCAGGCCGAGCCTGCGGGCGAGGATGTCGGCCAGTTCCACCGGTGTAGCGGTAACCAGCCAGACCCGCTGGCCCGCGTCGAGATGAGCCTGGGTCAGCTCACGTGAGCCTTCCCAGACTCGCGAGGCCATTGTGTCGTCGTAAATCTCCTCGCCCAGTGCCGTGATATCGGCGACCTTCTGACCGGCCACAAAGGCAAGCGCGGCTTCCCTGGCAGCATCAATATGATCAGCGTTCTCCGCCCCGCGTACCCGGAACAAAAGCTGGCCGACCACCATTTTGAGCAAGTCGCGTGTACCGAACATTTTGCGCGCGGCAAGGCCCCTGGCGAAGTAGTAGATCGACGCGCCGCGCATGAGAGTGTTGTCCACGTCGAAGAAGGCGCCTGCGCTCGGATCAGGCACGATCTCAGGCTGGTCGACGGCCGCCGCCGCGGCAGAAGCCGCCCCCGCTGCCACCGCTGACTTAGCCTGCGTCGGCTCCATCGCCCATGCCCCCGATACCGCCGTCGCCCCCGCGACCGCTTCCTGGTCAGGTCTCCGGTGTAGCTGACTCACGTTAGTCCAGCCTAATGGGTACTCTTAGTTACCCGGAGCGTCCTCGCCAGGAGAAGGTTCGCTAGTTAGCTGGCAAGCGAGGTTCGCATAATCGGCGGGCCGCCGCCGCGATAGGCAGGGATGATCGCTCTCATTGTGGTCGCGCTTGGCGCCGTTGTCGCAGCAGTCGGCACGGGCGTCCTCACCGCCCGCGCTACCCAGATGCCGCGGATTTACTTCTTCGCCTGGACAATCGCGCTATTCGGCCTGGCTATCGGCCTTGGCGCCGCCACTGTCGGCTACCTGGCCGGCTTCGGTGAGCTGATCTTCCGCGCGATGGAACTCGGCGCGCAGTTGCTCGCGCCTCTCGCGTTGTGCCTGGCGATGACCGAGACCGGCGGCCGCGGCCTGCCCGCCCGGTTCGCGATGCGCCTGGCAGTATCCGGCCTGGCGGTCATCGGCCTCGTCATCCTTGGCTCCGACCCGCTGAATCCGAATGTGACGTTCGGCACAGGCTGGCCGGACCCGACGGTCGTCTACCAGATCGCTCCGCTGACTGTGCTCGGCCTCCTGGCCCTGTTCACGTTCGTGACTTCTGTCTGCACGGTGATACTTTCCATCATCAGGTCCTCGCGCGAGCGGACGCCTCGCGAGGAAGGCAGGCCGCTGGTCCTCGTGGGGGTCGCCGCGATGTTCCTTTCGCTGCCAGGCATCTCCTGGCTGCTCGATAAGGGAGCCGGGATCGCACTGCCGCTGCCTTCGAAGGATTTGTTCGCTCTTGGCTGCGCTGTCGCTGCGGTGCTCGTCTTCTACGCGGCCAGGATGGCAGGCCAGCGGAACCTCGGGCAGATTGGCCTGCGGGCCGCCGATCACCGGGCTGACGACGATCAATGGGACGACGGTTACGGCCGCGGGCCGCGCTCATCGCGTCCGCCGTATGAGACCGGCGAGTTCGACTCCGACTACCGTGGCAGGCGCAGGGCACAGGACGGCCCGCTCTACGACGAGCCCAACTCGGAGATCAACTATCCGGGACTGGCCGCGCTCGCGGCCGAGCACGACGACGACAGAATCGGCGCGGATCGCAGGCGGAGCGAAGATCAGTACGGCGACTCTGGCGCGTTTGACTCTGCGGCATTTGACTCCGCGGCGTTCGACGGGCCTTACGGCCGCCCGGAGCCTCCAGACGACTCGGATGGATTCGCTCAGCCGACGGCAGGCCACGTTGGCTGGGACAATGAGTACCCGGCCGGAGCCCCTGATGATCTGCCTGGGCAGATGTTCGGGCAGATCACCATCTACACCTTGCTCGATGGCCGTATCGAGGAATTTGACCGGCTGACCGAGTGGGTCGTCGCCCAGGTGCGCGCCAAGGAGCCTGACACTCTCGTCTACATCGTTCACGCGGTCCCCACGGCTCCCATGCAGCGAATCCTTTACGAGGTGTACCGCGACCGAGTCGCCCACGATCAGCACCTCCTCCGCAGCTATGTGCAGACCTACCAAGCTGAGCAGCGTCCTTACGTGCTGGCGACCAACGTGATCGAACTCGACTTGCAGCAGGCGAAGGTGTCGCCTCTTCCGACGTTTTCCGCTATTTCGGATATGTTGAGTGAGTCGGGAATTGACCTCACCGGGATCACGAAGTCGTCGCCCGCGCCGTTCGGGTACCAGCGCGCTTTGCCAGGTCCGGCCGGTCCCGGTGGTACGCCCTACGATGACCGCCCGCCTTACGAAGATCACGGTCAGCAGCCGTACGAGCGGCAGCGATACGAGCGGCAGCGGTACGACCGCGAGGATTACGACGAGCCCGGCTTCGAAGGGCGCGGCCTTGAAGGGCGCGGCTTCGGCGAGCCCGAGCCGGAGCGGCGCGAGTACAGGCGCCGCGGCTACAGCGAATCCGACTATGACCGGCCCGAGTTCGACCGGCCCGAGTTCGACCGGCCCGAGTTCGACAGGGACGGCCATCGCCGTGCCGATTACGACCAGCGCCGTCACGCGGAACCCGAGTACGACGAGCCCGGCTACGAACGTCCGTACCAGGGCGGGTGGGCCGAGATCAACGGTGAGGATTCCAGGTACTGATGACAGCGCCCGCGCGGCCGTCGGCCCACGTTGTGATGTTGCTGTCGCGCCCTGGTTGTCACCTGTGCGAGGTGGCTCGGGAAGTCATTGAGCGGGTCGCTGGCGAACTCGGAGTGCCATGGAGCGAACGTGACATCACCGGCTGTGAGCAAGACGCGCTTGAGTACGGCGACATGATCCCTGTCACGCTGATCGACGGCGTGCAGCACGACTTCTGGCGAGTCGACGAGGCCAGGCTTCGCGCGGCACTCTCCTCCTGAATCCTGTAACCAACATCAAAACGGGGTTTGGTGGTGCGTGCACCCCATCAAACCCCGGTTTGGTGTTGGCCGGGCCGGGCCGGGCTGGGCGGGCCGGGCTGGGCGGGCCGGGAGCACCTCAGCACGGAGTCCTCGCGTCACCTGCGACCACCAGAACCTTCCGTGATCATCGATACCAGCCCCGGTCCGCCCTGGCACGTTCAGCGCATGCACCCACGGCACCTGCGCAGGAACGGCGTGCGGGCCCGGGTTAGCGCCGAGCACGAAAACTCCGGCATTTCGGGCGGGGCGCAATGCCGGGGCGGCCGGGGGCGCCTGCCGGGGGCGCCGTGCCGGGGGCGGGCAGCATCGATGGCCTTGCGTTGCTGCCGGCGGGGCGGATCTGATGACAACCGTGACCACTTGATGCTGTCCGCGTGACGTCGCTGGGACATCGATGCTGTAGCCGGGGCCGGGTAAACAGCATCGCTGGACATCTGATGCTGCTGGCCGGACCGGGCCGGACCGGACCGGGCCGGACCCGGCCGGGCCGGCCAGCAGGTCGGCCGGGCCGGCCAGCAGGTCGGGCGGGCCGGGGGCGGGTGATGCCGGGGCGCTGGGAA